>Ga0214543_1008681_pt1 | contig 16422 bp, 10 predicted proteins | sample CNSS2metaG_FD_160094 | JGI IMG/M metagenome (GOLD analysis project Ga0214543, IMG submission 160094) | Root nodule microbial communities from cowpea collected in UCLA plant growth center, Los Angeles, California, USA - CNSS2 | ecosystem: Host-associated > Plants > Roots > Nodule | place: USA... | reverse complement strand
AAAAGAAGAAACGGAATGTGTATTTCGTTTCACCATTCTGGAAAACGGATCTCGCATTCCGATTCGGAGAAAAAGATAACATACATGTTTGAAACGGTTTTGTAAAGCTGTTTCGGCGGTGCACTCTTAAAAAGAAGATGCTAAAATCAATTAAAATAACCAGACAACCATTCCTGAAATGAATTACAAATTTAAAAACATTACTTAACTGGCCAAATGGAGAAGATGGGTCTGTGGTGTTGCGCAGGAGAAAACCAGAAAAGGGAGGCGGCAGATGAAGACTGTGTGGACGCTCCAAAGAAGAACTGTGTGGAGGATGTGTGCGACAATGTGTGGGAGAAGACCAAACGTGGGAGAAGACGGAGGAAGAGTGTGTGGAGGCTGTGTGGGAGAAGAGGAGAATGAGGGAAAAGAGACTGGACCAGCAACTAGGTCAAAGATTCCTGATGGGTGCAGGGAATCAGATTCTCGCTTTATTGGGGTTTGTTTTGGGGGTGCAGCGTCAGGCGTTAAGGGTGCAGGGATATGCGGTAAAAAAACACAGTAACTCTTATATTTTACCATGGACAATTATGGAAATAAAATTGATTTTGGGAGTACAAATAAGATTCTTGGAGGTGTAGGGAGAAGTCCCCTTTAGTCACTTGTGAAGACTCCATTAACACCTTCACGATATTTAATTACCATTCGATTCCTAAGAATTAATATAAGACTCTAAGAATTTCAATCACTCTCACAAGACTTTCTAAAATGCTCTCAGGCTTTTTTACATATGAAAAGTGAATTTAAGAATTTGCACCATAAGGAAGATAAATTATTATAAGTGAATGCTAATTACAGAACATTAACGTCCAAGCTATTTTTCCCTTTCCCTATTGAACCCTGATGGGTTTGTTTACTAAATTAAGCTTTATATTAACATAACAAAAATTTACATCATATTTTTATATATAAGGAAACTTCTACGTGAAACTTTTAAACGAAAACATATATAAAAGAAAATAAAAAAGTTTTAAAGGGAAGATGGGACTTTGCTAACAACTGAACAAGCCTGTTTAACATTTCAGAACACTTTCTTTAGTTTATTGGTATCACTAAGGTTGTTGGTTGCATGTCCTTGTTTGTGTCTCACTCCAACAGGTTCTTCCCATGTTTCATCACATCCTGTTTCATCTTCCCCAAACTCATCTCTCACCAAATAATGCTGTTGATAATATCTAAAGGCCACAAATAACACGAACACTGCAAATAACACAATTTCATCCGTTGGTTATCGGTTCGACTCTCCGGTAAAAAATACTAATCATTAATATTGCCGTAAAAAATAAATTTTAAGTCTAATTCAATCTTACAAAATCAATTTTTAATTTTGAGATAAGATTTACACTTTATTTATATATTCTGAGATTGTGTCATCACTAATTGACGTGGTACTTTCAACATTATTTGGATTTTTTTAAATAGGTTTATTTTAGGAAAAAAAATAGGACATTGCAAATCAAACAAAAGAATTGAAATTCAAACCTAAACTCTAAATTCATATTTTAAAAAGTAAAAGATGCAGTGTGAGGAAACATAAGTACCTGCCCAAATGCGAGCAACAACTGACGATAAATTCCAGACAAGCCCAAAGATGCCAAGAGCCACTGCTTTTTTGTGTGTGCATGAATCCCAAGCATCTCGGAATCGCCGAATCCAAAAATTTCCTTCATGTCATTAAAAAAACTGTGACAATATATTCATACTCACTATTTCGTCTTTCATCCTTTTTTTTTCCCCTTACAATTACAAAAATTCATTTCTTTTAATTACCACATTACTGTTCTCATTTGGAGGTAAAAAGATTATTTTCCTTAAAGAAAAACAGGACCATTTATTAAAATAACAAAAGAATAAGGTTCTTGGACACAGTAACACGTGAAGAGAGACTATAGTTTTAGGTTTCATCTTTGGGATTGGGACCACTCACTAACACCATTATGTTAATATCCCACACTGTGACTGCGTTCTCTTCTTTTCAAATCAAATTGTCAGACACAAAATAAAATAAAATAAAGTCAGAGATGCTTCATCCATGTGATGCATAAAATTATGCCTCCATCATCACATCAAGTACCAAATCTTTAAAGTCATAAAATTTATTATCTTGAAGCAGAATTAGATTTAAAGTTTCTAACTTTATTTATATCGTTTAGATGGTATAATTGCACTGCATTAAACTATTATTTGTGTTTGTTTGTTTCTGCCCCCATCAGATCCACATTATGATGCAGTTAAAACCCCACCCATTGTATAATGAAACAAAATAAAATCATAGTTAGCCAAGAACCCACTGAAAATTCCAACCTTTTTTGTCATTTACTTCATATATGTCCATGATCGGGTTAGATTACACTAAAGAGTGGAGAGACAATTCAAACATCGTTAACTCAGTTTAGCATCTAGCACTAGCAGTTCCTAATTACACTAACTGTACTATGTTGTTTACAGCAGCTAAAAGTTGTAGGGTCATAATTCAGGCATTAAATAATGTTAGAAAAAGCAACATCAATTTCAGGAAATTACCATATGCAGTTAACTGTGCAGAATAAGAAGTGCAGATCTTTGGTACAGTAAAAACTCCGAAGAAGCCTGAGGCAAATGACGGCAAAACAAATGTCAGTAATCGATTTGGTGAAAGGGCACTTTCAATAACTAATAGTAATAATAATAATAATGAGGATGAAGGGGGTGGAGAAGAAAGATGCATTTTTCACTTCCATAGTTATGCAAAGAGTGAGAAATGTAAATTGCTCGTAATGGTTGATTTCAGAATAATAACGGAACCAGCATGTGAAAAATTTAGCCTTTTTTAGTGTTGAGAGAGTTCTGTTAAGGAATAGGCTTTTGTATGAACCCTTGAAAACTAACCCAATTTGATCATCTTCCAAATGGTTATGTAGCTGCCACATCTCGCTAAAACAAAGAGCAAAACAGCCAACTGCAATTCATTCACAAATGGCAAATTAAAATTTGGTGTTTAATCTTCTGGGTTACTGTAATTTGTAATGTTGATAAGAAGATAATCATAATACCAGTGAGCAAAGGAATCTATTAATTTACCTTTATGGTGGTGCCTGGATCTCCAGAAAACAGGCCTTTGATTTTTGACAGAAACTCGTTTAAGTAAGGAAGGATCAATTTCAGCATCCAAATTGCATCTTCTTCTCCCAATACATAATTTGTGTCCTCAACTTCTATGAAACCCCTGTTAAGTTTGATCCAAAAGAGAATCAGAAAAGATTATGAATGTTCTTGAAAATTGTCATTGTAATATATTTTTCACCATGGTGCTTGGGTTATCACCTGAATATTAGGGATCTATATAGGAAGATGACAGCCAGATAAACAAGACTTATATAGGAAGTCACTGAAATAAGACTGCAGAAACAAAGAAAGAAAAGCTTCATATCATGGTTCTGTTCTGAAACAGCAAATTATATACTGATAGTATACAAAAAAGAAAAAAAAACTCTGCATAACTGATTTCTAACCTCAGATTGATATCCTTTGCATAAGAAGATGAGACTATGATGAATGTCCCAAATCCAAAAACAAATGCTGATCTTGAAACGTCTCTCCACATGATTAAATCCACTGAAGAGGAGAATTATATGGACAAAGAATCAATACCATTATGTGAATAAACTTTTGACAGTAAATTTCACAGTTTCGATGAATCCTCACCTATACTCTGCAATTTGCTTTGGGTTTGTGGAAAGCTGCGGTGTTCTTCCGCCTTTGGAACTGGACCATCACAATCAATTATAATAAACACAAAGCCAATTGGAACAGATTGAAAGAACAAACTGAAAAATCCTTACTTGAATTAGCTTGGGCGAAATTTCGGTGAATTGTGGAATTCCTTCTGATTGTAGGAGATTGCTTCAGACTATGAGGAACAGAAACTGGCTTTCTTTCATTTTTGTGATGAAATCGCATGTGGGCACTCACAATCCTCTTAGGTTCTGGTTCATTTAGAATCTTCTTAGGTTCTGGTTCCTTCATAATCTTCTTTGGTTCTGATTCATTCAGAACCACCTTATTTTCCGGTTCATTCACAATAACCTTTTTGTCCTGTTCTTTCCCAGCAGCCTCATCATTTTCTGGCTCTCTGACAACCATAGTTTCTGCAATACTAATTTCCTTCACATCAATTCTCTCCTCCATCTCAATCTCAATTTCTTCCCCTTCTTCATCTCCTTCATCTGCTTCATCAACTGCAACTTCATCTGAATCATCACCAACCTGAACCGACAATTCTGTTGAACATTGAACCGCATTCGCTGAGCTGTTAGATATGACCTTCTCTTGGCACACATAATCCAAATCCATGCAACTATTATCGTCAGCGTCATTCTTCTCATTCTCAACCTCAATCTTTTCATCGGTTGGTTCATCAGCAACTAAATCCAATTCGGATTTCGTGTTCCTCAATTGAATTGAGCTGACACCAGGAGAAGCACTCTTCTTTATTGGATCTGACTTGCTCTTCCTCAATTGTGCCGGACTCCTCTCATGCCCCTCGTCTGATTCACTACTCTTCTGTGTCTCAGATCTCTTCTTTTTGGGATAAACTGGACTTCTCTCAAGTTTATTCGCAAAAGAAGCAATCTTTCTGGTCTGTGTTGGACTCTTCTTTATTCCATCAGAGGAAGAAATGTTCAGCTCCTCGGAACTCTTCAGGGTCTCTGTCTTCCCTCTTGCCACCTGAATTGGGATCTTATTATCTGACCCCTCAGAGCTCTCAGATTTCCAAGTTTTCCTCTTTCCACACCCAATTGGGCTTCTTTTCAATCTGGCACCGCCACCATTTTCTTCAGGATTTTCCTCAGCGTTAAACACCTTGATCCCACCTCTCACTTCATCACTCTTCATTCTGCTCTCCCACACTGACCCTGCAACCACACTCCCTCTAGCCCCTACCCTCCTTTTGCCAACTTCCATCCCCAATTTATCTCCTTTTTCTACCTGGCTATCAGTACTCCAATGGGTCATAGGTGGTTAGTGGATAAGAGGCTTCTAGCTCAAGCAATGGCGGTTGGTGGGGTGCAACATTGGGATCCTTTTGCAAAACAATTGAGAGTGAGTGAGGGAGAGATCAAAAGTAGAGAGAGTAGTTGGTCACTTTTCTTTTTTCCATTTTATTTTATCTCTTTCTGTATGATAACTGTGCCATACCAGGGTAAGAAAAAGCAAAGGTAAATTTGGTGGGGTTGAATGATTAGGGTGCTGAGGAAGAGAAGAACCCTTCTTTTTCTAGCATCGATTTGATTGATTCCCTCTGATCTCTCGTCACTCTTACCGAGGCACTCTAAAAGTCATTAATAGTCTCACTCTCACATCACATGAAACTGTACACCTAAATTTGCTGCATGTAATATGTATCTTGTCCTTCTTCTCAGAGTCCAAAGTGCGTGTGAATTCTGCAGTGTACTTATGGAATTGAGTGTATTTTCTTAGCGGTTTTGTCCATAGCCTGCTTACGTGTAATGGTGGAGGCACAAGGAAATGCGATTTGTCATGGTAGCTACAAGTACCTTGGCAGAATACCAGACAAACGCACCCGGTCAGTTATCCTCTTTAATGTTGTCGTGCTTCACAAAATATGAATACCTAAGCAAATGCTGCTCTTGTATCCAATTGCTTGAAATTGAAATTTAAGACAAGATGCACTAAAATAATGTATCAACATTTGTGATATTTAAGAACATATTATACTTTTCTTTACCAATTAAGAGACTGATTAGAAAAATTAATTTTTTGTTCAATTAATTGGGTCCACTGGTATGATAGGTCTTGTTTTTGCTTAGTGGGTGTTACATTTAACCAATACTATTTAATTATATCAATTGATCATTTGTGTGCAGATGGATTTCTATATAACTGCTATAGCAGAAACTTTAGACAATGAGAATCCCAGAAGACCATGGCAAAACAATTTGACAGAAACTAACTGGTTTCATCGATTTGAGTTTTCTGCTATTGCTTTTGCCCAATTAAAAGCATCTATTGCTGCTAATGATGTTTTTCAAAATTACTGCTGTCTAATTTTTATACTGACATGGATCATTACTACAACATAGAATACTAAGAAACATAACGTAAAGATGTGTTTCCTTGGATTAAAGAAAAATTAAATTGTGCTACTTTGAAATGTGGAATAGATTTAATTTTGCTAACAAGTCAACAGTAGATAAAGATCAGTTACTTTTGAATGACAATTTATTGTGATACACTGATCATGGTCCCCTCAGAAACTAAGGCTTCAAAAGTTTTGGCGTTATTCAATTGTCGCATTAAGAATCACATACCACAATACAAAGGAAGGAGGTGAAAATGTTATGTTCTTGCGTGTGAGAAAATTAGTTACTGCATGTGGGAATGTTTGGTGAAAGGGTAAGTGGTAGAATCCAACGAGCAAAGCACAGAACAAAAGGTTTTAGAGTTACCCCACACAACAATTTTTTTCCCTTTCTTCTTTTTCTGCTGAGACGGGTCTGTCATGTGAGGCAAAATCATGCAAAAGAATCCATTTTACACGGAACGTGACGACAAATTAAAGTTGCATACGACCAACACTCACCGACACCAGTAGTTACTGTATTTTGGTGGTATTGCATTTTATCCCCTTTGATCCCGTTGAGGATGATGTTGGCAACATGTAACACTTTGTCACATTATTCCTTCCTCAACATTTGTTTATCTTTATGCTTTTCTTTATTATCCATTAATGTTAATGGCGCGTGTTCATTCGTGTTAAATTAATCATATGCATATAATTAACTTAATTTGTAACTAATGTTTTTAATATGATAGGTGTTCTGATTGAATTAAATAACCTCAAGACTGAGTTTTAAGTATTGATGAGATCCTTCCATAGTTGATAAAGATGTTGATGGCAAATATTTTGTCATTCCATGTGCTAAAATCGGTGGTGGAACTGTATAAAAGAAATCTTCCAAAAAGATAATTCCAACAAAAATAAATTCAAATATTCATAAATTAAAATGAAAAATTAAATAGTTAAATAAATTTAAATATGTGGAAAAATTAAAAATATGTATAAAAATAATATATGAACAAATGTGAACGATTAAAAATTTAATAACAAAATTTCTTAATATAATTGATTGGATAACTTTTTGGAGACATACTCAATTGTAGTAAATAATAAATGGATAGGTATGTTTATTATGTAATTATTTAATTAGAAAGAAAATAAATTATAAAAACATTTCATAATACAAATTAGAATAAAGATTAAAATAGAGACGTGGCTTTTGAAAGAAGAGATTAAATAATTATCAAAATGAGTTAGAATAACAATAGAGCTAAAGATAAAGATATATTAAAGAGATGAGATTGATTTTCTTGTGAAATTTACTTTTTCTAAATTCAGTCATAATTTCAGTTATCTAGTCAACAACCCATGATTATTTGAAAAAAATACTTAGATTATTTAAGAAATATCTTAATTTTTCAGTAAAATTTCTTAAGTAACAAACATTAATATATATCAAAGTCAAAAAAATAACTAATAGTTCCTATTGTACTAGAGTTTTTACTTGAATATTAATTTATAAAATGATTTACCTACTATAATTAAAATTATGAAATTGTCATTTGCTTAGCTAGAAAAAACAGCATGAACAAAAAATAATTAACTTAATAACCAAATTATGTTGGAGAAGAAAAAAAAGTTATGAGTCAGAAAATTACACGAACAATTAACAACATGGTACTTAGCAACTTATGGCTTAACACTTGCACAAAGACTAAAAAAAAATAAAATAAAACACTACGGGTGGTGTAGTAGTCTTGTGTGTCCTCCTAGTGTATGGTTATTTGTTCAAGGTTACATGTACAAAGTTAGATATAGTCCTAAATTAATAACATTTGAAGTTAGATATTTCTTTTCATGATTCACTCATAAAATGTCTCCTGGTTAATATTATCAAAGACAAGTTTACACATAATCTTAATGAGTGTTGATTTGAAGTGTAAATTTTTGTATTGTTTCTTTAATTAAGCACCTTCAAAACTTTTGTATTGTTTAGGTTTTTCCGGTGAGTTACTTGATCATGCAAACAAATATAGTTTGTAGAGTTTTGGTTTTCGGTATTCTTTGTTTTGTTAAAACAATTCATTTCTGCTTAAGTGAAATCGTAGAAGGAATGAACTTTTTATGTCATACTTTTAGTTTTTAACAAATTTTCTTTGGATAGTTGAGTTCACTATGTATATTTGTTTTAATTTTATATTTTTCACTGGTCTATTATTTGCTTACTGTTTTAGTCATAAATATATTTTTTTTATATATATATATTATTTTTTTACTGATTTCAACTTCATTACATTTTATATTTTCAGGACTTCTAAATGAAAATAAGGTTTTTTTATTTTGGAATTGTTTACTACTTTTATAATATTTTAAAGCTTTGTAAACGAAGCCATACAAATTAAATTTTGTGTTTGCTTAAACTTTTATAGTTGGACTTATGGACTTAATTATTGTCCACACTTAGTCCACTTTGTTTCAATTTTCAGACCATTTCCATAGTTTAGATATACTCTAAATTGAGAGACAAAAGTCAATTTGTTAAATTTTATTTGAGAATAAATGTACAAAATTAAGATAGAATAAGTTGAAGTGAATCTTCTACTCAACATTCATCATTTTGAGTTAGTTATTCTCTAATCTAATTTTGATTTTGTTGTTTGTGATTACAAATAAGATTAGATATTGCTCTTATTAAATGATACTTTAATTTAATTAGTATAATCAATTTATTTAATTAATTGAATCGGTTAATTTTTCAATTTCTTAGAAGAATGTGATTAGAGAACTGTATTTTTTGAACTTGGGAACGGGTTTTTTTTAACTTATGTTTTTGGTTTTGATTTCTGATTCAATATTTTAACTTGCATTTTAATCGATTTCTTTTAACTTTATGGTTTTGGTTTTGATTTCTGATTCCATATTTTAACTTGCATTTTATGTTCTTTCAATCCCTAAATCCCCAAATAGTATTGATGAAGCATAATTATTGAATTTCTAATAGAATTAATAAAATCGAAATTATAGTGTTCAAATTATCAATTAAAATAATTATATTTAAATTTCATAGAAAAAAAATAATTTGATATTTAGTATAAAATAAATTAGTTCTATAGTCTATATAGGAAAACCAACTGTACTAAACGTAGCAATTGAATACACTAATTTAATTCATACCAAAATAAAGTTGTTTTTTTTTTTTTAATGCTTGATTTAGCCAATTGAAAAACTATCTATAGATGTTTAAATGTGTTGACTTAATTGTGCATGATAGTTTTGAGTGATCATACTAGTAAATTTATGTTCACTAGACCACACATCAACATTAAAGTAACTTAAGCATCATCTCTTGAAGTAAAGTATTATTACTTATGCATATAGTCACTTAAAGTGATAATAATCTCATATTAAGCACCAACATAAAATTCTTTATATCCCACTGTATGTTCACTCACTAAACAAAAATTAGAATGATTAAAGGGAATTTTTACTGTGATGGTAATTTTGTGAAAAAAATTTCATCAATCACAAAATATGTCACTGGATATTATTATTTATTTTCATGGCAATTTATTCGTTATAGAATATAGTGACAAAAAGTTAATTGTGATTACAAATATAAATTTGCTACAAAATTTGTCACATCTTATGATAAATTTGATGGTTCTCATACATTCTTTTCATAAATAAATACTTTTTTATAACGCTTGTTATACAAAATAATTAAATCTTTTTATTATAGACCTTAAATAAGAATTACTAACTCTCAATTTATATCTAAAAAAAGTTCCTTACATTCAAGTTTGAAGAACTACACAAAAACTAGTAACCTAGTAATTTACTACACATTTCATTAAAAATACATTGTAAATCCTTTAGATATTTTGTATTATGCTTTTTATTTTCTTTTTTTCTCACATTATAAGAAATTTTGAAATTTTCAATGAAAATAAATAAATTTTGAAATTTTCAATGAAAATAAATAAATTTTGAAATTTTCAATGAAAATAAATTTGTTGGTAAATCTAAATTTACAAACAGATGTTATCATCCAATTTTAGAATTTAAATTATCAACGAAAATTTTTATCGGTAATGAATTTGTCAATAAAATTTGTCGATTAGATCTATCGATAAATTTTGTCGGTAAATCTTAATTTTGATTTCTGATGCATTTTTTCGTCGATAAATTGGGCATCATATTTTTTGCCTAGTGTGATGAAAATCTTTATATATTAAAGGGTGATGAGTGAGAAGAAAAAAAAAACAAAGAGATAGAGAAAAAAGAGGACGACAAGGAAGATAAGGTTGGAGCTAGCGGCAACAATGAAGTCACTAACCATGGTGAATTGGTGACCATGTAGAAGTGTAATGGTGACATAGAGGTGCGACGATGGTGCTTGCCAAAATTAAAGGAGGTGAAGGACGAAGGTTAGAGGAAGGGGAAGAGAAAAAGGAGAAAGAAGAGAAGAAGGGTGGGCCGAAGGTCATAGTGGTTAATAGAGTGGTGATGACACTGGCGGTGGAGGCGCTACAAGGATGATATGAGGACGAGAGGAGGAAGAAGGACAAAAAAAACAAGAGAATGAGGAGGAAGAAGAAAATTCAATCATGATTTTCATTGACGGATTTGACTGACGATCATAATCTGTCAGTAATTATTGACATATATTATCAACATATATTTACAGATGAATTTGTAATCATCGATAATTATTGACAAATTTTGCAAACCGTAGGTAAATTTATTGACAACTACTTTATAAAAAAAAATTTACTATTGATAACTCATGAGTAAATTGAATTATCAATAAATATTTATTATTATTGATGAGTTGTGTATGGTAGTTGTACGCATTTTTTTTTATAGAATTTTGTTATAATAATGTTAGAATTATTTCTCTTCTTATTGATTTATCATGAATCTTATCTTAATTTTTTATTTTTTATTTAATTTATTAGTGTTTTATTTATTTTTATGTTGTTACACGTAATGACAACAATGAGAAATAATGTTTTTATTAAAATAAATAATTTTACCATGTAATGCATTATTTAAAGTATTAAACTTAACTTTTATAAGTATTTTATATATTTTTTTAATAACAAATACAGTATTTAAATTGTATCACCTTTATGGATTTTCAATTATATTTTTGAAAAATTACCATTTGACAATATTAAATCAACTTTGAGAAGGAAAAAATAATCAAAAGGAATATTTAAAGTACACATTTGCAGAGAATAGTTGGCTTATAAAATGATTCAAACATAAAAAACAGGAAATAAATTTAAATTTAGACTCTAGCAACAAGAAAATAAGAATATCCTAAGAATAAGAAACAAAATATTAGTAAAGAAGAACAAAGAGATTCAAGAGGTGAGAATACACACACAGTAATTACCCTTCCATTAGTCATATATAGAGATGTTACTGAGTTAACAATGTAATAAATGTTTTTCACCCTTAAAATTAACCTAAAAAATTATTTTTTATACTTATTTACGGTTACTGTTTTTAGTAGTGGAGGATAATATGTGTTTTTAAGAGGAGATTTATGATTTTTAATAACTATCTAAATCTTCATTGTGTTTTGTAATTGTTTTCTAAATTTTTTCTTCTACCATTAATTAAGGTCTTTTAAGTTCATTTCTTCTTTTCTATAAGTTCCCAAATAGAATCTTCTTTGAATTTAGTCAATTTTGTCCAATACCTCCATAAAATATTCTTCATCATTTCCTTCAAATCATCATTCACCAACCTTTATCTTCTATCACCTTAATCAATTTTTCTCTTTCAAACAATCAACCATCATTAATTACTACTTCTTTGTCAATTATTTCTTGATCAATAACAATTTGTCTCGGGCTTTTTCCTTTTATTCAATCCCTTTTCATTTGATACAAATATTGATTCATTAACTTTAATATTATTCAAAAGGGAATACAAAACTTATAAGTATTGAAGCTTATTTAAGGAAATAAATTTTTAATCATGCTCGATTTTGTCGTAATCTGGATGATGACTACCAACGAAGTTGTATTAAATGTTTAAATGTACATTAAAAAAATATTAAAAATATGTGACCAAATTTATCAAGGTAAAATCTAAATTGATGAGATGTGACATCTTTAAAATTTGGAGTACTCAATCAAAATCTATTCAAATTTATTTTTTTATTTGTTACTATTTTTAACGGTTTAATAATATTTTATTATTATACATCGTTATAATAAAATGTTTCAATACATGTAAATATTTAACGATGATAATGAACAAGATTTATAAACTCATTGTTTTGAGTTTGATTGGAAATGTTATCAATTATATATATGAATCGAGGTCATGTTTCATTGATATTATATCTCTTCTATAAATCTTCTTGAAAGATTCATTATTTTTCTACACTTTTTTTTTCAATTGGTGAATGTTTTTGTGAAATTCTTATTTTGTATTACTTAACTAAAGGAGAGATATACTCAAGAATTACACTGAACACACATTATAAAAGTGGAGGAGTATATATTAAAGCAACCAATAATTAGTAATTATTTTGTTACCTATGAAAAACTGCCATATTTGGTTCCTCGTTAGTTGTAAAAATAGTAAAACAATAAACATAAAGAAACCATAATAACAAACCTTATACTATTTAATTAGAGGACATGTTGTAATACAAAAATAGCATGGTTATTGTTGTTGAGTACGAAGTCAAAGGAGAATCATACAAGAAATTGAACATATGTGATATAAATTTCTAACAATTTACATGCACAATAGACCTTCCTCAATCAACATATTGTTTATGCTTTTCTAAGAAGATAAGATTCTCAGGTATGGCAGACACAAGATACATGATTTATGTCTGCCTCATCACATTCTTTGTAATGTTACAATGGCACCTTATTGTTGCTGAGGAGTGCGCATTGGATACACAAACAAAAAAACATGTTAGCCATCAAGATGTTCCAGTCATAGAAAGGGAGCTGTTGGAAGATCTTGACTTTTCCCACCACCATAGACAGCTTGCAGGTTCAGATAAAGACGAGAAGAAGAAGAAAGACAAGAAGAAAAAGAAGAAGAAGAAAAAGGGCAAGGACGATGATGATGATGACGATGACGATGACGATGACGAATCTTCAGCGAAGCAAAGTACAATATCTGTATCCAAAGCCACCTCAATTTTTTGTACATCCATTTTACTTGGTTTTCTTCTCATGTAATTGGTATACATGTTGTTTTGTATATTTCTCAAGTTAAATTGTTTGTTGACAATTGCATGGGATGAGATCCATATATGTTCGTTGTTCTCTTCCAATCCTTAAAGGTTGTAACTAGGTTTATGGTAATAAAGTCTAAATTTCAAAATATGTAATGTACCAAAAATTATAATGTATTACATATATACACATATATTTTTTTTTGATATTTTTATTTGTGTACATGGTTAAAGTGAAACAACCATTCTCCAACAAAATGTATTCAAATTCTTATTTGTATGAATCCATTTTTATGTTGTAGAGAGTAAGAATGATTAGAAACATACAAAATCACTAAAAGATAATATCTTTATCTTCTTTTTTACCACTTCAATCTAATATTAATATTAATATATATATATATATATATATATATATATATATATATATATATATATATATATATATATATATATATATAAAGCATATATTTAGTAATTTTTACATTGGACTCAATTTTTTATTTAATTAATAAGTTGGGACAATTTTTTTAACTTATTTTGTAAAAGAAAAAATAAATAAAACTTTAAACTAATTTTAACGAACCATGCTTTAAGATAGTGAACTTCATCCCGTAATTATTTTTACAATTTTAAACTACATATGTAATATTTCTACTTGGAAATTAAATATTGATATTTAGTTTTTAATTTATAGTGATTCTATATAATATATTGTTATATATATATTATCTAAGTAATGATATTTTTTAAGGTAACATTCTATATACTTTTATTCTAAATTTATTATAAAATATTTATGATAATTAAAACAATTGAGATATTTTTGTTGGAAAGAGAAATAAAAATCAAGAAAAACAATCTTTCCTTTGGTAATTGTTTCACTAAAAACTAAATTTGTGATTTTCATTTGCTTCTCATTAAGTTAAAAGTATAACTCATAATCCAAATACAATTCTTTCAAATTAATAGTATAACAACTCAAATGTCACAATTTGATTAAAAATTAATTCACGTGATCTATGTCACAAAAGGTTTGGTGTACCCTACAACACTAAATAACCAATTTATGACATATGAAGTAATAAAAAATATTTAATAAAAAATATGAATTTTAATATAAAAATTAAATTTGGTTTCAATTTGGAGAGGGACAAAATTGGTCAATTTTAAACAAAATTGGGACTAAATTGAAAATAAATAACAAATATAGAAACCAAATTGAATATAGAACATTGACTTTGACACGTGACACTCTATTGGGTTGACACGTGAACATTTAAAAAAAATAAAAAAATAATAAAAATAATCCAAAAAAACCACAAAGTGACACGTGGCAGTCATTGTTCATGGCTGTTAATGATTTAAACGGTGTTAGCAAAAAAGGACCCAGTTAAACAAAATTGATAAAAATTGGGACCTATTTAAACACAAAACCAAGGACTTATTTGACAAAACTTGACAAAAATTGGGACAAAAAATGTATTTTAACATATTTAATTATATCAACAAAAATATTGACAATGCAATACAATGTATTTTTTATGGAAATTCAAGTGTAAATCTAAGTCGAGAAAGTCAGATATCTTATAAAGAAAAAAAATCCATAAACTCATTGTCTCAAGATTTTAGGTTGAAGATGTTGTCAATTCCTTATATGAATGCCCAAACACAAACTAAGACCGGTCAAAGTCTACGTTCACATGTCTACCCTTGGCATATAGGAGTGGGGTTTACTTATAAATAGAAGAAGAATAAATAAGATGGGAGTTATCTGAGTATCTCATTGGTATTGTGCCTCCTCTATGAATCTCTTCGAAAGATCCATCAATTCTCCATATTTTTTTCCTATCAGTGAATGTAATTGTGAAATATGAAATGTTTAGTTTGTATTACTTTAATTGAAGGTGAGAGATATATGGTACTCAAGAATTACAATGAAAACATATTATAAAAGTGAAGGTGTATATATTAGAGCAACCAATAATTAGTAATTATTTTGTTATCTTGGGAAAATTGTCATATTTGATTTCTCATAACTTGTAATAATAATAAAACAATAAACATGAAGAAACTAACAAAAATCCTTATACCATTCAATTAGAGGACATGATATAATACAAAAATATCATGGTTGTTGTTGTTAGTGCAAAGTCAAAGGAGAATCATACGAGGAATCTAACATGTGTGGTATAAATCTCTAACAATTTACATGCACAGGGGCCTTCCTCAATCACCATATCGTTTATGCTTTCCTTAGAAGATAAGATTCTCACGTATGACAGGAACAAGATACATGGTTTATGTCTACCTCATCACATTCTTTCTAATGTTCCAATGGCCCCTTACTTCAGCTAATGAGAGAGCTTTGAACGTAGAAACAAAAAAACATGTTAGCCACCAACACTCTCCTCTCATAGAAAAGAAGCTATTGGAAGATCTCGACTCTTTCCATCACCATAGAAAGTTGGCAAGTTCAGACTCAAAGGAAAAAGAAGAGAAGAAAAAAAAGAAAGAGAAAAAGAAGATGAAGAAAAAGAAAAAAAAGGACAAATCTTTCGCGAATCATAGTTTGTACAAAGCCATCTCAATTTTGTATACTTCCATTTTAGTTGGTTTTCTCATCATGTAATTGTTGTGCATATGTTGTTTTGTATATTTTCAATTTAAATTATTTGTTGGCAATTACTTGAGATCTATACAGGTTTGTTGTTCTTTTCCAATCCTTGAAGGTTGCAACTAGGTTTATGGCAATAAGAAATAAATTTTAAAACATGAAATGCACCAAGAATTAGAATGTAGTAAAATATTTGTATATATTTTGATATTTTTTGTTTCTATACATGGTTGAAGTGAAACAACCATTCTCCAAAAAGATGTATTCGAACTTTTATTCATACATGTTCATTCTTATGTTGTAGAGAGCGGGAATGATTAGAAACTTTACAAAACCACTAAAAGTTAATATCTTTATCTTCCTCTTTACCACTTCAAAATATATATATATATATATATATATATATATATATATATATATATATATATATATATATATATATATATAAATAAATTAAAATATATATATATATATTATATTTTTTAT
>Ga0214543_1008676_pt1 | contig 16430 bp, 6 predicted proteins | sample CNSS2metaG_FD_160094 | JGI IMG/M metagenome (GOLD analysis project Ga0214543, IMG submission 160094) | Root nodule microbial communities from cowpea collected in UCLA plant growth center, Los Angeles, California, USA - CNSS2 | ecosystem: Host-associated > Plants > Roots > Nodule | place: USA... | reverse complement strand
CAGAAGAAAAAGGGGTCACTTGACACATCAGCGAAAAAGGGCGCCTGGCGGAAGGGTCTCACCGCCAGGCGCAAGACACCAAACAGTGGGCAATTCTTCCCGCTGCCGCCCGGCGGTGACTAAGTACTGCCAGGCGCTTCCTGTTGACATTTTTCTTCTCTCTTTGCTATTCCGGGTCACTCATTAGTCTGGATTTTAGGAACAAAGCTTCCCATCTACAAAAAGGACACAAAAATGGGGATTAGTAATATATTTAGATCAATGTAACCCACAATGTATTTATTTACAAAAGTAAGGTAAAATTGAGGATTAAGTAGGTTAAAAGCTTTGGAAGAGATGATTTTGCTAATGAAATATAGCTTGGATAATGGTAAAAATTAACATTATCACTTCCATTGGCATCGTGGTGTGCCCAGTTTGTAGGGATTGTGTTAAGGACCCCAGGACTACTCTACATTACTATTTCGTGTGACGTTTTCTTTTAATTTCGCTTAATAATTAAATGGGACGTTACATTTAACCTTATTAAAATTAGAGAATAAATATTATACAAAATTATTAATTTGGATGGTGATTTGTTGGTCTTAATAAACAATTATAATAAGATACAATATAACACAACCTCATTATTTCTTTGTTTATTTTAGAAAATATAACAAAATTGATTATTTATGAATACTTACAAGGTAACTTTCAATATTATCACCTAGATCACATATTGCAAAACTAATCGTCAATATTAGAACAACATGAAGCAAAACTAATCCTCAATATTAGAACAACATGAAGTTGAGGCTATAAATTTTAAATAGAAACACGTTCAGATATAGGAAACTTAAACGACAAAGATATATATGAAAGATATTTACATATGAAATCAATGAAAAATAAAGTTAAACTTAAAACATTCTAAATAAATATAAAATGTATATATAAATAAGCAACTTAAAATAAAATGCAGACATATCGTAAAACCTAATCCATGTACAAAATTAGCAACATGAATCTAAGGTTAATTTTTTTAAAACAACAATGCATGCAATATAGTGAGAGGTAATAACATATGGAATGAGAACAAAATGAAATTAAACTTAAAACATTCTAGACATAAGTAATATGCATGTACAAATAAGCAACTTGTAAAATGTAGACATGTTGCAAAATGTTATTCCCCTACAATGTGGTATCTTCCACTAATTGGCATTGCATATTTCCTTTATCGCCTCTGGCTTTACTGTCCCAACCAGTGTTGATGTCTTCTTCTTCATTTGTTTTAGGGAGAAATCAGGGATCAAAAAGAGAAAACCCTAGGGAATTGGATTGAATCAAATGCAAAGTAAAAGTGGAAGGTTATAAGAGAGAGTGAAACCCTACCAGGAGTGAAGAATTAATGACTCCATTCCCTCAATTTCAAGCCATTTTCTCCCATCAATTCTTAATTTTTGTCTTTGTTGTTGTAGAATTGCAAAAACGAAACAAAGTCCATGGTAGAAGGCGGTGAGTAGAAAGGAAGATGCGTCCATGGAGGTGGGAGAAGTCGTAGAAGGAGCAACAATGGAGGCGATCGCAAAGGTATCAAAGAGAGTGAAGGGTCGGAGAAATCGAAAGTCAGTAACACATTATCACCTTCAAAACTGTGTCAATACTAATTTAAGGAAAAAACCACATTTACTCCTTTTAAATAAAATGAGGACAAAAAAAATAGAATATATTGAATAAATTTCATATTAGGACCAAAAAACTTATTAAGTCATAGTGTATTTAAATTGTCATTGATTTTAACTTTTAAGCAATATAAAATTATTCAATCTAATGAATTCATCTCCCGATGGACCTTGACCAGAAACTCATTCCATTATGTCTGATAATTTTACATTGTTTAAAAATAGAAATCAAATACAATTTAAATATATTTTCTCATTTAATTCTTTGAAACATCATTCAAAAATAAAATTGTGATAAAACTCTAAATTCTAAAGTGGACATAATACCCACCATAAGTTGGAAAGATAAGTCATTTGTTGAGGATTGAAGATGTTTTTTCTTTTCAATCTTAGCTTTTACTTCCTATTAGGAATTTACTCTCTTAAAGTGGTTGATTCCATGGTTGAATAGTTGAAAAACATGGTTCCACATGTAAGATTAGTATTAATCGGTAAATTAAAGAAACCCATAATAAAAATTTATAACTATATATAAAGGGGATTCCCTCTTTTGTGTTCACATTTCATAATTCCAACTTTACCCTTTATAATTTAATTATTTATTAAATTTTTAAAAATTAACGGTTATTTTTACAAGTTTTATAAAATTATTTACTTATCTCCTTTTTCTTTTTTTTCTTACTATTCATCAACAATTATTTTTCTCATATTTTCTCCCTACATTTTACTTTATTTGTTATAAATATACTTTTATTTTGTTTATTAACTTAATAACATTACAATATCATCAATTATTAATATAATTCAAAAAATGCGGACACAGAGGCACAACAGCGCCTGTGTTTACACTAGTCGTGATAATGAGTTATAAAATGACCTCAAAGTTCATAACTTTAATGAGATTCAACCTAATTGATTTGTGTTCTGAATAAGCCTTAGATGTTACACTACAACCAAAAAAAAACTTAATAATGATCAATTTGAGTGAGTCATAATTATTAGTAACTATAGTAACCAATTTAAATATCAATTTACAAAATTAAAAATTGTTGGTTACTAAAATAGTCACTATTATGAATAAATAATTTTAATTGGTCATTAAAATGGTCTTTAAAATTAGCTACTGACTACTAAAAAAATTAATCACTAAAAAATAGCTACGGTTTTGACTATCAAAATGAATTAGTTTATAAAAATGATTAATTGTAATCTTTTATTTATAATAATGACTATTTTAATAACTAATAAATTTTAATTTTGTAAATTTGTATCTAAATTTATCACTATAGTAATTAACTATTTTTAGTTTCTAATGGAAGATTTTCTTTTGTAGTGTTACTCATCAAATAGTTTATTCCAAGTCCAAATTCTAGAAATATTTTGAGGCAAATAGTGATGTTATTTGTGGTTGGATCTCATCAAATCTCAGAAAGGCAATTTTAATTAATACTTAGGTCATGTCTTCTTCCTAATGTTGGCCAACAAATTAGATAAGTAGTGACACCAGACTTTGGAAACTTTCTTTTGATGTCGAAGATTTGGTGAAATAAATGGTTTTGCTTATTGCTAACGTCATTTCAATTAATGCCAAATCAATTATGAAAGAAAATGAAAAAAAATATATGGAAGGGCATGGACGTGTGGATTGGAAACTTTATATGGGTGAATTTTACAAACTTTTAAAAAATTTGAAATACTAAATTTAAGTTACTTTTATTTTAATTTATTTAATTTTCCATTTTTTATTTAAATAAAATATATTTTTGTTATCCATATATATTACAAAAATAAAAATTTATCTCGAAATAACATTGGCAATGTGAATAAGAAAACACTATAGAAATTGATTAAAAAAAATCACTACATACTTCAATTAAATCAATTAAAAAAGAGTTAGGTTAATGCCTATCGAAAAATAGTTGAACCAATATTCGTTAAGAAAACTTAAACAAACGCCAATTTGCAACTACATTGAAAGATAAATAATTTCACCGATGTTAACTAAAAAAAAATCTTATACATTACTTTGAAAATAGAAGGGTTTTACTGCTCTACTTTGTCATTTCTAGCCAATATGGGATTTAGACTCACACTTGAATTTCTAACCATCTTCCCCTCAAGTGCGACTCCCTTCAACCACATTGGTACACTTCCCCTCCAGCAGAAGCATTCCCAACCATGAGTACTCCTTTTATACCTTTTCTATATTGCCGTTCTTTTTCACGGGACATGCTTACCTGGAACCCTTTCCAGGAAGACTTTTGATACAAGGGACATATTGCACTCGTCTGAGTCGGTTTTAACCATCGTTCTGATACCACTCTGATGGGAAAAACAAAAACACAACCAAAATACCAGATAATGCAACAGATTAATTTCCCCTAACTTGTAAGAATCTATGAGGATCAACAACAATAAAATGGCAACAATAATCACAATCAAAGAGCACACCAATTTTAGCGTGGAAAACCCTTCAATTCAAGGGTAAAACCATGGGTCGTCAAGACCAAAGAACAAACTACACAAACAAGTGCTAACATGCAGCCAAACAACAAAGCATCAAATCTCGCTAATTGAAGAACAAAGTGAGAAAAATCCCTAAAATAGAGCCACTATGCGGGACCAATATCTCAAAGCTGAGATCTCTGATTGACAATCCAAACGGTCATAATGAAGAATCATATGCTGCGAACCTTGTGCCAAAGTTTCAGTCCGATCCAACGGTTAACGAAACCGCACTCGTCAATTTACTAAGACTGCACAATGTGAAAAATCTGCAGAATTTTCTTCCCTTTCTCTTCTTGGCTGCGTTTTTGGTCACTCAATGCTCTCACACTCTATTGACTTGGAAGCTCTCTCACTCATCCTGAGTGAGTCAAATGGGTCTGACCAAGTATATGGTATATGTGCCTTAGTATAATTGGGAGTTCAAATCCAACATAAACAACTCAAATGCTAGCATGAAATGTGTTTATACTTTAAAAAAATGTAAAGTAATTGGATTAAAAAGACTATATTCATTCATTTTTAACGTTTAGAGACTAAACTATATTAAAGTTCCAGGGAATAAAAACAAATTTTAATTTCACATCAAAACTCAAAAATTAAATATATATATATATATATATATATATATATATATATATATATATATATATATATATATTATATATATATTTTTTTGTATATATATATTTTTTTATTTTACATAAATAAAAAAAAATAAAATATATATATATATATATATATATATATATATATATATATATATATATATATATATATTATAGGTATAATTACTGATTTGGTACCCAACTTTTTGCTTAAGTTCAATTTGGTACTCATACTTTTGGTTTTTTCAATTTAGTACCCAAATTATCTAAAGAGATTCAATTTGGTCCTCTCCGTTAAGTCGAAGCTAACACCGTGTCCGTACAGAACACGTGTCAAGCCATGAAATTTTTAATTGTTTTTTAAAAAAATAATTTTTTTATTAAAAAATAATTTTTTTTTCAAAAAATTTAAAAAAATTTGACGTGTCAGTTTATCATTATGCCACGTGGCAGCTTACAATCATGACACGTGGCAATGGTAGTAGTTGTTTTCAATTTAGTACCCAATTTAAATATTCGATTCAATTTAGTGCCCAATTTTTTAAAATGATCCAATTTCGTCGTTTTTAATTTGAGACCAAATTAGTAACTAAGTTTAAATATAACTTATATATACATGTTAAAATAATTGTTTTGAATTTATACATCAAATCACTACACCTAAATATTCAAATTATATTATTTTTTACAAGTGTAAAAAATTTCATGTGTAAAAAATTACAAAGGTTAAAATGTAAAAAATAAAATAATTTAAGTATTTAGGTGGAATGATTTGATGTATATATTAGAAAAAGTTATTGTAACATGTATATATAAGTTGTAATTAAGTTTATTTACTAATTTGGTCTCAAATTGGAGAGGACGAAATTAGATCATTTTAAAAAATTGGGTACTAAATTGAACCAACAATTTAAATTGGGTACTAAATTGAAAACAACTATTACCACTGCCACGTGTCATAATTGTAAGTTGCCACGTGGCAGTTTTAAAATTTTTTGAAAAAAAAAATTTTAAAAAAATAATTAAAAAGAATTTTAAAAATTAAAAATTTCATGGCTTGACACGTGTCCTGGACACATGGTTAACTTCAACTTAACGGAGATGACCAAATTGAATCTCTTTAGATAATTGGGTACTAAATTGAACAAACCAAAAATTTGGATATCAAATTGAACTTAACCAAAAAGTTGAGGTACCAAATCAATAATTATACCTATATTATAAGCTATATAGAAAAAATAAATTGGGGGAGGGGACGGCGGCCACGGTCCCCTGAGTAAAATCTAGTTAACATCGATAAAAAAAATAACTCAGCTATACTTTAATTGATGTTGATAAAAAATCTCAGATTCACAACTAACCAAAAATAATTTCAATTGATGTCATCAAAAAAATCACATCTGATATTAGTTGAAAACAAAGTTTTTGTTAAGAAAAAAAAAACTCTCGATGACAGGTAATAAATATCTTAACCTGTATTATTACAAAATCAATTGAAAAAACGATATTGGGTTAATGACAACTTGATCTTGGTAGGCCTAACAATGTTCAACTTGACTAAGATTAAATGTTGAGAAGAGATAGAGAAATGAAGAATGACACATTCTTACTTATTAGGTGAAAGTTTAAACTATCTAATTTGAAGTAATCAAATCTTTGATTATAAATTTTTACCCTACTGCAATTTTTCAAATGATATATTGTAATCAGAGAAAAACAAGCCTCAGTTTTATTAAAATTAAATTGTTTTTAGCATGTACATTATATCATTCAAATGAGTGTGCTATTTATTAATGGAATGATTACAAATTAATTATCTTTCAAATAACAAGGTAATATTTCAATTAAAAATAATAAAAATAATAACAAGATATCAAATTAATAAAATTAAAATCGATTATAAGAGGAATTTAATTCCAATTCTTTTGGATTCATAAATTTTAAATCGAATTCTGGACAAGGGGCGGTACAAGTATAAAACGAAGATAATATTTATAAGAATTGATGATTTTAGAGAATGAAGTTTGTCGTGAATGAAACAACTTTGTATGTACCAAATGTTTCCAAAAATTAAAAACAAAGCAAAATGGCGTTGCTTGACGTAACGATTAGTTATCAATAGAACTAAAAAATAGAAAAACCGTTCGATTCAGAATTTCTGCCCTTTCGGAGAGGCCAAAGCCATTATCGTATCAACCATTGAAGTCGCATCGGAGACTTTTTTTTTTCTTTGTCTCTGTAGTGAAACAAAGTTTCAATAATATTACAAATAATTATAAATGACATATAAAAGAAAACGTAATGGAAAACACGAGAAAAATTATAAATAATTTTAATATGAAAGGAGATTAACTACTCTTCATAATCGAAAAGTAATAAGCACGCCACATATTACACTGGGGTCAATCTCTACATGTAGTAAATAATGAAAGAAAAAAAAAATGAACATAAGAAAAATGTTATTATATAAATTGTTACATTTATAAATCATAGTATAAATTATATACTATGATTCATATTTTTCTATTCTCAATTTTGTATACCTTATCAGACGTGATGTAATTGTTAAGATCGAAAATTTACCATTAGATCAAAATATGTTAAGAGTGTAAAATGTAAATCATATTATAATTTTCCTAATTTTTATTATCCTTTTAAGACTCATTTCTTATAACTTACCAAACATAAACATGATCATCAAATTCCAAATTTTACCTTAATTTCAGTTTTTATGTTTTAATAATTGTTACTATTTATATTCTGACTCTCCAATTAATTTTTGCTTACAATAGTATTTCATTTAAGTATTTGAAACTAATTCATTTATAATAGATACATTATTTAATAAAATTAGCAAATAAATTTGTTTAAGAATTCTATATTAGTTTGATTGTATTAAAAATATAAATTTAATTATGTTTTAAGTCGTGATAAAGTTGGATATGTTTAGATGAGTACCTGTTTTTTTTTTTTTTTAATTTATTGACAGCTCAAAAATTTTATATTTTTCAAGTATATGTCATTTAATTTGTTTTGTTAAATATATAATAATGGATGTTATCTCGACCTGCTACTTTATTTAGTTGCCACTATATTATATTTTATAAAATTTTACAATTTTATGAATTTATGATTGTGTAGTTCTATAATCTTATTGTTCTATAATTTTATAATATTTTTAGATCATGATCCATTTCATAAATCAATCATGTTCTTAAATCTATTGTGGTGTCTCTCTTGTCCGGTGAATATTTTAAGACTGGTATCTACCCACATGTTTGGGTCATTTTCTCAATGACATGTCCAATTCTAATATTGAATTATTATTTGTAAAGATGAATTTTAATTAAATGGAAGAACTTTAGACTTTTACATTTAGAAGAAAGACTTCTTATTTTCCCATTTCACAAATCTATTTCTTGGCATGGACAGGACACAAAATCATCTACTTCTTTTCTTTTAAAAATGCATGGGTTATATCACCTCTTATTAGACATTATAATATATTATATATCTAATTTTGATTTTGACAAATATCCGTAATTTATCGTATAATAAAATACATTATTAAATTATAATAAAAAAAATTAGTCCAGATTTATTGAAAAGAAAGGAAGAATGATATATTGTGAACTCGTTATAAAAAAAATAACACATATGTTACTAAATATTTTTTCTAATATAGGAAACTTGCCCGAAAAGAAAATGCGAACGTAAGTTTAAAAGTTAAGTTTAAAAATTCAATGCTCTAAATAAACAATAAATTTGTAGAAGTACGGATTCCTAAATAAATTTTATGAATAAATCAAGACATAAATTGTCATATAACAAAGTATAGCTTCTGAAAAAAATTTAGAAAATAAAAATATTACTTATAGGATAGGACCCTTTGAAATGAGTAATGTATTAGAAATTTGAAAATAGACAATTTTAGACAAAACAAATATTAGAAATTCTTATTCCAACGATACTGTGGAGGAAAATAATCAAGGGTCTTGGTTGTCTCTGTGTGTGTATGTACATTAATCCATGAAAATTCCTTCCATTTATATCTTGTAAAATAAGATATTTACTTGTCAACCCAATGAAACTGTAAAATGATAAAATTACTTTTAATTCTCGTGTTTTGAAAATTTCATACAAAATTAACCAATATCAATTGAGAGATGAGAGGAAGAATTAAAGAAATATAAAATACTTTTACACTCTTCTCCCTAATAATAATTCCCACATCCAACGTAACATAGAAAAAATTTACACTAATAAAGAAACCAAGATTGAAGGAATAAATAAAGAAGTTAAGATCACAAGAACAAATATATTGGACTGACAAAGCTTTGAATCTCTGTTTGACCTTCTAACTTAGTAACAGAAATTAGATGGAAAATTCCTCAATTTGAACTCTCAAAACATGTAATCTATGCAGTAATAAGATTAGTAATACATGAAAAAAATAATGAGATTCCAAATTAGTAATATACAGTTAGGACCTAATTAGAAAAGGAACAACATGAACGAGGACTGCAGGAGAAACCACCCAAAAGGTTTTCTATGGGAAGAATCATAACCATAAGTATTTAGGGTTTGTAATGATGCACCATTTTCGTTTAGTTATACAAAATAGAACATAATAAAGTGAAGTGACAAACCCAAAGGACATTTTACTTACATTTATTTAAAACAAAAGTTACATATAACATGAAAACACATTCAATTGAAAATTTATGAAAAAATAATAATTTAAATTATTTTTATTGGATATGTTGAAAATAATTAATAAAATGATTGCAAAAAATGTTAGACCTATTTTTTACGTTAATAATTGTAATATCCTAGTTTAACAACATAATACTACTAAAATAAAACATTTCATTATAAATATTAAAAAAAATAGATAATCCAGGATATATATTATATTAGTATAATAATTCGTCATCCAAAAGAGAAAACTATAATAATATAACATATATACATCTCAAACTTCTATACCATGGTTCTATATTATTGTTCTATTCTAAAACTACCAATGTTGATCTAATATCGTCCCACAACTCAGAAAGTTGGCTCCTCATCCATAAGAGGTGTCCTTACACCTGCATCTTCATTTGCTCACACCAATAAGGTGATCATTGCAAAAAGAAAAGAATAATGTGTAACACATAACAAAACCAACAAACATAGAGATAAGCTAACATGCAAAAGAAAACATCATATTTGAATTAATTGGTTGTATTAACATACCAAGAACTCTAAACAATTGTAAAATAAACATAAGTTACACAATAAAGACTTTTCTAGACCCAATTAGCCGGATAAAATGCATCAATGTCGATTTGTGATCAATGGCCTTTTTGCCACACACAATGTTAGTCATTTTCCTATCAGAAGGACCCCAAATTGGTCTTAGACAAGGACATATTGTTACTCTTACTACCTAATCAATCCTCCTCTACACGAGTTTGAATGATTAATATAGTGTCCAAATGAATTCCATTTTGAATCCCTAATTCAATGCATATCCTAAGAAGCGTACATCAAAAGGATTTCCTCCTAGAATTCCCTACATCATGATCTATTCATATCTCATCAATTTTAGAAGTTCATATCAACACATATACTTTACACTTCATTTCACACTTTCTCAAGTATATTGCACAACAACTTAATAACAAATATATAAATTGTTTGGAATTTTTAAAATAAAATTGTAGCTTCCACAAAACTCATAAGACTATGCTCTTACATTCAAAATAAATATAATTGAATCAAGAATACAATTCAAAGTTATGCATCAAACAAGCAACAGAGGTCAAAGTTATCAACAACCTAAACTATAGGAATCCTACGCGAAAAATTTCTCTAACTAGAAATTTCTATCAAAGATCCAAACGGTTAAAATAAAGATTCAAGTGTTTAGACTTGCTGCAAAAATTCCAGCTTGATCCGTCAATTAACGAAGCGAGAATCTCTCTCTTTTTTTAGATGACTTAGAGTAGGAAAATAAAGCGGTGTCGAATGGTACCAAAAAACTCAAACTTCCCATTTTGATCTTTGATTGAGTAATTTGACACTCTTTGGGTTAATCCCTACTTAATAAAGTTTTTAATGATTAAAAAAATTTGTAATTCTTAGCTCAACCAATATCATAATACCCGATTCAAAGATCTCACAAAAGATATTATCAAGAACATATAATTCAAGTTTCTATGCTTTTCATTATTACAATATACATACTAAATATAATTATGCACAATTTCAACATACAACATGAGTTCAATCACAAAACAACTAAATCATTTAGGTCATTATCACATAATAGAGACATTACAAATTCATGACCTAAAACACCACATTCTCATTTTTTTTTTCCAGCCAATTTAGCGAATCTCAACATGCAAAAGCTAAAATTAGCTTTCCTTACTTTAAAACAACTTTCAAGGTTCCTAATACACCAAAACGCATCTAGCTCCACAATGTGTCATATTTACACATAAACATTACAAAAACGATCAGGTTATAACATTATAATTACTGATCAATAAAAACTCAAATTGATGACTCTAAGGTCACATGCAAGCCTACATGCAAAGAGAAAGATAGACTGGACCAAGAAAAAGGACAAAAAAATCAACATACTCAAAAGAAGTAACTAATCATTTTTCATTGATAGAAATTGATGCCTTAATCATAAAGGCGCTCTCTAATCATGATGAGTAAGAATATCATATAAACTTAGATTCAGAACATAAAACAAAAAAATTAGTTTATAACGAAATAATAATTTTATGTAAAATGAGTTTTAATCATTAGAAATCTTTATATAAATTAAATGTTTATTATTAAAATATTAGTTTATATAAATTAAATGTTTATTATTAAAATATTAGTGTTTCCTTCTATAAAAATCACCACTATTCTTAAGTTATCTTTTAGGTTCTCGGAATAATTATATTTAAAGAATAGCTTTGAAATATATATACATGATTGTTTAAAACATTGAAATATTATTTTAAAATGTTAATCTTTAAACAAATATTAACTATTTCAATGTTATACTAAGCTTAATAAATTAGTAAATTTATTGTTATAAATTTATAAATGTTATCTTAACTGCTTCTAGTGTTAAAAATGAAATAATTCTATTATTACACTAAATAATATCTTTGTTATATTTCTTAATGCTGAACAAAATATAAATAAGAATGATTATCATACCTCATCTCAAAACTTAAATGAAAAAAAGAAAAATCATATTAATTTAATTTAATAATTGCATGTGTCAGAAACAAAAAGTCAATGAATAACGATGAATGCTTACAGTAATTTCCTGGGATGCTGAGAAGTCTATGGATCCACAATTGGTGACGTGGAGAGATTAGGTGGTCTTGGTGTTTGGTGGCACGTGCGCATTCCCACACGTGGTACCACGTAATGTGTCTACTCTACCACTTACCTTCACTTTAACACGTAACTTAATGCGACAAAAGCACGTATAATTTTGACTTTTAAATTATTAAGATGAAGTAATTTTGAAGTCGTGATATATAGTTTCATTCCGAAAAAAAATTTCGATACGATTTATCTTATTATAATTTTTATTTAATTTTAGTTAAAGTTACGTCGATGATATTAAAATTTTGTCTCTTTAATACCATTTTAGTGTATTATAAAAAAATTACAGTTATATCAGCTTAATACAATTTTAGTTTATTATATATTTTTAAGTTTTAATTGAAATTATATCAAATTAACATAATTTTAAAATTTTATAATAAAATCGTACTAGCACGATTTTAAAATTCTAAGATTTTAATAATTTTAAAGTCAAAATTATACTATTCCTTTACCAACTTAACGCACCGTCTTTTCCGCACAACATTATTTTTATTTCAGAATATTCTTATGCTCCCATCTAAATTTTTTGCTTTACTTTAATTTTAAAATATTTGTTTCCTTGTGTATCTTAGTCTATGTTTTAATTAAAGTGTAAACAAATAGAAAAGAAAGTAAAAATAAAATTGAATTACAAATTTTATAAATAATTTGATTGACATAATAATTTTTTAAATAAGTACATTTAAAAATAGATAAATTTTCTGAAAATAAAATAGAATTCGATGTCAACAAATATCTAAATTTTTACTACCTTGGACTATGTAATTGGTTGAACTTATAAAATTGTATTCAGTGTAACGTACCATTTAATCCTAATTGAAGGGAACGTTAGGATAATATAGTAGCACAGTCTTGGAACATAAATATAACTCCTTACAATACTCAAAACACACCATGATGGCAAAAGCTAAATAAGATACAATGTTCAACAATACTCCAATTTAAAATTAAAGGCCAAGCAAATATATGGGCCATAGCCCTATAACGAAGCCCAAAGCAGTAGAATCCGGTCCAGGCGAATCATCCCTTCCCTGTTGACCTCGAGTGCCTCTTGCATCTGCTCACATCAATAAATTGATGATCATCGCAAAAGGAGAAGAACCACATACAAGACAACTAAACAAGCAACAAGGTAAGCTAGAGTAAAAACAGTTTATCATGCAGTCACATGTTATCACACAATCCAAATAGTATTTATCAATCAATTATGTTATGACTTCTCAAACAATACACTAGAGTCAGACTCGACTAATCCGGATTACATATAATATAGTCGGATTCGGCGGATGCTTGCACTTGTGGTGGATATCTCTGCTCACACACGAGTTGCTCACCCCCGAGCTAAGTGTTACAAGTGGTATAATGTCTCAATCCTCCCACACAAGGTTAGTCCTTAATGAGTTTAAGGCCTACTGCTACTCTCACCACAAGAGTCAGTCCATTTTAAGTGAGACTAACTGACTCCTTAGAGTGTCAGGATGCAACCTTACCTTGAATCCTTACCAAATTATATAGATGGAGCACCACCTTGAACTCCCACTAATAGGGGTCATAGAATTACGTCTCGACCACTGAAGCACCACCATGAGGTCTCACCTAGAGGCTCATGGAATTACGCACTGACACAGACCAATCATACTCAATCAATTTATCATGCAGATAACTCTCATGCCAACCTTTATAACCAAATCCACATTCATTTTCCATGTTGAATCCATTCCAACTCATCCTTCCCAATCCATGAATATAGAATTGTACTTCATACCGATACCATGCCATTTTGATACCAACCATTTCATTGAAATCGCATGCCAAGATTTATCTAAGTTCATAATTCACAATCCATGAATCACATCACTCATGCAAATTCATTCATCTGATACTTTATAAATGCATACCAAGACATACATATATCACAAAATAGTATTCATCCCAAATAAATGAGTACCTGCAATTCCATACAATCAAGCACAACCCACAACCATAATTCTTACACCAAAATTCCTAAGAAAATTTATTATCACCAAACCAAAAATCATTGCAGTAATGCGTGACACATTTCTTAAGCTACAGACATCTAATCGACGATCCAACCAGTCAAACCATAAAATAGCATGTTATGAACCAAATGTCAAAATTTGAGCTCAATCCAACGGTTAATGAGTCGAGAAAGTCAATTTTACTAAAACTGCACATATCAGAAAAATACACAGTCGCCCAGCGACCAAGTCAATTAGTCCAGCGACTGCGCGACGATCAGAATACGAGAAATAACGTCAAATATCACAGTTTCATGAATATTTGAACCCCTAACTCATAAATATACCAAAAACTAACGTTTTCCCTAAACTTTTCTCATATTTCACAAAACATTAATCGCATAAAATAGAAATAATGTGAAACCCTAGCTTCCCTTACTTGCAAAGGGGTTAACAGAGGACTTCGACACCTAAACCGTGACGAACAGTAACTCAAGCAATAGCTTCGAGGGGAAGAGTAGAAAACTGGTGTATTTTTCTGAAATAATACCAATGAGTGAGTTAGGGCAGGTATGTGATCATTTAACTCCTTATGGACCAACCCTTAGGTCCATTAGAACTTGGGGCAGCCCTTAAAGATTGAGACTGAAATAAGAGGGCTTTACATCCAGTACCTAAAATTTTTAAGATAATTTAAAGTAAAAAAATTAAAAATACAAACTAAAGTTAAAAGAAATTTTAAGTAGAAATGAAATTTTGTTATAAAAATTTAATAGAAAAAAATTCAAAATAATAACTCAAAATAAATTGTTCTACAAATTGCCAAATTTTAAATTAATTAATTTTGTGTTATTTATTATTTTAATAATTTATATTATTTTTTTATCTTATTATAATAAAAATATCAATAAAATATTTATAGTATAATACTTATGTTGATAAATAAATAATTATGTCAATATATAATAATTACGCCTTTAATAAATCAATTATATAATGTAGATACAAATAAAATATTTACCATAATAAATTATATGCGTTTTGTAAAGGAAAGTATACTTTAAATTACGTAAAAGTGAATTGTTTTTGGATTTTCATTTTTTTTCAACTATTCCTTATTTTATTTTATTTTTACTTTTTACTTTTGTTTCATTACTTCTTTACTAATTTTTCGCATACCTTAGAGCAGACATGCCATCAATATGTGTTTGCTAGATTGAATTAATTATTTTTGCAATTTTTTCATACAAATTGATTTGTGTTGTCTCATCAAATTAGTGTCATAAATTAATAAAACATTATTTTGACTTAGTAGGGATACTTTAAAAAATGAAAGTAAATTTTGTCAAGAAAAAAAAAATGTAAGTACGATATAAAATTATATGTTAATCTTAAATTTATCACTCCTCCCTGTAAGTATATTTATAATATCTAATTATCTAATTCCCCCTTAGCAAAGAAATTTTGTAATGTAGTTGATAACAATAACTTTATCTTACATTTATATTTAGGCTTAAATTTAACTTTGGCTATTCTAGTTGTTTTCAATCTTAGTTTTTCATTTAAAAGAGACATCTGATCTTATTTTGGAGGATTCATAATTGTAAGTCAATATTTAATTTTTGGTTTAATTAATGGTAAGGTACCCAGTTTGGTACTACTGTGTCAAATTGGTACCTGTTTTTAAAATAGTGTCAATTGCATCCCAACTTTTGAAAATTGCTTCAATTAGGTCCTTTTCAGACAGAGTTGACTAACGCCGTTAGTCAACGTGCCACGTGTCAATCTGTGATTTTTTTATTTTTATTTTTAAATTTTAATTTTTTTTAATTTTTTTTTAATTTTTTTTTAAATTTTTAAAAAATAAAAATAAAAATGCCACGTGTCAAGTCCCTGTGTGTGACACGTGGCATTGTAATGCCATGTGTCAGTGTCACTATTAGATGTCATTGTGTTGATTTCGATTTAGTCCCCACATATGTCTTTTTGTTTCAATTTAGTACCTAAGTATGTGTATCTGATTCAATTTTGTCCCAATTTTTTTTTAATAATTAAAATATTTTTGTAATCCATTTTTTATAAGATTAAAAATAATTAAGTATAAATATTTTTACAAAATTAAGTACTAATATTTATAATGTTTCTCTCAATTTCAGACCAAATTTATTATTTGTATGAATGTTATGCTATTTTTTTTTTATTAAAAATGACTTAATAAAATGACTTTTACCACTAAATTTTAATATAAATATCAAATACTTAATTTTTTTAAAACTTTT
>Ga0214543_1008675_pt1 | contig 16432 bp, 10 predicted proteins | sample CNSS2metaG_FD_160094 | JGI IMG/M metagenome (GOLD analysis project Ga0214543, IMG submission 160094) | Root nodule microbial communities from cowpea collected in UCLA plant growth center, Los Angeles, California, USA - CNSS2 | ecosystem: Host-associated > Plants > Roots > Nodule | place: USA... | reverse complement strand
AATCATTAATGGCCATGAACAGTGACTGCCACGTGTCACTTCGTGGTTTTTTTGAATTTTTTTTATTTTTATTTTTATTTTTTTTAATTTTTTTTTAAATTTTGTTAATTTTTTTAAAATGTACACGTGTCAACCTAGGAGTGTGCCACGTGTCACTTTGTGGTTTTTTTGAATTTTTTCTGAATTTTTTTAAAAAAATTTTAATTTTTTTTTTAAATTTTTTTTAAATGTCGACGTGTCAACCCAATAGCGTGCCATGTGTCAAAGTCAATATTCTAAATTCAATTTGGTCCCTATATTTGTTACTTTTGTTCAATTAGGTCCCAATTTTTGTTAACATTAACCAATTTGGTCCCTCTCCAAATTAAAATCAAATTTAATTTTTATATTAAAATTCATATTTTTTATTAAATATCTTTATATAATATATTAAAATTCACATCATTATAACTTTGATATAAACATTAAATTTGGTCACATCTTCTATAGGGACCAAATTAGTTAATCTTAACAAAAATTAGGACCTAATTGAACAAAAATAACAAATATAGGGACCAAATTGAATATAGAATATTGATTTTGACACATGGCGCACTACTAGATTGACACGTGGACATTTAAAAAATAATTCAAAAAAATTCAATAAAATAAAATAAAAAATTCAAAAAAACCACAAAGTGACACGTGGCACACTCCTGGGTTGACACGTGTACATTTAAAAAAAATTAAAAAAATTAAAAAAAAAATTAAAAAATTAAAATAAAAAATAAAAAAAATTCAAAAAAACCACGAAATGACACGTGGCAGTCACTGTTCATGGCCGTTAATGATTTAAACGGTGTTAGCAAAAAAGGACCAAATTGAACATAATTGACGAAAATTAGGACCTATTTGAACACAACACCAAAATTAGGACTTATTTGAAAAAACTTGACGAAAATTGGGACCAAAAAGGTATTTTAACCATTATATTATATGAAAATCATAACAAAGAAAAACTTGATATAACAGTAGTTTAAACTGAAAACTAAAATATTCAACTTTAAATATTAAATTTAATTAATACTTATAAAATGAAATAATTTAAATAAAATAACTTATTCACCGAGAAAATGCAACTTGAAAGTAAATGAAAATACAAAAATGTTAAAAAAAAATTATAGTTTTAAAACTATAAAATTATAATTATATAATAATACTTTTTTAAAACACAAATTTTATTAAAGAATAATTGAGAATGTAATTCTTGTCTCTTTATTGTTGTTCCAACCACAACATATATACACCAATATTACATAACTAGCTACATCAATTTATGTTAATTACATTTAAACTATTACTAAATATAATCTATATAAATTGTGACAATTATAACAAATATTATAATTGTGGTAACAAAATCAATTATAATAATAGATAATATTTATGGAGAATATTAGGGAATATCAACATTAAGGGATATCTCATTACCTTCTCAAGTTGGGGTGACAAACTGACAATCCACTTTGATATGTTTGGTGTGCTCATGGAAAACAGGATTAGCAACAATGTAAATAGTAGATTGATTATCACAATAGAATTTTATATGGCTATGATCATTGATACCAAAACATGACAAGAGTTCCTTAAGCCATTTTAGCTCACAAATTAGTAGCCATAGAACGATATTCTGCTTCTGCGGAAGAACGAGACACAATGTGCTGTTTTTTAGTTTTCCATAAGATTGGTGAATTACCAAGAAGAATAAAGCAACCAGTAAGAGATTTTATAGTCAAAGGACAACTAGCCCAATTTGAGTCACACCAAGCATAAAGTTGTAAATCACAATCAACACTTAACAAAATTTTTTGTTCAGCACTATCCTTCAAAAAATGCACAACACGTAGGACAACCTCCCAATGTTCCTGTCGAGGATGTTGCATGAACTATGCAAGTGTATGCACACAATAAGAAAGTTTAGGCCTAGTAAAAGACAAGTAAATTAATCGTCTTATCAACCTTCGATATTGTTTTGGATTTAGAAGAAGAGCACCTTCAGCTAAAGATAGGCGATGTTGAGGATCCTTGGGAGAGCCAACCGGCTTAGCTCCTAATAATCCTGCTTTAGATATAATATCCAACGCATATTTGTGTTGACAAAAAAAAAATCTAGTAAAGTTATGAGCCACCTCAATGCCTAGAAAATATTTCAACGGTCCAAGGTCTTTCATATGAAAACATGCACACAAGTATGTTTTGAAGGCTTTGATAGCAACATCGTCATTGCCAAAAATCACGAGATCATCCACATAAACCAACACATGAAGTTGCACATTTTTACATTACAATGTAAATAGTGAATGGTCGAAAGTGGATCGTGTAAATCCATAGTGTTTCAAAGCATTAACAAATTTAGCAAACTAGCATCGAGGAGCTTGTTTCAATCCATACAATGATTTGTGAAGTCTACAAACTTTGTCTGAAGTTCCAAATCGAAATCATAAAGGAAGTTTCATATACACATCTTCTTCCAAGTCCCATGCAAAACAGCATTGTGAATGTTACATCCCGGTAGGATATTACTTAAAATAAATATAAATAAACATAGGGAAAATAAATTCTTCATTTATTATCGAAACTTTTTCCCAATTCCACGAGAAATTTTAAAACTTTAGAGTTTAATAACCGCTATAAATAGTCAAATATACTCATAAATCACTTTTACAATTTAGAAGTCCAAAGCAGTAAATGAATTACATGAAAATTAAATAAAAAGTCTTTATAAAATTCCCATGTACACTGCTCCCACTCTCCGCCACTAAGTAGCTCCTGACTCACCTGTAACATCATCTGTTCCTATATAACAAGTTACCTGATCATCGCCACACACAAACAGATAGGGTGAGCTATGCACATAAACATAAATAAATATGAAATAAACCCACCTGCCAATTCATAAATATTTACTTATTTACAAAAACACCCACTTTCCCACACTCATAACCATTATGAGTTCATGCATGCACTCTAAATCTTGGGACTTCATGTGCTTCCACGACCCTCCTCGCTCGTGGTCCAACCTACAAGCCTATCCCGCTCGTAGTCCTGCTTCACGGACTCCCTCACCCGTCATCCGAACTCCTCGTTCGGACCCAGACACGCATATCCGACTTTCCTACTATGAACTTCCTCGCTCACAGCTTTCTCAAGTTGAGCATGAGATGAACTCCCTCGCCCACTCATCCCAACAAGAGTACCTCCGGTGAACTAAACCGTTCACGTTCCGCATGTGGTCCACCCGTCACGAACTCCTCGCTCGCGACTCAAGCCAAGAACATCCCAAATCCTATGGACTCAGTCCTTTAAGCTCAACACCATAAACACATGCATATAATTCCCATAATTTAGGAAACACCACGCAAACCAGCGCAAACAGTACACACAAGCATGAATTCTCACCGTTCTTGCTTAAGCTAGGGGGTCTTCGCCCAAGCGAGTGCATCTGTCTCATTCAAGCTAAACTACCTCGCCTGAGCGAGTGTGAAACAGTGGCTCATCACGATCTCTCGCTCAAGCGAGTCCTTCTCACCTGAGCGAGCCTCTCATTTGCTCAAGCACACAACCCCTTGCCTGGACAAGGATTCGAACGTAACACGCAACAGGTCTCATCGCGACCTCACTTGGGCGAGCCATTCTTGCCTGAGCGAGAGAACCTATTGCTCAACAATAACAGTGGTCGCCTGAGTGAAATGCTCGAACCAAAACTAGGAGCGAGATTCTACAACTTTCGCTTAGGCGAGAGTAGCTCGCTTGGGCGAAAAGTGTAGAGGTTCTCCCCTGTTCACACGCAAAAACAACCAAAGTCATGCCAACACGCAGCATAATTAGTACCAGACAGTTTATATCAACAAGCAAATCATATGAACATGGTTTAAGCCCATTTTGAACCACAAAACTTAGACTTTAACCATAAACAACCATTCTGTACCAAAACCCTCATTCTAATCGGCCAAAAGCATAAAAGGCTTTGCACAATATCAACTATCCCCAACTTCTCAATCACATCAGGTATATCACGAATTTCCTAGCATACAAGAATCAATTGAGAAGAGAAAACGCATAATCACAACACATAATTCATACATAAAAAATGAGTGTTCCTTTGCTCCCTAATGCTTTGCCTCAAGCCTTCTCCCAATTCAGCCTCTAGTGCACCTAAAACTCACCACTCACTCTCTAAATTCGTTCTCCTCTCAAAAGTAAAATAACCACACTGCATAAACCCTTCTTCTCACCTAGAATTGGCCTTTTATAGGTGTCTTAAAGATGGGTTTAAGTGCTGAAACGAAAATGGGCTTAATGATGGTTTTAATTTCTATTCAAGGACCATTATTTAGTGGTTTTTCAGCCCCTTTTTGGCTGCCCCTTTTACTAGTGTTTTCCCCGCCCTTTCACATTCAAGCCAAAGCTGATTCTAACAAAAAAAAGGTTTAATTCATGTCTATCAAGGTTTGATAACCGTGACCATTCCAATGTCAATTCAATACATCACCATTCAACCAACTCATATTTGATGATAATTATTATAATCCTATGATTATACTATCACTCAATAGACTCAAGTATATTATAAAAAAAAACAATAATAAATCAAATAACACACAATTGACATACATAAAACTTGAACCCAAGTCCTCTCACACAATAAAGTACTCTTAACCATTTGAGCTAATACTTTTTCACATCATATTATTTAACATACAGTGTGATCAAAGTTCCCACTACCTGCATTTATTAATTTATTAATTATTTAATTAATTAATTTCCACGGGTCTTATAGTGAACATCTATTTGATGAAGCTCCCAATTTCTAGCAATTGCAATAGCTAGAAAGTACACACAGTTACCATCATTGCAACAGGAGCAAATGTTTCAGTATAGTCACATCCTTCAACTTGGTTATTTCCTAGTATCACTAAACGGGCTTTAAACCACTCAACCAAACCATCAAATTTATACTTGATTCGGTAAATCCATTTGCTCCCCATAGCTTTCTTGTCAGGTGGCAACGACTCTAACGTCCAGGTCCTATTATTCTCCAATTCTTTTATCCCAGTCTGCATGGCTTGCTTCCATCGGTCATCTTTCATGGCTTCAACAAATGACTTAGGTTTAGTGCTAGCATTGAGAGCTGCCATAAAATGTCTGTCGTGTATAGAGAACTTATCATAATTATCATAATATGTTATAGGATAAGGTGTACTTGAGGTGTGAGAGGTAGCAAGTGAAGTGGGAGACGGGTGTATGTTGTAAATGGCATCTGTCACAAAACTTCGCAGCCACGTGGACGATATTTTAACACGACATCCATGACCTAAACGTTGCTCATTCACCTCAGTGTTGGAGTCCCCCTTATTAGTTATATCTATATTAGTATCAAGAACGTCAGTAAGCAAGTTTTCTGGTTCTTGCAGAGAATCAACCTGCACAGTCTCTATTTCATTAGTGTTATCAACATTGTTCCAAGGTGCAAAAGTACTTGGTTCTGTGTTGGACAACTCAAATGCTAAGGACTATGTTTCAACATAGGGAAATTTATTTTCAAAGAACATGAGATCTCTGGATGTTAACACACACCCAATTCCAAGTCATACACCCTCTGACTACGACTTGCAAATTTGTCCCTTTTAGTGTCTTGGTCATGAACATAACACAAGCACCCAAACACACGTAGATGATTGAAAGATGGTGGTTTGCTATAGAGCATCTCATATGGAGTTTTCCCATTTGATACAATTGAGGGTGTGCGGTTGATTAAGTGTCATGCATTTAGAACACATTTGCCCCAAACTTTAATAGGAAGATTAGCTTGGAAGCACAGTGCACGAGCAATATTGAGAATATGTCTAGGCTTTCGTTCTATTCACCCATTTTGTTTAGGAGTTCTTGTATAAGATGTTTCGTGCATAATTCCGTGATTTTGAAAAAAATTATCCATGCAAACAAATTTTGTGTCATTATCATTTCGCAAAACTTTCACTTGTTTGTTAAATTGACGCTCTACCATAGCAAAGAATTGACACATGCGTGTGAAAACTTCTTTCTTTTCTTTTAACAAATAAATCCGTACAACTTCTGAATAATCATCTAGAATGGTAAAAAATTATCGAGCACCACAATGAGACACAACTCAATAGGGTCCCCACAAATCACAATGAATTAGTTGAAAAATATCCACTATTTTATTAATACTAAGAGGAAAACTTTCTCGACATTCCTATAAGCTAGTTTTGAGAAACACCTATATTTAATTTAATGAGTTGACACAATTATAATTTTTAGCATCTATATACTGTCCCAGGCAGGCAAGAATATTCCTTCTAATTAGATGTAAACATAAATAATATTCTCTCATATCTTATCAAAATTTTCACCCTTGCCAAGCTCACGTTTCTGGTTTGTGTGTCTCCTATTTTATTTCTTTTGATTTCAGTTTTCTTGTTATATAGCAATTGAATCCTTGTTTTTCATAAACTCATACGAATTCCTTTCTGCAAGCTCGAACATACTTGTTGAGACTAAAAGTTAGTTTTCAAAAGAACCTTTATAAACTGAAGTCGTTCAATCTCATCCATCCATTTGGAAAGATACTAAATGAATGGTCATTACTAACTGGAGCACGGTATAAAAATATGCTCTTGACCACCCTGTGCACGGAGATAACAAAAGTGAAGTTCAGCACAGTAAAAGGCCTTCGTTTCAAAGGGAATACGTCCAATCAGAGCCACATTAAAATGAATAACAATTTAGGTCTAATATCCTGATAATTTTTTTTTTTAATTTCGTCTATTAATAAGATTCTTTTTAAATTTACCATCACATTATAGTAACAGGTGACATTTTTTTTTATCACATGTATTTTTCAATAAGTCGATTTTAACTAATAATATATTATTTGGTGTTGATAGGATGTGCTACTGTTATAACGTGTTATTATTAATTTGATGAAGAAAATTATATTAACTTATTTAAAAGAAAAATAAAAAGCACTTAGAAAAATAAAATTTTAAAAAATATTTTTTTTAATGTAAAAAAACTATTGAATAAAAAAACTGAGTTTAGGTAAAACAAACCGTAAATGCGATAAACAAAGTATAAAAGAAATGATTTCATTCATAGCTCACATCGGTGAGCACGGGTGTAAAATTGTAGTAGTAATCATTCATGATCAGTGATATCTGATCATCTACATTTATGTTAAAAATATAGAATAACTAATTTTATTAATTAAAATAATTTATAAATTTATGGTATTATTTAAGATATAATTAATGATTCTTGATTTTATATTAAAAATTTGTATAATTAAATTCATTACTTAAAATAATATAAAGGTTAAAATATGGTTCCTATTGTCATTCAATTTCGTCTCAATATTCTTTTTTTTAATTAGGTCCAAATTTTTGTTAATTTTGTCCTTTTCCAAGTTGAAACCAAATTTTATTTTTATATAAAAATTATAATGATGTTGTTATTAAAATTCACATCTTTATTAAATATTTTTGTTCAAGGTTACAATTAGTTTAAAATTAGAATAAAAATTTTAAAGATAAGAACTAACCTCATTGATCTAAATGTTTGATTTTTAACATATTAAAATTTTAGATTAATAATGGTAGTCGTCATCCTTAAAATTTTGGTTGTAATTTTAAATTTATTGTAACACTAAATAAAAATATTTAATAAAAGTGTGAATTTTAATAACAACATTATTATAACTTTTATATAAAAATTAAATTGAGGAGAGAGAGAAATTTGCTCAATTTTTTTTAATTGGAACGAAATTGAATAAAAATAATGAATATAGGAAAAAATTTGATATAAATATTAACTCTGACATGTAGTTCGGGATAACACGTGGATATTTTTTCAAAAAAAAAAAAAAAAAAAAAAAAAAAAAAAACGTGAAAATTTTTTAAAAAAAAAAAAAAAACAGAAAACAACAAAGTGTCAAGTGACAATCATCATTACCATTAATTATTTGAACGATGTTTGTAAAAAAGGACCAAATTGAACAAAATTGACGAAAATTAAGACACGATTAAATAAACAAGTATTAAGATTGAATTGACACAACTAAATGAAAATAGAGATAAAATGTGTATTTTAACCTAATATAAATTCATATAATAGATTTCCTAACAATCATTTTTATGTTAATTTATTTTATTTTTTATGTTTAATTATATTTTAATTTTTAGTAAAATTAAAATAAAAGAGAAAAAAATAAAAAGGAAGAAAAATGGTACCACAATGTTAAAATTATTTTATTATTTTATTATTTTTGGTGTGCATTAAATAAATTATCAATTAAAATTGAATAACACTTATGAACATTTTATCTTTGAATAAAATAAAATTGTAGTAATAATTATTGAGACTAAAATTCATTTAATGTCACGGTTAATAGAAAGTTTTGTAAAGTTGAATGTTTATTAATTATTTTCAACCAACCAATGCCAACACTAGTTTATAAGACCCGTTTCAAAAGTATCTACTTAATTTAATTATTACCATTCATCAAACAAACTGACACAAATTTACAAAATTTGTTTTAAACTTTTGTAAGATTGAATGTTTATTAATTATTTTCAACCGATGCCAACACTAGTTAGTAAGACCAAAGTATCTACTTAATTTAATCATTACTATTCATCAAACAAACTGACACAAATTTACAAAATATGTTTTAAATGCTTGTCCACAGTGCCGCTGGATCTAGGGATAGTCTCCACACCTCAATCATTTTGCTTAATGTACTAATTTTGATGTTGTTAGGGACAAAAAAAAAAAGAAAAAGAAAGGAATATAGTTGTTTTGTATTATTTGTTTATATGTAAAATAAGATTAGCAAAATACATGTGTGGAGGAAAAGAGGTTTATTGACACTATCTTATAATGTGTAATAAATGGATTTTAATAGTTTTGTATGGAAATGAGAAATTAACTACATAACCTACTTTCTACATATTGCGTGTTGTTTGTAACATTCCAAAAATCGGATAACCTCATATTAATAAAACGTCACATACATGTGTAAGATCCTATATTTTATAATACCTTTCACAAAAAGGACTACCCCAAAATCTGATGGACTTAAAGGCTGGTCCAAAGGATAAAACTGAATCCTAAGTTTGCCCTAACGATTCCACTCTCACTCTTTCACAGAATCAGCCGTCACCCCTTCTGTTCCGAGAGAGAGCTCTGCTAGGGTTCAGCCGCCTTTTCGCATCAAGTGAGCTTGAACCAGTTTTCCGCTTCTCGTAAGTCCCTTCCAACTCATGCTCGTACTCTCTTATGTGCTTCTTCATATTTGTTTTCAGCTAGGATTCTGTAGTGAGCTTATCTTGTAATCTACTCCGTTGTTTTCCAGTTCCTAAGCATACCCCTAGAGCCGTGGTGTCCGTGTTTGCGGTTGAGTTCCTATACTAGCGTATCCCAAGTAAAGGAAGCTAGAACCCCCTTGTTTGGTGTGATTGTGATTTGTACAATTTTAGTTTCATGATTTTCGAGTTTGGTATACTGCCATGGATGCTTGGACTAGTTGAACTTCTTGTGCTGATTTGGCCTTTTTTTAGGGCAATGGCCTATGTATTGTCTGGCCTTTGGGCTTCTTTTTTGAAAACTTTGTCGTTATTCCTCTATGTTTTATTTTGGCATGGTGGTATACCTTGGTTACTGTACGGAGTTATGATTGTACTCTAGGACTGCTTAACATATTATTCTACGTGACATTTCCTTTTAATTTGGTTTATTAATTAAATGGGATGTTACAACATGAATATTCGGAGACTATAGAGTTTGGAGTATGAAGGTACACAGAACACCAAACATACCCATTACACATAAAAAGAGGCCCCACACAACCCAAAACAAAGAACACGGGTGAAAATAGTAGTTCTAGGCCTTGTACAGACAAGACCATCATAACTAATAAAGCTCCTTCCGCGATGGGCCCACAGTGGGCCCAATACCCGTCCATAACCATCAAGCTGAAGCATCCCTACTATCATTGCCACTGTCAGGGGTTCTCACATCTGTCCACATCAATAAAATTGATGATCATCGCAAAGGAAGAAAACCGCACACAACCACACAAACAAGCGAAAGGGTAAGCTAGAGCACAAGATTTTTATATCATAACACACAACGTCCAATCACATAGTCAAGCATAAATAATGGAAAACCACACAGAAGATACCAAACCATTTAAAACTCCAATACTAGACAATCCAGATACGCATAACGAGGCACCACCACAAAATAGTGGAATTATGTCCTACCAGTGAAGCGTCACCACGAGGCCTTCGCGGAATTACACCCTTACAAAAGGCACCACCACGTTATCCTCATGGAATTACGTCCTATTGTTGAGGCACCACCATGAACTCTCACCTCGAGGTTCGTGGAATTAAGTCCAATAGATGAGGCACCGCCATGGACTTCCCCCTAGGAGGGCCCATGGAATTACGTCCATTAAGTGGGGCACCACCATAAGTTCTCCCTACGAGAGCCATGGAATTACGTCCTACTCACACTTTGTACGTGTTTCACCAACCAATCAGAAAGTTCTCATAATACCAACATCATGCATAAACAACAATTCATACATCTCATGCTTCCCAATTCATACAATAAACAACCATATCAGTGGGCCATTCACACCGTAGCACAAAACCTGCCCCAGCCTCGCTCAGGCTAGAAGACCTCGCTTAGGCGAGAGATCCTCTCGCTCATGCGAGCCCCTCCTCGCCTAGGCGAGAGCTCGAGCCTTTGAACAGTGGCCCCTGCAGATTCTCGCTGAAGCGAGTCCCTTCTTGCCTAGGCGAGATCACGCCTCGCTCAAAATGAAATCTAATTGCTTGGGCGATAGTTTGCACATAAAAGCTTGGGCGAGCCTCTGTTAGTCTCGCTTGGGCGAGCCTCTGTTAGTCTCGCCTGGGCGAGACACACTCGCTTAGGCGAGAAAAACAGTGCCCACCACTGTTCACTCGCGAAAACACAGAACGCAACACCAAAAGAAATCATGCTTTCACCAATATCATATAATCAACCACGAGCATACATCACGCATATGATTCAGACCCAGAAGCATACAAAATTATAGATGACTATAAACTCAAGCTTCCCTTACCTAGAAAGGGTTTAACAAACGACTTTGACACCTGACTCAACGAACCCAACAGCTTCAAAAACGGATCCAAGAGCTGAGAATAAAGACACAAGGAATAGTAAGGTTGCTACAGTAAGCCCAACAGAACAATGAGAACCAACTTAGAATGTGAAGAGCACGGTTCAAGAACAACTTACGTGATGGGAGAATGAGGTTTGGCTAGCTCGAAAGGGACATAAGATCAAACCCTAGCAGAGCTCTTGAGAGGAAAGGGGAGTGTGATGGTTGCGTTTTTTGTAGAGTGAAGTGAAAGGGTGAGACTAGGGCAAATTAGGTCTGAATCCTCTTTTTGGGCCAGCCCTTAGGCATAATCGATTGGGCATCCCTTAAAGTAAAAGGCAGAAAAATAAATGAGCCTTACATTGTCTATCACATTTCTTCCCTTAAGATTAAAATGGAAAAATATTTTGGATGTAGTTTTGAGTGTGCACTCTCATTACTCTTTTAATATATTTTTCTTCCTTAATACTTCCAACATGATAACCATATGTACAATCTAAATTCAAACACTTATACACATGGGACATAACAACCTATAACCCTCGGGCACCTAGAGATAAACTACTATGATACCAAAAATGTAACATCACATTTTAATAGCCAAAAACTACTAAAATAAAAACATTTCATAATTAGTATTCATAAAATAGAATGTGCAAAGTATAAAAGATATTGATACAGTCATCCAAAAGATAAAATATAATAATATAACATTTATACATCCCAACTACTAGGCTAACAAAACCCTATTCCAAAACATTACAACTCATGCTCTCACCTCATCCAACAATTCATATAGTTGTCTCCTCTTTCACCAAAGGTCTACACATGCATCTTCATCTGCTCATACCAATAAAGTGATTATTGTAAAATAAGAAACAACACACAATAAAACCACATAAGGGTAAGCTAGCTAGAAAAAGAGATAACATATATCTATAATACAATAAGTATTTGATTAGCACATAAAGGTATACATACAACCAAACTCTTCTATACTCAATTTATTCAGATACATGCATTTGAGTTAGACTTGTGAAATCATGCACTTGTGGTGGTTAAAATGTTGCTCTGCCGAGCTACCACACACAAGGTTATTCCTTGTCACGGTCATAAGAACCTTGGGGTTATCCTTATGCCACTCTCACCACTTACCCATCCTCCTCTGAATGAGTATGAGTAAAGTTCATGAGATAGCTTCACACGATAAAGAAGTCCTTACCTCAAGACACACCCTTAGGGATGACAACGGGTCGGGTCGAACACGGATAATACCTACTCGCAACAAAAAAATCCACCCGCTACCCGATCTGTTACCCTCGCGGGTATCCATTTAAAAAATACTCACGGGTATTCTAAAATCCGCAAATACCCATGGATACCTGTAAATATTTAAAAAATATATATTTTATAAATTTTAACATTAAAATTAAATAAAATTACAAAAAATGTAAAATAAAATATAAATTCAATTAAATATAAATTATAGTTAAATTTAAACTTAATTTAATATAATAAAATATAAATTAAAATTTAATTTTAATTTTAATTTTTTGTAGGTAACGGGTACCCGCAGGTACGGATGTTATGATACCCGTACCCGAACCATTTATAAACGGGTGTTAAAATACCCGTTACCCGCTACCCGCATATAACAAATATACATAAATATCAACTATTCGTCGCGAATTTTACCTACGGATACCCGCAGGCACTTGTATTTTTGCCATCCCTACACACCCTAATGAATCACATATTCAATGAGATTGCCTCCATTAAAATGCCCTACATTTCACCCCATTCATACCATTGTTTCACTATATGAAGCAAAGACATCATTATAATAACCAATCATATTATAAAACCATGAAAAACAACTCATAAAATACATAGAACAGAAATGATGATCAATAGTAGGAAGGTGGGCCCAACACTGCACCTATAAGGGCTTGGCGCCTAGCGAACAAATTGAAGCCCAACACCAGGGCCCTAGAACCTCTCTAGATTAAAAAAAGAAATAACACACAACAAAACCAACAAAAGTACACATGGGTAAGCCAATTGGAAGAAGAGATAACATATATCTACAATATACTAAGTCATTCAATTATCACGTAAATGCATATATACAACCAAAATCATTTAAACTCAATTTATTCGAATACATGCACTAGATTCAGACTCATGAAGTCCTGCACTTGTGGCAGTAAAAATACTGCACTATTGAGCTAGTCTACCGAGCTGCCACACACAAGATTAGTCCTTATCACGGTCATAAAAATCCTAAGATCTTCTTAATAACAGAACCTCTGCCACTCTCACCACCTACCCATCCTCTTTTACATGAGTATGAACAGTTAGTAGGATTCAGGATAACCTCACACGATGAAGCAGTCCTTACCTCAAGGCACACCCTAATGAATCATACATTCAATGGAATTCCCTCCATGGAAAGGCCCTACAATTCACTCATTCATAGCATTGTTTCACTTTATGAACCAAAGACATTATTATGATAATCAATAATATTAGAAAACCATGTGGAAAAAAACTCATAAAATACACAAAACAGAAATGACACTCAATAGTAGGAAGATGCGCCTAGCGCGACTTGAAACCTCTCTAAATTAAATTATGATAATTTCATCTAGCACCAAGGGTGACGTCCAGCGCCATAAAGTCAGTGAGCACCTTGATTTTAATTTCGCTTGGCGGAGCATAAGCTTGCTCAACAAAAACCACTCTAGAGTCTCATTATCAAAGTGTCGTCCAGTGGCACAGTCCATCACCTAACGACACAACCTAGTGCCCAGCGTCCTAGAGCAAAAATTCTACCAAACTTGGGAAATCAAACTAACGGTTAGTGCCCAACGCCATCATAGAAACCAACAATGAATGGGAAAATTCTAACTTGATTCATTGAATCAAATGGTACCTTTCACTTCTTTCTTGGTTGAAATAGATGTAAAACAATTAATAAATGGTACCAATTAAGCCAATGCTCAATTTAGAATTTTGTCATTCAATTTTATCACCAAACCATAGTTCATCAAAAATCCCATCAACACATAAAAACACAAATAAAACACACAAATCACAATTCATACAATACATTAACACTGATTTGGCAACATATCACAATACAAAAATTGTCATGCCATCTACATGCATTATTCAAATTCAAGCAAAGCAAAAACCTAAAATTCAAATTTGCATACTAGCTTCCTTTACCTATTGTCAGGTTTTACAGAGGGGGTTTCACTGGGGAGAACAACACCAATGAGATCTGAGTCTAACCATAATGCTCTACTTTCTCATTTCTGGTCAATGTGGGACTTAGACTCACACTTGGATTCCTAACACCTATTTGGCAACTCTAACAATTCCTAAAACACCAAAGCACCTTTGAATTCACATGATGCTCTATCTACACATGGAAATATCACAAGAATGATTAGGTCATACCATTATGATTACTGATCAGCGAAGATTCTTATTGAAGACTTAGAGGACATATGAAAACCAAAAGAGAGTATGCTAGAAGATGACAAATTGACCAAGGAAAAGGGCATAAAATCAACTTACTCAAACGGTGAAACTTACCCTTGTAGAATTTGACGCTTTAATCACAGAGACGATCTCTGATCATTAAAAAGATGAGTAAGAAGATAACAAACTTATAGAGAAGACACATAACTCTATAAAAGTGATTTCTAGAGAAATTGTGGTTTTTATATAAAATGAATTCTAGTTATTAGAAATCTATTTATAATTTAAACTTTTCATTAAAATAATATAGTGTTCTCTTTTAATAAAAACTACCACTACTCTTAAGCATTTTCTTGGTTTTCACAATATGAATGTAAACCTCATTTTATAAGTTGGTTTTGTAAAATTGAATTAAACTTTAAAGTTTACTTGTTAATAATTTTTTCTTTTTGTGCATGTTTTTTTATTTAACTCTTTTTTTTACTTTTCATATTATATTGACAAATACAAGTTGTTGAAAGGAAAAAACACAAATGAAAATTGTCTAATGGTTATTTTCTTAAAAGGAATATATTAGATTCACTAACCAGGTATTTACTCGGTAAGTTATTTAGGAAACAACAAAACATTTCACGTATATATACTATAAGAAAATATCTTATTAACAACCAATTTTAGTGACCAAAGGTTGTTAGTCACTATAGTGACCAATTTAGATACTAATTTACAAAATAAAAAGTTATTAGTTACTAAAATAGTCACTATTATGAATAAAAATTTATAATTGGTCACTAAATTAGCTACTAAGATTTTGACTACCAAAAAAATTAGTTTCTAGAAAAGACATTTGCAGTATGGAAAAATAGGTTTGCAATTTTAAGTCACATTCTGAAATTCAAATTTGAAACACAAGTTCAAATGGCCAATGCATCAATGACTATACACAACTTTATTAGGAGAAAATCTGAAACTGATTTTGAATTTAAACGTTATGAAGATGACAATATTGATGAACATGAGAATGATGATCATATGAATGAAGACCAATCATTACCCGAAACTGTTTTCTCTTCAACAGAGATGGATTTTTTTCAAGACTTAATTAGAGATTAAATTATAAGTCATATGTAACTTATATTGATTTTGATATTATGTTTTTCGACCGTATCATTTGTTGTATTTTCCTTATGTATTCAATTGTTCTTAACTTAATTACATTTTTGTTTCCATTTAATTTTTTAATATAAAAAAATTATTAAAAATAAGCTTCACTAATAATATTAATATCAAATTACAATAATATTAATATTATTATAAAATTCATTTTATAAAAGTACTTATCATCAATACTATAAAGTTCAATTATCATTTGAACATAAATACTTCTAAAATAAAAGTATTCCAACATAAATACTAAACTTAAGTTCAAAAAGTTAAATTCAACCAACTTAACTTCTTCAACATATCCAAATACACACCTAGTGGTTACAGAGTTCAACTCTCCCACTAACAAAAACTAACAACTAACATTTGTTGAAAAAAAACAATAAATTAAACCCTTATGATAATCAAAATAATCAAAAGATTGAGATAATTATATAAAAAAATAATCAAGAAAACAAAAAGATTTAGATAATGATAAATAATCATAATTAAATTAGAATATATATATATATATATATATATATATATATATATATATATATATATATATATATATATTTTATCTTT
>Ga0214543_1008674_pt1 | contig 16433 bp, 17 predicted proteins | sample CNSS2metaG_FD_160094 | JGI IMG/M metagenome (GOLD analysis project Ga0214543, IMG submission 160094) | Root nodule microbial communities from cowpea collected in UCLA plant growth center, Los Angeles, California, USA - CNSS2 | ecosystem: Host-associated > Plants > Roots > Nodule | place: USA... | reverse complement strand
TTTGGTATACGGCACCGACGCAATGATCCCGATAGACATGATGGAGAACACGGGAAGAGTGAGGTTGTTTGATGAGGAGATTTCCGAAGTGGGTTTGCGGGCAAACCTTGATGTTATAGATGAAGTTAGGGACTTGGCTCAAATTTCAGGTGAAGCAATGAAGAGGCGGTTAGAGAGAAGTTACAAGACTAAGGTAATACCTCGGGGTTTCTGGGCACAAGACTTGGTACTAAGGAAGGCACAGTTAATTCAGGTGGATAGTAAGTTGGCGCCAAAGTGGACCGGGCCCTATCGTATTAAAGAAGTATTGGGGGAGGGAGCTTACAAATTGGAGACACTAGAGGGAAAGGAGATACCACGGACATGGAATGCGGCGAATTTGCGTTTTTACTTTAGTTGATACTTTAGCTGAATGGTTTTGTTTTGTAGAGATGTTTTTCTTGGTTTTAATCTTTTAATACAATATTATTCAATGAAATTCTTTCTATCCCGAGCCTATGAGCTTGAGGTATAAAGAACCTTTGTGTTCTATCCCGAGCCTATGTGCTTGAGGTATAAAGAACCTTTGTGTTCTATTCCGAGCCTATGTGCTTGAGGTATAAAGAACCTTTGTGTTCTATTCCGAGCCTATGTGCTTGAGGTATAAAGAACCTTTGTGTTCTATTCCAAGCCTATGTGCTTGAGGTATAAAGAACCTTTGTGTTCTATTCCGAGCCTATGTGCTTGAGGTATAAAGAACCTTTGTGTTCTATTATGAGCCTATGTGCTTGAGGTATAAAGAACCTTTGTGTTCTATTCTAAGCCTATGTGCTTGAGGTATAAAGAACCATTGTGTTCTATTTTGAGCCTATGTGCTTGAGGTATAAAGAACCTTTGTGTTCTATTCCAAGCTTATGTGCTTGGGGTTTAAAAGAACGTTCATGTTTTATTTGTAGAAGAGATTAGCTAAAACTGGTGTGACAGAGAGCTCGGTTTTTAAGCGAGACTAAAGGTGTTAGGAGTGTGTAGGTGATAGCTAGGAGAGATTAGATGAAACTGGTAACTGAGAGCTCGGTTTATAACCGAGACTAATGGTGGTAGAAGTGTGTAGGAGATAGCTAAGAGATTAGCTAAAACTGGTGTGACTGAGAGCTCGGTTTATAATCGAGACCAAAGGTGGTAGAAGTGTGTAGGTGATAGCTAAGAGATTAGCTAAAACTGGTGTGACTGAGAGCTCGGTTTATAACCGAGACTAATGGTGGTAGAAATGTGTAGGAGATAGCTAAGAGATTAGCTAAAACTGGTGTGACTGAGAGCTCGGTTTATAATCAAGACCAAAGGTGGTAGAAGTGTGTAGGTGATAGCTAAGAGATTAGCTAAAACTGGTGTGACTGAGAGCTCGGTTTATAACTGAGACTAATGGTGGTAGAAGTGTGTAGGAGATAACTAAGAGATTAGCTAAAACTGGTGTGACTGAGAGCTCGGTTTTTAAGCGAGACTAAAGGTGTTAGGAGTGTGTAGGTGATAGCTAGGAGAGATTAGATGAAACTGGTGTGACTGAGAGCTCGGTTTATAATCGAGACCAAAGGTGGTAGAAGTTTGTAGGTGATAGCTAAGAGATTAGCTAAAACTGGTGTGACTGAGAGCTCGGTTTATAACCGAGACTAATGGTGGTAGAAGTGTGTAGGAGATAGCTAAGAGATTAGCTAAAACTGGTGTGACTGAGAGCTCGGTTTTTAACCGAGACTAAAGGTGTTAGGAGTGTGTAGGTGATAGCTAGGAGAGATTAGATGAAACTGGTGACTGAGAGCTCGGTTTATAACCAAGACGAAAGGTGGTAGAAGTGTGGAGGTGATAGCTAAGAGAGAGATTAGCTAAAACTGGTGTGACTGAGAGCTCGGTTTATAACCGAGACTAAAGGTGGTAGAAGTGTGTGGGCGATATCTAAGAGAATAGCTAAAATTGATGTGACTGGGAGCTCGGTTATTATGGGGCGTTGAAATCGGTTAAGGATGTGGCATAAAACAGTTAGCAATCAGGATAATCTATAAAATTGGTTAACTTAAAGATTGATTGCATGAGTTAAAAATGTGTAGTTTCTGATGTAGTTAGTGGAGAGTTTAATAAGAAAAATAAGCAAATTAACAGTAAAATAGGAAGAAGTAAGATTAAATATTTAGGCATAATGTTCAAATGGATAGTAAGGAATAAAAGTGATGAACAACTAAACAAGTTTTAAAAAGAAAAAGCGATACAAAGGATAATAAGCCTAGAGATATCAAGTAAGGAGTTTCAGTCATCAACTTTCACCAGTTGTCCGTTGACCACAGACTTAGAGATATCTGCTGGAGATAGATCTGCATCTGGACAAAGAACTCGGACTTGGTCAAGAGCAAGTTGGAATCCCATGTTCAGGGAAGAGCCGACTTGATCTTTGAGAAGTTCTGAGCTGTTGAGGAGATCCTTTTCTTTGAGGATCCAGCTTTCCTTCTCAGCTTCTAGAGTTCTTAGTTGATTGTGTAAATCGGCAAGCAATTCATCCTTTTTTGTTACTTGGTTGGTTAGCTCGGTGACTTCATTGGTCAAACGGGAGGTTTCGGTTTTGGAAAGTGTCAAAGCTTGATCTTTTTGCTCTAAATCAAGGGATTTCTGGGTGGATTGGAGGCTAAATTGGTCCATCAGCATAAAGTTGGATGCTTCAGCCTTATGGAGATTAGCCAAGATACTCTCGTGAAGAGTTTTGAGATCCTGGGTTCTCAGCAGGTTGACGTCATGACGGAGGTAGTTGTGTTTCCGACCATGTTGGGAATGAAGGAGCCAATGGAGTTTGTGAGGTTGAATGTTAGGAGGTGGCTTCGATTACCTTTTTACCTCGGGATTTGAATTTTCTAGTTAGGGGCTCAAGGTCGGGTTCGGATGTTTCTTCATGAAGTTCAATGCGAGGAGGGGGTGCTGAAGGACTTACGCCAGGTGTGGAGGTTTTTTGTTTTTTAAGTTGGCGAGCTCGTTTCAGCATGTCTTCATGGGACATCGCTATCAGGTTTTCTGCAAAAACAAGTAGAATTGGTTTAAAGGGGGAGGTGGTATTAAGCATATAGTAAGAAGAGGACAGTTGTAAAGTAAGTACCGATGTGGAATTTTAGATCCACCACTCGAAATTCCAGCTCTAATAATTTTCGGGTATCAAAAATAACATCCAATTGTTCCAGCATCAGGCAGTCTTTTTTCTCAGAAGGATCCAGGTCTTCTAATTGCCATGGGGATTGAAGGTTAGGTGATTGGCACCAATATAAGGGGAAACCCTCTAAGAGGGAGGGGCTGTGGTTGGGGGCGACTATCTTTATGAAAACACCCTTGAAACCCTTGTAAGAAGAGTTGTATAGGGTTAGGAGGGCTCAGCCACTAACTCCACTGAGAGAAGCTAGTAGTTGTTTATGAGGAGCTCGTAACTCGAAGAAGTAGAGAAACATGTTGCTTGAGGGTGTAATACCAAAGTGGGTACATAGGATTTGGAAGGCACGAATGAAGGCCCAGCTGTTAGGGTGTAGTTGGCAGGGAGAGACGTTTAGGATGGTGAGGAGTTCTTTTTCGAAGGTATTGAAAGGAAGTCGTAAACCTAGTTTTTCAAATACAGTGACATACATAAAGGTAAACTTTTGAGGGGAAATAGGAGATAAATTGCCATCCCTGCAAATAGGTTCATCACCATCACAGGCGATGACGGTTACATCATTCTCATTGCTTTTACACAAGGTTTGGTGGCGTCTAAAAGCTCTAACCCTAGTGAGGGTTGTCATGGATGAGGTTTCCCTGCGTAGGGCCAAAGGGGCCCAGGAATAAAGGACATTATAGTGAGTATTCATGGAGGGTGACTACAGTGGTGTCGAGGAAAAGGTTTTCTCAGAATAAGTTACGGGTAATCAGAGAAGGAAAAACAAGCGCAAATCTAAAAACACAGTGCAGAAAACAGAAATAATGTATAAGAAGCAAGTAAAGGAAACAAGAGAGCACGGGTGTGAAGTTTGAAGGGGAAAAGAAGAAATACCTGGAAGATGGAAATGGCGGTTGAGAAAGATGGGTGGGAGTCGAAAGAGCTTGAGTGCGATGAGTGGGAAAGTTGAAGGGATGGGTAGGTTGTGTGAATTAAAGGGGGAAATAAATGTCGTTTAGTATTCAAAAAGGAGAGTAAAAAGGGGACCGTTGGATGGGTTAAACGTGGGGGCGCGAATGCAGGGAGTAATGATGATTTTACGGAAAGTGGTGAAGAGCAGTTATTGACAAGACAACTTCTGCTCTTCTCGTTCTGAAGACGAGACAGTGCAGAATTTGGAGAGCTATGTACTGGTCCAGAGGAGGTGGTTCGGTTTTAGGCCGAGAGGATAGGTGGATTTTAGCATTTAGCAGATCAGGTCGGCAGGGCACCGAGGGAGAAGAATATTAACTGAATTCCGTGTTTGGTGGGGTTTTTGGGAATTAATATGGTTGTTGTTATATTTAGAGATATTTTAGGAGCAGAGGATGATTTCATTTTTATTTTGTATTTTTAGAATTTAATATTTTGTAACTGATTATTCTATAAATAAGAAGGTTACTCTCATGGTCAAGGGATAAAAGATTTTTTACCTAAGTAAGTCTAAAATACTTTCTTTTGTTTTGGTGAAGAATTATCTAGTATTTTTCTGAACCAGAACAAGTGGAAAAAAAGATGCAATATTGCTTGAATGAAAATTGTGTCACAAACCAAGATATCACCCACTTCATCAGGGATCAAGGCGCAAAAAACCAATTGCAGTTAAGTCAATGTTTTATTTGCCTATAATCCCAAGATTACAAAGAATGTTTGCTTCTATGCAAACCACGCCACATATGACTTGGCATCATGATAACCAAAGTCAAGGAATGCTACGTCACCCATCTGATGGTGAAGCCTAGAAGCACTTTGATCGTAAACATCCTACCTTTGCGTCTGATCCACGCAATGTGCGACTAGGTCTATGTTCAGATGGATTTAACCCTTACATCCAGGCTTCATCTTCACCATATTCTTGTTGGGCCGTGATTGTTACTCCATACAATCTTCCTCCTGAAATGTGCATGTCAAAACCTTATATGTTTTTGAGTTGTCGTATACCAGGGCCATCCAATCCAAAGGCCTCTATTGATGTTTACTTGGAGCCCTTAATTGATGATTTGAAGAAGTTGTTTATCTTGACCTATGATGTTTCAAGGAAACAAAAATTTATGATGAGAGAATGTTTGATGTGGACTATTAATGACTTCCCTGCTTATGGGATGTTATCTGGTTGGGGCACACATGGTAGATTAGCTTGTCCGCATTGCATGGAGCACAATAAGTCATTCACGTTAAATTATGGCCACAAAAGTTGTTGGTTTGACTCACATCGTAGGTTCTTACCTAATGACCATCACTTTAGGAGAAATATTAAAGCCTTTCGAAAAGGCCAAGTTGAAACAGATGGGCCCCTCCTAGGTTGACACCATTACAAGTTTGGAGAAGAGTGAAACATTTTCCAAAAGGCACAGAAAATGGTGTAACAAGGATAGATGGATATGGAGAGTGGCATAATTGGACAAAAAGAAGCATTTTTTGGGATCTTCCATATTGGAAAGATAATTTGTTAAGGAATAATCTTGATGTAAAGCACATAGAAAAACATTTCTTTGAGAACATATTCAATACTGTTATGAATGTGACGGGAAAGACAAAGGACAATGAGAAGGCAAGAAGGGATTTAGGATTGTATTGCAAGCGAAAAGACTTGGAGTTGAAGGTTCAAGATAATGGGAAAATATTAAAGCCTAAAGCAAATTACACCTTAACCCCAGATGAAGCTAAATCAGTTTGTCGGTGGATAAAGGAACTTAAGATGTCAAATGGTTATAGTTCCAACTTGGCTAGATGTGCTGATGTTGAAAAGGGAAGAATCTATGGAACGAAAAGTCATGATTGCCATGTATTCATGGAGTCATTACTTCCTACTGCATTTAGTGCTTTGCCCATTCATGTTTTAAATCCTCTTACTGAAATTAGTCATGTTTTCAAAGATTTGTGCTCTACAACATTAAAAGAGGAATCCCTAAGAAGAATGGAGGAAAATATTCCAATTATTCTCTGCAAATTAGAGAGAATATTCCCTCTTGGATTGTTTGATTCCATGGAACATCTCCCTGTTCATCTCCCTTGTGAAGCATTGTTGGGTGGACCAGTGCAATACAGATGGATGTATCCATTTGAAAGGTACTAAAGGACCTCCCTATTCATATTTATAATTAATTTTGTCACCATTTTTTTTCATCATGATGTATTTTTTTATTTGTATAGATTCATGGGTGATTCAAAAAGATCAATAAAAAATAAAGCCAGAGTTGAAGGTTCTATTTATGCATCTTATTTACACCGTGAGACAACATACTTTTGTTCTCATACTTCAACAACTTCATGTTGTCACCACGCAATTGGAGGAATGAAGTTGAATGTCAAAGAGATGTGTCGACGTTGTCTGTTTTTCAACAACAAGTCGACATGTAGGGAGAGAATCGATTCATTGGTTAACTGATGTCGAGTTCAAATATGCTCATGTTCATGTGTTAATCAATTGCACTGAAGTCAAACCATATCTTGAGTAATTTATATCCTCCTTTGTGAACAACTTTGTGGTTAATTATATATAAGTTTCTAAAAATTTACCATTGTCAGCTCATTCCTTCTGTGCTTGCAAATACCTGAGACCAGTGCTTCTGCTCATATTCATTCAGAATTTCCTGAATGGTTCCAATATCAAGTATGTATTGTACCTTTAATTATACAACAAATGGATTTTAATGTATCATAATTCCACATCTATCTTTCTATATTTGTAGGTTTATAACGAGCCATTAAGTGTTAGGAACCAAGACCTAAGAGATTTGTCAAATTGGCCCATGAAATATGTCAAAGAATGGCACATGTACTTCGTGAATGGGTACAAGTTCCATACTAACGCATGGAGCAAAGGGAAAAGGACTATAAATACTGGTGTTTATGTCAAGGGCCTTACTGAAGGAGGTGAAAATGATTTTTATGGAATCATTCATAAAATATATGAACAAGAGTACAATACTTCTAATAAACCGAAGAAAGTTGTACTTTTTTGTGTGAATGGTTTGATCCCTCGAGAAAAGGTACAAGAGTGGATCCTAAATATAACATTGTGGACATTCACATGACTTCAAGGTACCAATCTTTTGATCCATTTATTTTGGCATACAATGTTAGACAAGTATATTATGTACAATATCCACCATCTTAAAAAGACAATCGTGGTTGGTGTGTTGCAATTAAAACAAAACCAAGAGGTCGCATTGAATCAAATGAGGTGGAAGACGATGTCCCTTACCAAGTTGATGAAATGTCACATGCAAACGAAGTAATTGAAGTAGAACGTGTATCTGGATTTCATCACATACAAGGTGATGATGAAGAGTTGGAACAAGAGGAGGAAGACGAAGAAGAAGAAGAAGAAGGAGAAGAGGAGGAGGAAGAAGAGCTAGATGAAGAAGAAAATGAAACTGAAGAAGAAGTTGAGGAAGAGGAGGAGGACGATGAGGATGACAGTGATGCTAATGACTAATTTTGTCTTTTTTGTTTTTGTACTTAAACTTTTAATATGTCTATTTATTTTTGTCATTTCATTAGAAATTTTTGTTCTTGTACTTCAACATTTTTAATATGTTTAATGAATACTTATTAAGTTGTTGGTATATTTGTCTGTTATCATACACCATCATAATTTGTTTGACACTTAGATCGTAAACTCCATACGCCATGTCATCGGGATTTCCACCTCGACCACCCCCCATTGACAAGGGGAAAGGTATTGCAAAACAAAGAAAGAGACGAAATAATTATGTGTTTCGAATTCCAGTCAGACCCATCACCCTTACCCCGGGCTTACATATGCCATCCTTATCTTCCCCACCTCCACCCACAGGGTTACATAACCCTACTTTTATCCCGGCGATTCATATGTTGTCCTTATCTTCTCAACCTCCACCCACAAGGTTGCATACCCTTGCGGCTGCTCTCAGGCCCCCTTTTGTACCACTCTCACATATACCATCCTCATCTTTCTCAGCTCCACACACAGGGTTACATACCCCTTTTGCAAACATTGGAACATCCCATTCACCTCATACTCTACCATCCCCAGCCTCAATTGGTGGCCCATCTTCTGCTGTTGGTCAGCAGTCTGCACCATCCCCAATTGCAGGTGATATGGTTGCCCCTCAGCCTATGGTTGATCCTGATTTAGATGCAGAACATGACCCTCCTCTATAGGACTGCTCGATGATTGAAACTGTCGATCGAGGGTAATATTTCAATTCAGTTATTGTCATTGTTTATATTATGAAACTTCTTTAATCTTCTGACAATTTTCCATGAATTATAGGTTTGTTCCATCTAGAGTTGCTTCACAAGCTATCATAAAGACAATCAAGCAACAATTTCTTAACTCTTGGCCATCATGGGCATCACCATATTCATTAATCTTCTCAAAGGAACAAGATATTCCTACATCAATTTGAGCAAGGAAACCAGGTTAGGGAAGTTCCACTTCGTGTTTTGCTTTTAATTATATGAGTATGTGATGTATGAAATGCATGAGATGTCACGATTCTGCCTAAAAATGTAATAAATTGTTCGTGTTTTTCTAATTTTCCAGAAACCGCTTGGCGGTGTTGAAGACCCGCCAGGCGACGCATGCTCTAAAACCCAGTTCCTAGGTTTCCTCTATGAATCGCTTGGCATGTGTGTGTGTTGCTTGCCAAGTGACACGAACTAGCTTGCCCAGTTTCTCCTGGTTTTCAGTGTTTCAGTGGTATTGTGATGTTTGGATTGAATTTATATATGTACGTATATGATTGGCATGGTGAATTATTATATGAGATTGTCTATTTGGTGAAAATTACATGAATTTGGCATGATTGGGGGATTAGGGTTCATGTTGGGATTGGGGATGAATAAACCTGATTTATACTTATGATTGACGCGTTGTTTTCATGAAAATGTTGTTAAACAGAACGAAAATGAAACCTACTATTTATATGGAACCCTATAGATGTGCCAAAACCCGTGTTGAATGGATTATTAGGGTTTTAGGTGCGCGTAGGTGCTGGAAAATCTAGGATTTTCCCAGATTTTGTATGCACTGCCTGGCGGTACATGAACTACAGCTAGGCGACTCAATAGTGCAATGAGCATTTGGTTTTTGATTCGTGTTGGGTGTCCTTGGGTGGGTTATTCTGAAATTTCGTGCATGATTTTAGGTAATTAAACATAAGGTGTGGGAAGGAAACCTTTGCATGTAAGATAATTAATTATATGTGTGAAGAAATAGTAATTGGGATGATATGCATGTAAAAGAATTGTTTTGTTTTAACTGTAATGTTGTTCATTGCCTGTTGGGACTGTCATTACGTGTCAATTATGATGTTGATTTATGTTGAATGTGCCATGTTTTATTTAGTAAAGGAATGAGGTTATAATGGATTGCATCATATTTGAACAGAGGTATGACCTTAATTGTAAAACCATGAATGTGTTGCATTGAAATTCAGTCATAGGGTTATGATTGGATAATTGTAAGTGTGTTATGAATTGTGTGTTGTGTGATTGGGGTTCATTAGAACTTGTGCAAAAGTACCAAAAACCAGTAGCATTACGCTACTGGTATGGTGTATGGCGACACAGGACGACCCGTCAGGCAATAGAGACCTAAAACAGTGGCAGTGGCTACTAGAATTGTGTAGCGCCTAGCGGCAGGGGTGGTTCCACCATGCGGAGGTTGTCAGGCAGAGGCACTGGAAGGCGCGTGGCGCCTAGTGGCGTGAGGTGACTGCCAGGCAATTTGGAACCAGATAACGCCAAGTGACGCGTGTGATGTGCCAGGCGGCCTGGAGCGCAAGTTCGTCTAGCAACACGGTGAATGGCACCAAGCAGCATCAGGTGCGAAATTGAACTACAAGGATGATTCTACACGGCTTTGGATGGAGGTCTTGAGGCGATGCTTTGTTGGGGGCTCAGTTACGAGTGTAGCTAGTTTTGGGGTAACACATGGCCACTCGAGGTTGTATCTTGGTGATTTTGAAGGTCAAGTGGAGTGTGCAAGATCGTGACTCGTACGAACGGGTTCCAGAAGATTGCCCTCCTCGGTGTTATCCGATGAGTTTGGTAGTCTTGGGACAAATACGAACTACGGTTCGTATTGGGCAACTCCACTTGGTGTTGCAAATTGTGGCCACAACAAGTCTATTCCCATGTGTGGACTATAGGTGGTGGCTTGTAGTCAGAGGGGCGAGGATAGAGCTATCAAAATGGGTTGGAACCCACGAGCCAACCCGGCTCACCACGGGTTTGGGCCGGGTTGGGTTGAAATTTTTTTATAAATTTCAATACAGGTTGATTTTTTACCCAGCTCATCTAGAACCCGACTAACCTAGGTTGAACCCGTGGTGAGCCGGGTTGGTGAGCCAACCCGCAGATAAAAGGGTCACATAAGTGTTTTTTATTAAGTTGAGTTTTAAATTTGGGTCATGTTAGGTTGTTTTTTTTAGCCAACACATAAATAATTTGTATTTTTTTTATTTTGCTTTGTATTTGGATTGTATTAAAGTTTATTTAGATTTTAACTAGAATTATAGGTTTTAAATCATGACGGTTGGGTTTTGAATGTTGGGTTTTGACGGTTGGGTTTGACATTAGAGTTATAGGTTTTAAATTATTAATTTATTGTGTATTGTATTTCTTTCTATTTGAGCTCACCCTATCTGCTTGTGTTTGGCGATGATCATGTAACTTGTTACATAGGAGCAAATGATGTTGCAGGAGGTACCGATGAGACTTATCGTTGGAACGGGGCAGCTTAGGAATATTTTTATTTTTATAGTTTTTACATTATTTTTCTATAATCTGGATTTAAATTTGGTTTTGGAGATGTAAGGTTGAATTAAATTTTTGTTTCCAACATTTTAGCACTTATAATAAAGTTTTTATTTCTCGCATTTTGGGAAATGTGTGGAATAAATGTTATCTTTTTATTTATTTATTATTAATTTTATTTAAATAAGTAATATCTGGCTAGAATGTTACACAAGTCATGCTAAAAGTGACTTTAGTTTCCATAATTCACCGCATGTCGACATTTGTGTCCATAATTTACCGAATGTTGACATTTGTTTCAGAAAAATTGGCATCCATCACCATAGTGCACCGAAAGTAGATATATGGTTATCTTTTGTACTGGATGTTCACCTACAATATATAAAGAACTATTTTTTTAATGAGTACTAGATGTCAACAACTGGTACTCATATTCATCAGATGTCCACATTTGATTAACCTGAAACCTAAAAAACCTCCCAACGTGTTACAGATGTCGACATCCGATTAATTAATGTGCATAATGGATGTTGACATTCGATTTACTTGTGCAATCATTTTTTTATGGTTTATCAACTACAAATAAGGTAAATGAATAACAAACTCAACAAGAAATAACATGTAAACTCTTCAAACAGTAGATAAACTCATCCAGTCCAAAAAAAAATGATATTTCCACATCAAATAAGCCACTAACCTGGATAGATAACGATAAGCAACAAATTTAATGACAAGGTTGGAGAGGAGAGTTTGAGTGGTTTGAAAACGTAAAGAGCATGCTTCAGTAATTTTTTTTTTTAATTACCTTACCTACTTTGTAGGTAAGTATTGGCACAAGCTAGCTTGAAGTAAAGAATTGATAAAGCCATGTGCATGAAGATCTTAAGTGTTTGATGAAGATTGATGAACATCCTCTTGAAGATTAAGTTTTAGTGTGTTAAATTTGTATATAACATGTTAAATGTAATGTGTTAGTGTTATATCTGCTTGGTAGGCTATATGACATAGGTTAGATGTCTTGTGTGCCTTAGTGTGTCTCTTTTAATCTCTTAAAATGGTTTTTAACAGGTTAAAAGCCTTGTTGTATATAGTTTCTGGTATGAATGCATTCAGTTAGTTGAATTATTTTTCAGTCGACTGATTTCACTTAAGTCAGGTGAAATCAACTGACTGTACAGAAAATTCAATCGACTGTTTTCACTTAAACCAGACTATATAAGTTGTGTTTTCGCGAGCAGAGGTGCGAATCTGAGTTTTTGAGCACGAAATTCTATCATTCTTCTTTAGAAATCTCTCTCTCTCTGCAATACACAACTGCAACTTGTGTTTTGAAGATCTTGGTTGATCTTGGTTGATCTTGGAGACATTTTTGCTTGTGAGTAGCTTGAAGAACACATGTATGGTTGGCTAGGGACAACCACCATCAGGTTTGGATGTTCTTGTGCCTCTGGTTGGTTTGCCTGATGTGATTTCAAGTCTGTAAGTGTGAATCTTGCAGGGTGTGTGTCTAGATTTTTGTGAGTCAAAAATCTTGTGTGTTTTGTTGTTCAAAAGTGTAATCTTGGTGTGTGATTTGTAAAACTTTTGAATATAGTGGAAGCTAGGCTCAGGTTGTCCTGGTAAACTGGAGGTAGCACTGTGATTGAGTGAACCAGTATAAAAACAGTTATGCATTCTTCTTTCCCTCATCTTACTCTCTTTGAAACTCTTTAAAAACTCAAGAAAATAAAGCAATTTGATCTTTGGTGTGATTTAATGTGTTCTTGTGTAATCTGAGGCTTTATATTTGTTATAAATATTGATTGGAACAAGTCTTGTATGTAAAAGATTTTTGTTTGAGTTGAATTCACGAATTCTTCCTTCTGCATAATTCTCCAGTATTTTAGCCGACTGATTTGTCTTTTTAATCAACTGTTTCATAGCATCAAGAACAATTTAGTCTATTGTTTTATATTTTAATTGATTGAAGGTGTATTAGTCTACTGTATTTACATCCAAACTTTCCAGTCCATTAGATTCAATTGAAAAGAGGTTTAAGCTATCGAAAAAGTTTTATAAAGCCAATTCAACCCCCCCTTCTTGGCTCAACTCACCATTTCAAAACTAAAAATAAGGACTTAATTGTCATAATTACTCAACTTTGGAGGTTATGAAGCTTTAGAGGTGCAGGAAAAGCTCCAACATTTTTCTTGACGAAACCCCTAAAGTCTCATGCCAACCTTTACAACACGGATGATCACATATGACATTGTCTTGAACGGTATAATATTGACACGTCACAATTAAACTATAAACATTCAATTTGTATCTTTTTATAATGATAATGTAGAGATATTTATAAAATAAAAATTAGTTAATATTCATTCTTTTATCAAAAGTAGTAGATCTTCAAATAAGGTGAAACAAAATATGATTTTTTACCTAACATCGTTTACTTAGTATCTCGCTATATATTGTACCACTTAAGAACTAGTTGCTAATGACCAGTGAATTTGAAGGCAATCCATTCTATTGATGAATTAAAAAAAATGAATCATAAATTCACGTAAGAAATCTTAATCACGAGTCACTTTGAAGTGCAAGGCCCACTTATTATTCTGCCCCAATGTTTAAGGGCTTGCCCTAATCAGTTGGGCTTAAGGCTGGTCCATGGGGTGTCCAAAACCCCTAAACCAGCCTAACCCTCTCATTTTCTGCCCACTTTGCAAAATCAGTGCTTTACTCCTCCCCTCTTAATTGCTTTCAGAAGCTCTGCTAGGGTTTGGACCTCCTTCATCTTCAAGCTAGCTCAACTTCGTTCCTAGATCACGTAAGTTGGTCTTCAACTCGTATCCTCTTTCCTCTAGTCATATTTTCGTGATTTCAGTTAGGGTTCACCGTAGTGAGCTTGTCTTAAATTTGTTCCGCTACTTTCCGGCTCTCGAATCTACTCCTAGAGTTATTATGCTCAACCGTATGGGTGCCCAAGTCCTTGGCTAGCATTTTCCAAGAAAGGGAAGCTAGGGTTTCGTATTTTAAATTTATTTTGCCTATTTTTGGTTCTGTTTTGCATTTCTGGTGATTGTATGGTGTTCATGATGAAATGAATATGCCTTGTTCGCTGTTTTGGATGAATCTCTAGCTTTGCAGGCGTGGAACAGTGAGGGAGAATTGCTATTTTCGCCCAAGCGAGCTCGTCTCTCCTAGGCGAGAGTAGCAAAAGCTCGCCCATGGGTTTTTTCTCGAGCACTCGCTTAGATGGAAAACTGAGTTTTTGAGCAACTCGCTCAGGTGAGATGGCCTCACCTAAGCGAGAGTTCGCAAAACCTTACAGGGCCTTTGTTCGCAGTCTCGCCTAAGCGAGAGCCTACAGCTTGAGCGAGACTACTCCTATCGCTTGAGCGAGGGCTCCTAGCTTGAGCAAGACCTGACGCAAGTCGTGTTGATTTCCTACATAATTGTTGTTGGTTGCATGATTGGCTGGTTTCCTCTATTTAAAGTATGAAGTATGTGAATATGCATGTAATATCTGTTTGTATGGGCTGGAATTGATGAGTTTGGTATGACCTTTGTATGGAACCGGATTGGATGGTTGGTTATAAATGTTGGCATGGAATTGATATGCATGATTACTTTATGATTGGTTGGTGAGATATGATTTTGTTGTGGTTTAGGACGTAATTCCATGAATCTCTAGGTGAGATCTCATGGTGGTGCCTCATTGGTCAGGACGTAATTCCACGATGGTTTCATGGTGGTGCCTCATGGTCAAGATGTAATTCCATGACCCCTATTAGTGGGACCTCATGGTGGTGCCTCATGATTAGGACGTAATTCCATGAAGGTTCGTGGTGGTGCCTGATTATATAATATAGTAAGGATTCAAGTAAGGATGGCATCCTAACACTCGAAAGAGCCAGTTAGTCTCATGTAAAGCGTACTGACTCAAGTGGTAAGAGTGGCAGGAGGTCCTAGTCTTTGGCAGGATAATGGCCTTAGATGTTTGAAGGTGATGAGTTCAAATTTTTGCCCTCATTTAATATTTAAATTTGGGGATTTAATTGAATTTTCTGTGCTTAAAGATTGATTTAATTAGGATTTGTGATTATTGGATTTATTGAGTAAGTTTGGTAAAAGTGGCGTAAAAATTGATTTTAGTTGTATAAAATATTATTGGATATTCTAACGTTTGTTAATGCAGCTGGAATTTATTTTTGGTCAATTAATAGTGTGATTTTGAAATATTTAAAGTTACAAAATAAGTCCAAAATCAAGAAATTCTGGAAAAAGAATAAATCAGGAGCTAAATGCACCCCCAGATTTTATTTGCACACTCCTCCCTCAAGTGGACCACAAAAACCTGTTCTGCACCCCCAGTTTTCACTAAGTTGCCCCCCTCCTACCACTTAAACTCCACTCAACCAGATCATGCCATGTGGCAATCCCCACCTTTTAAAATTAGCCAACCATAAGCTGCCACGTGTCGTAATCCTCCACTCACCAAATTGACCACTCAGATCTTGCCACGTCATCATCTCCTCCACTCACCTAATTTCCCTTCCACCCACCATGGCAACCGCCGCCGCCATCTCCTCGCCGGCCACCACTGAAACTCGCCGGAAACAGCAACAACCTCGCGCTTCCACCACCACCATCTTCCTCCTTCACGCCACCTTCACCTGCAACGCACCAGCGGCGCCATCTCCGTCAGCCACCGCGCATCAGCCCCTGCGTTGCACCTCTTCGTTCACGCTGGAAACAGCACCGCAACACCACTACTGCACTTGCAACGCGCATCACCATCACGCCATCTCCGTCAGCTTGTTTTCCGACCGCGACACACCATCCATCTGCGCCAGCGAATCGCGCCACCACCAGCAGCCACCATCGTCTCCGCACTGTTGCAGATCGTTAAGGAAGAAAAACACAGCACCGGGAAGGAGATGAACAGCCACTGAACCTCCACAGATCTAAAAACGCGAAACAGCAACAGTGTTCACGCCTCCACCACCGCGTCCTCGCCGGAAAATGGCAGCAGCCGCCGTCATTGCACCTGCGCAGCCAAGGGAGGAAGGAGGAAGGAGCAGCAAACCCTAATTCTGGAGAGAGAGTACTCTACGCCACGTGTCGGCATCTGATAGGACAATCAAACTGGTCAACTCTGGTCAACTGGTCAAAGTCAGCAGTCAACTTTGGTCAAAACTACAAATATGGTTAAATGAGAGGGGCAGAATTGGAAATTGGACAGCAATTAAGTTGCTAATTAATTAAATAAAAATAAAAGATTTTAGCAACTGACAGATAAAGCCCAAAGTCCAGTGGAAGCCTATATAAAGAGACTTAAGGGAGCAGAAGCGGGACGACTTACAACTTACAGCTTAGACACTTAGAACTCTCTGGTTTTGGCAAATACCGTCTCCACCACATCTCTCATTCTTTCTTTTATTTTCTTTCCTTCATCATATTATCATGTATTCCATCAAAGCCATGGAGGGCTAAGCTTTTAGGGTTGATTCCACTGTAATTTCTTAACTGG
>Ga0214543_1008673_pt1 | contig 16437 bp, 11 predicted proteins | sample CNSS2metaG_FD_160094 | JGI IMG/M metagenome (GOLD analysis project Ga0214543, IMG submission 160094) | Root nodule microbial communities from cowpea collected in UCLA plant growth center, Los Angeles, California, USA - CNSS2 | ecosystem: Host-associated > Plants > Roots > Nodule | place: USA... | reverse complement strand
ACTGGACATACCTGATTTTGTTTTTTAACGAGAAGATGTCGGTCGAAATTGAGGACTAGTCGGACAGTTTTACGCGCACAAGATCTCTAAATTCAGAATTCACAAATGAAACAAGTAACCCCTCATGTGTTTGCAAACCCATATTTATAGTCCATAATCCCAAACGACGAAACTCTTCCCGCCAAAACCATACCACAGACCAATCGACACCATCATTGCAAAGGATATGACACTTCAAAACAACGGCGCCAAGACTTTTTGATTTGACCACTGACGCCCCTTCACCTACCCTCTAACGGTTATCACTTTTTTAGCCTTAACACTGTTCACCACACTTAAAGGCTGGGGGACTGTTGTATCACACGTAGCCGGTTCCGCTAGCTTATCAACACATATCATCCTTGACCGACAACTCATATCGGACAAGGCTGGGGGACTGGTGTACCGTACCTAGCCAAACTCGACCAAATAAGTAAATAATGTGCATATCAAGGCCGCCAAGTATCCAGCCTAGGCCGAGTTAGCCTAACTTGTACCGGTTTTAACCTAAACTAAACGTCTAAAGGGACAACCTGCACCTCATATAACCAACATTAGCCATCAAGGCAAGTAGTCGGTCTAAACCGACTACTCGAGCATATATGGTAAGATTACAGCCTAAGCCGACCACTTCAATACACTCAGTATGATGGAAGCCCCCACATTCAATAAATCTTAAGAGCCTGGGTTTGGGCCCTGGCCCACTCGCAAGCCCCACCTAGAGCCCAAGTCAAGGCCCAACCAATGAAATGGTCAAATGTCATTAATGCTCTATAAATACGCGTGGACCCCATCATTTAAAGGTACGCATTCATTAATCACAGATTTGACTTTCGGAGAACTTTGACTTACTTGAGCTTCGAAGACTCTTCTGCAGGTAACCCCTCTTGGGTCCAAGCTAACATGTATCGACCGGGAAGAGGCCAACTGACGAGATAGCGGACTACATGGTAAGGTGACGCTTGTGCCTAACTTATCTTATTTGTTCTTCTGTAGGAACAATTTTATATATAAAAGATGAATCATTTAAATTGTAAACGGTCAAAATGGTAAAAAAAATTCAAAAACTATTACCAAAAAACGAAATATTTCAAATTTAAAAACACCAACGCCCTCTAAGTAATACCCAACAAATTTCTTTTGAAATTTTGAACCATTTTTATATATATAACATGAGTCATTTAAATTCTAAACAGTAAAAAGGGTAAAAAATAAAAATAAAAAAACGTTTCCAAAATATGAAAATTTTCAAATATAAAAACACCAATTCCCTTTGAGTATTGATCAACGTGTTTCTTTTGAAATGCTAAACAATATTTATATATAACATATGAGTCATTTAAATTATAAACGGAGAAAAGCGTAAAAAAATTAAAAAAAGTGTTTCCAAAAGATGAAAATTTTCAAATGTAAAAACACTAATTCCATTTTAGTAACGACCAAAGTGGTTCTGTTGAAATTTTGAACAAATTTCATATATAAAATATGAATTATTTAAATTGTAAACGGTTGAATGGGCAAAAAAAATGAGAAAAGCGTTACCAAAAGATGAAAATTTTCAAATTTGAAAACACCAATCCCCTCTGAGTATTGCCGTATGTAACATATCAGTTGGATATTATTAATTTAAATAAAATAAAGTAAAATAATATTAACTATGTCATTATTATTCGAAGTTCTTTCCCAAGATGCGGGAAAATTAAAACCTTAGTAAAATGTCTCGAAATTCAAAACCATAAATTAAACTCCATGTTTACATAGTTAAAAAATGATCAACTAAATGTTTACAAAATAATCAAATATAGTCTAAAAAACTTCCCAAGCTAACCCCTGTCCGGCTCTAAGCATTACCAAGCTCCACTTGAAACAACGTATGCTCCCGTGTAACGAATTACACGATCATCGCCAAACACACACAAAAAGGGTGAGCTCATGTAACAATATAAACGTATAATTTAATACATAAAAGTTCACCCTAAATTACTTTATTTCAACCAATGCTTAACCAATAAACCTTTTTGCTCTAAGGTTTCCAACCCACGATTTCATGACCATGGACCCAGGATATATATGCTTCCACGAACCTACCCGCTCGTGGTCCTACATCTACGAACCTCCCCGCTCATAGTCCAACTATACGGACCTCCTCGCCCGTAGTCCAACACACGTGATCCAACAGCTACGAACCTCTCCGCTCACAGCAGCCCTCAAGTGTGAGCATGGAACATACGACCCTCCCCACTCGTAGCAACCCTCAAGTGTGAGCACAGAACATACGAACCTTCCCGCTCGTTTCCTCACACGAGAGCATCATAATATGAACCTCCCTGCTCATATTATCACGTGTTCACCACCAGCCATGAACCTGTCCGTTCATGGCACAGTCAAACACCTCTTGGTCCAAGTCCACATCGCAACACATTAGAACGAAATTAAGAAAAATACTCACAGGTGATTGGTGTTTTTAAAGTTGAAAATTTTCATCTTTTGGTAACACTTTTTTCATTTGTTTTACTATTTTCACCGTTTACAATTTAAATAATTCTTTTTTTATATATAAAATTTGTTCAACATTTCAAAAGAAAAATATTAGGCAATACTCATAGGGGATTAATGTTTTCAAATTGGAAAAAATCATCTTTCGGTAATGCTTTTTTCATTTTTTTTACCCTTTTCACTATTTACAATTTAAATAATTCATATTTTGTATATGAAATTTGTTCAAAATTTCAACAGAAACACTTTGGCCGTTACTCAAGGGTAATTGGTCTTTTAAATTTGAAAAATTTCCCCTTTTGGTAACACTCTTTTAATTTTTTTTACCCTTTTAACCATTTACAATTTAAATGACTCATGTTATATAAAAAAATTGTTCAACATTTCAAAAGAAACACGTTGGGCAACACTCAGAGGGGATTGATTTTTTTATAGTTGAAAATTTTCATCTTTTGGTAATGCTTTTTTAATTTTTTTATCATTTTCACCATTTACAATTTAAATAATTCATATTTTATATGTAAAAACTGTTCAACATTTCAAAAGAAACATGTTGGGCAATACTCAAAGGGGATTGGTGTTTTCAAATTGGAAAATTTGCATCTTTTGGTAATGTTTTTTTTTCATTTTTTATGTTTTTCACTGTTTACAATTTAAATAATTTATATTTTATATGAAATTTGTTCAAAATTTCAAGAGAACCACTTAGGCTGTTAGTTAAAAGGGAATTAGTGTTTTTAAATTTTAAAAATTTCATCTTTTGGTAAAAAAAATTTAATTTTTTTTACCATTTTCATCGTTTACAATTTAAATGTGATGAAGGCTTATCTTGTTTTCTTTTAGAGTTAAGAATATGGTGAAGATGTTTAACAAAGATTTTTGAAAATTCCCACTGGACATTAAGATAGCATGCTATTTAGATGTGAAGGTTCATTTCTCAAGCTCATGAAAGGAAGAAGAGAGTTGGATTCAAGTTAACACAAACACAGATTCAACAATACTTAAAGAACAAATGAAAGAAGAAGCATTAAAAAAATGGAAAGCATAGAAGATGGAGCATGGAAGAAGCACGCCACTCATAGGGGGGGGATCTAAGCCAACCAAGCCTTAGAGATGAGTGATGGTGCCGCCACTTGCAAGCAAGATAAGGCAAAGGTGAGTTCACTTCTAGGAAGGAGAGCTCACGGGAAACAATGGTTGAAACACAATAGTTTAGCAACACAATGATCAACCCTTTTACAAGACAAGGAGCACCCTTTAAATAGGAGTTCATAGGGGTCCTTAAGCAAATACACAAACATGAAATGGACTAACAAGCAAACCCTAGAAACATTAAAGCATGTGAAGTCTCGGCCAAGTGAGTGCATATGATTGGTGGATGCATTCCCATGAGGATTCTAGGCCAAAAGAGGAAGGAGACCAAGTAGCCTTCAAAGGAATAAACCAAAAAGGCAAAAAAAGACAAGGTACATGTCTACTTTTGCTTTTGCTTTATGCTTTTTGCTTTCCTCTCTTTTCCACATCATCCAAGTGCTCCAATCATCATGTGCCATCTAGCCATGCTATACTTTTCTTAATTACCTATAAAAACAAGACAAACAAGGATTAGCATGTTGGTTTAAGTTAATCTAATTTTGGTCAAAAGGTCAACTTGGGTCAAAGTCAACAAGTCAACAAAAATAAGTCAACTCTAAACCAACTTAGGGAATTCAAACTAAAGAAATGCAAAACAAAGATAAAGATGATGGAATATAAGACTCCCCTCTAGACATGCTTCTAGTGATCCTTCCTGAGGGAGCTTCTAAGGAGGTGGTGGTGGTGGTCACGCCTTCATCAAAATGACTCATATGTTATATATAAAAATTGTTCAACATTTCAAAAGAAACACATTTGACAATATTAAGATGAGATTGATGTTTTTAAATTTGAAAATTTTCATCTTTTGATAACGTTTTTTTCCTTTTTTTACTGTTTTCACCGTTTAAAAATTAAATAGTTCATATTATATATATAAAATTTTTTCAATGTTTCAAATAAAACATTTTGTCCAATACACATAGGTAATTGTTGTAGTACAATTTGAAAACATTCATCTTTTGGTAACAATTTTTTCATTTTTTTATCTTTTTCACCGTCTACAATTTAAATGACTCATATGTTATATATAAAAATTCTTCAATATTTCAAAAGAAGCACGGTGAGCAATACTTAGAAGGGATTGATGTTTTTAAATTTAAAAAATTTCATCTTTTGGTAACGCTTTATTCTTTTTTCTTTTTACCATTTTCACCATTTACAATTTAACTAATTCATTTCTTATATATAAAAGTTGTTCATCATTTAAAAAGAAATACGTTGGGCAATACTCTGAGGGGATTGGTGTTTTCAAATTGGAAAATTTAATCTTCTGGTAACGTTTTTTTTCATTTTTTTTTACGCTTTTCCCCATTTACAATTTAAATAGTTCATATTTTATATATGAAATTTGTTCAAAATTTCAACAGAACCACTTAGGCTGTTACTCAAAGGGAATTGGTGTTTTTTAATTTGAAAATTTTCATCTTTTGGTAACACTTTTTTTATTTGTTTTACCCTTTTCACCGTTTAGAATTTAAATGACTCATGTTATATATAAAAATTGTATAACTTTTCAAAAGAAACAAGTTGGGCAATACTCAGAGGGGATTGGTTTTTTTAAAGTTAAAAAATTGCATCTTTTGGTAACGCTTTTTTCATTTTTTTTACCATTTTCACTTACAATATAAATAATTCATATTTTTATATGTAAAAATTGTTCAATATTTCAAAAGAACCACGTTAGGCAATACTCAAAGGGGATTGGTGTTTTCAAATTGGAAAATTTTCATCGATTGGTAATGTTTTTTCATTTCTTTTACCCTTTTCACCGTTTATAATTTAAATAATTCATATTTTATATATGAAATTTGTTCAAAATTTCAACATAACCATTTTGGCTGTTACTCAAAGGGAATTGATGTTTTTAAATTCTAACAATTCATCTTTTGGTAAAAAAAATTTAATTTTTTTTACCCTTTTCATCGTTTACAATTTAAATGAATCATGTTTTATATAAAAATTGTTCAACATTTCAAAAGAAACACATTGGGCAATATTAAGATGGGATTGATGTTTTTAAATTTGAAAAATTTCATCTTTTGGTAACATTTTTTTCATTTGTTATTACCATTTTCACCGTTTAAAAATTAAATAGTTCATATTATATATAATACTTTTTCAACGTTTCAAATAAAACATTTAGGCCAGTACATAAAGGGAATTGGTGTAGTACAATTTGAAAACTTTCATCTTTTGGTAATACTTTTTTCATTTTTTACCCTTTTCACCGTCTACAATTTAAATGACTCATTTGTTATATATAAAAATTCTTCAATATTTCAAAAGAAACACGTTGGGCAATACTTAGAGGGGAATAATGTTTTGGTTACTAGTGGAGCTCTTGGTGCGGAATGGATGAAAGCTCCATGAAGTAGACGTGATCCATGGAAGGGAGTGGAAACAAGTGTTTAAGGCTCTTGCTAAGCATTGGTTTGGACTAAGGTGTTTAAAGGTTTAACTTAAGAGAAAGCTAAGGGAAGGTGGCTAGAGGAGATGATTCAATCCTCTAGCAAAGGAGACTCTCAAATGCAATAGGGTGGAGTACTCTCAACACTATGCTTCTATTGCAAAATTCAAGAGTGTCTACAAATGAGTGAAATTTTGGCTTTTATATGAAGCCATTTACACATGAGAAAGGAGAGCCCTTGGATAGAGTGGGCCTTGATCTTGGCCCTTAGATCAAGCTTGGAGAAGGAGGCTTGATCTTGGCCATTGGATGATGCCTTGGAAAAGGAGGAAGCATTCCTAACCCTTGGATGCTTTGGATCCACGAGGTGTAGGAAGAAGTGTTGACTTCCACTTAGTCCACCTTGGCTCTTTTGATAGCTCATGGCCAAATCTCCTACTAGGCTTAGTCAAGCCCAATTTTATCAATTGAACTACACATTGTTTGGATTATTATTCTAGAAAACAAGCCTAAACAATGGGCCAATCTTATTGCTATTCTATTGCTCTTTGATACACCTCTTCAAATCTTCACATCTTCTTTGGCCCATGTGAAGAGTATGAGAAGCCCATGTGGGTTTGGGCCATCTTGAATGAAGCCGAATTGGATCTTTTTTAGCATGCTCCTTGTTATTAGGCCTCTTGATGAGCTTGGGCTGGAAGGTGCATGTGGGCCATGTATTGGACCTTGAGCATGAATTGGGCCTAGGCGTTGACCCAAGCTATAAGCCTTGTTGGGATCACATCAGTTACAATTTTTTCTCTTTTATGTATTGTTTTCATCGTTTAAAATTTGAATAATTCATATTTTATATATGAAAATTGTTCAAAATTTGAAAAGCAACACTATGGTCGTTACTCAAAAGGAATTGGTGTATTACAATTTGAAAATTTTCATCTTTTCCTAACAATTTTTGAATTATTTTTTACTCTTTTCACCGTTTACAATTTAAATGACTCATATATAAAAATTGTTCAACATTTAAAACAAACACGTTCGAGAATACTCAAAGGGGATTCTTGTTTTTAAATTTGAAACTTTTCATCTTTTGGTAATTCTTTCTTCATATTTTTTTACCGTTTTCACAGTTTACAATTTAAATAATTCATATTTTATATATAAAAATTGTTCAAAATTTCAACAGAACCACTTTGGTCGTTCATGAAAGGGAATTGGTGTTTTTCATTTTTACCCTTTTTCACTATTTACAATTTAAATAATTCATATTTTATATATAAAAATTGTTCAAATTTTCAGAAGAAACGCGTTGGGCAATACTGAAAGGGGATTAGTGTTTTCAAATTTTAAAATTTTCATCTTTTGGTAACGCTTTTTTCATATTTTCTGTCCTTTTCACTATTTACAATTTAAATAATTTATATTTTATTTATGAAATTTGTTAAAAATTTCAACAGAACCACGTTGGGTAATACTCAAAGGGGATTGGTTTATTTAAAGTTGAAAATTTTCATCCTAACGTTTTTTTTTGTTTTTTTTATTATTTTAACTGTTTACAATTTAAATAATTCATATTTTATTATTTTAATTGTTCAAAATTTCTACAGAACAACTTTGGACGTCACTCAAAGGGAATTGCTGGTTTTAAATTTGAAAATTTTCATCTTTTGGAAACAAATTTTAAATTTTTTTTACCCTTTTCAGCATTTACAATATAAATAATTCATTTTTTATAAATGAAATTTGTTAAAAATATCAGCAATATCACTTTGGTCGTTACTCAAAGGGAATTGGTAGTTTTAAAGTTGAAAATTTTCATCTTTTGGTAATGATTTTTTCATTTTCTTTTTATCGTTTTCACTGCTTACAATTTTAAAAATTCATTTTTTATATATAAAATTTTTCAACATTTAAAAATAAATACATTGGGCAATACACAAAGGGGATTGGTGTTTTCAAATTTGAAAATTTTCATCTTTTCGTAACATTTTTTACATTTTTTTTGCACCTTTCATTGTTTACAATTTAAATAATTCATATTTTCTATATGAAATTTGTTCAAAATTTCAATAGAACCACGTTGGACAATACTCATAGGGGATTGGTGTTTTTAGATTTGAAAATTTTCATCTTTTGGTAATGCTTTTTTCAATTTTTTTATTGTTTTCACCATTTTGCAATTTAAATAATTTAATTTTATATATTAAAATTGTTCAAAATTTCAACATAACCACTTTGGCAGTTACTCAAAGGGAATTGGTGTTTTTAAGTTGAAATTTTCATCTTTTTGTAATGCTTTTTATTTTTTTAACCTTTTTCACCGTTTACAAGTTAAATATTTCATATTTTATATATACAAATTGTTCAACATTTCAAAAGAAACACATTGGGCAATACCCAAAGGCGATTGACATTTTCAAATTTCAAAAATGTCATCTTTTCATGACGCATTTTTTATTTTTTCCCCTTTTCACTATTTACAATTTAAATAATTCATATTTTATATATGAAATCTGCTCAAAATTTCAATAGAACCATGTAGGACAATACTCAGAGGGGATTGATGTTTTTAAAGTTGAAAATTTTCTCCTTTTGGTAACACTTTTTTTCTATTTTTTTAGTTTTCACTGTTTACAATTTAAATTATTCAATTTTATATATTAAAATTGTTCAAAATTTCAACAGAACCACTTTGGCAGTTATTCAAAGGGAATCCGTGTTTTTAAAGTTGAAAATTTTCATCTCTTGGTAATGCTTTTTCATTTTTTTAACCGTTTTCACCGCTTACAATTTCAATAATTCATATTATATATACAAAAATTGTTCAACATTTCAAATAAAACATTTTGGCCAATACTTAAAGAAAATTTGGGTATTACAATTTAAATAATTAAATTTTATATATTAAAATATTTTCTCATCATACTTCTAGTGATTTGGCCTTGATGTGGGCTTGGGCTTGTTAATGCACTTGAGCTTGGGCTTGTTGGGGTCACATCATTCCGTCCCCCTTGAAGATGATTTGCCCTCAAATCTTGATGGTCATCCTCTTCATCAAAAATACCTACAAAAGGAACCAAATCAGTAATATTGAAAGTAGGATGCACACCATATTCCACAGGAAGATCCAATTAATAAGCATTATTATTGATCTTCTTGATGATTTGGAATGGACCATCACCTCGGGGACTAAGCATGGATTTTCTTATGTTAGGTAATCTTTCCTTCCTTAAGTGCAACCAAACTAAGTCTCCTTCATTAAAAGACCGAACTCTCTTGCCCTTTTTTTAGAATGAGCAATCTTTTCAACTTGGGCTTGAATTTGGTGTTTAACCTTCTCATGAAAATACTTTTACACCCATTTGACACCTAAATTTTTTTTATACCCATTTGAGACGTAAAATATTTTTACACCCATTGGATACCTAAAATATTTTTACACCCGGTTGACTCCTAAAATATTTTTACACCCATTTGACGCCTAAATTTTTTTTCACCAATTTGACACCTAAATTATTTTTACTCCCATTTGACACCTAAAATATTTTTACACCCATTTGACACCTAAAATATTTTTACACACATTTGACATTATGATTTTTTACACCCATTTGACACCTGAAATATTTTTACACTCATTTGACACCTAAAATATTTTTACACCCATTTCACACCTAAAATCTTTTTACACTCATTTGACACCTAAAATATTTTTACACCCAATTGAGACGTAAAATAATTTTATGCTAACTTCACACCTAAAATAGTTTCAAACCCATTTGTGATATATAATATTTTTACACCCATTTAACACCTAAAATTTTTACACCCATTTGAGACGTAAATTATTTTTACACCCATTTCACACCAATTTTTTTTACTCCCATTTGGCACCTAAAATATTTTTACACCTATTTGACACCTATAATATTTTTCCTCCAATTTGACACCTAAAATATTTTTACACCCGATTTTGGTGTGGTGTAGGACGTAACTCCATGAATTTCTAGGTGAGATCTCATGGTGGTGCCTTATGAGCAGGACGTAATTCCATGATGGTTTCGTGGTGGTGCCTCATGGTCAGGATGTAATTTCATGACCTTTTAGTGGGAGCTCATAATGGTGCCTCATAGTTAGGACGTAATTCCATAAAGGTTTCGTGGTGGTGCCTCATTATATAATTTAGTAAGGATTCAAGTAAGGATTGTGATGAGTCCATCTTCAAGAGTAAGGAAGCCAAGGAGAAGCCATGCGGAATTGATGAAGCTTACATGGAAAAGGATGAAGGTGCGGAAGTTAGAAGATGAAAGGAGAAGTGGTGCGACAATGGTGTTTGGAGAAGCTCTCAAGTGAGGTTGGGCCAACACTCAAGGAAGGAGGTTAGAGGAAACCAAGAAGGAGAACTCTAGCCTAAGTTGATTCACAAAAAGAGAGGAGTCTGGAGTCATCTCAATAGAATTTCTCTACTATATTCATGAATTAAAATACAAGGGTCCTAAGCTCTCTATTTATAGGCTAAAATGAGACCAAGGAGTCTCCAAAAAGTGGAGGGAAAAATGAGTCTAGAAAGTTGAATTTTGTAGCCAAAAAGGAGCATGTGCGAGGTGTGACTTGCCACCTAAGCAAGTCGCACTTGTCTTGCCATGGGAAGCTAACTCTCATCCTTGGAGAGCAAGTTTGAGAAGCTTCTAGGCTTTTATAGAGTAGACACACTACTCTTGGCCCATTTGGCCCAATTCCCCTTTTTGGTCCAAAATTACTTCTAAAGCCCAATTTCCTCTATGGCCCAATACATGGCCCAAAGAAAACCCTATTCTATTGGGCCCAAAATACAAAGCCCAAAATAAAATCCTAATCTAGTATTTACAAGCAAAGTGTCCTAGGCTAGGTTTTCACATCTTCCTTGGCCCATGTGAAGTTCATCTTGGGCCTTGCATGCGCATTTAAGGCCCATTCCTATTGTATTCTCCTAGCCATAAAAAGAATCAAGACAATTAAAGATAGCACAAAAGAATGGCCCAATAAAAGTATAAGGCTCAAAATGATTATTTATTTAATGACAAAGAAAAACTAAATGGGCCAGGCCATTGGCCCAAGCTGAAAAGCCCTATAGGGTGATATTCATCAGATTGCATCCTGAAACTCTAAGGAGTCAGTTAGTCTGACATAGAGCGTACTAACTAGAGTGATGAGAGTAGTAAGAGGCCATATTCTTTGGCAAGATAATGGCCTTAGATGTTTGAAGGCTAACCTTGTGCGTGGTAGGGTGAAACCCACTGGCAATTGGCTCTGTAGAGCAATAGAGGCCACCACAAGTGCAAGCATCCAGTGAATCTGACTGATTATATATATCCGGATAATTGAGTCTTAGTGTCTTACTTGTTGGTCATCACATGCTTGGTTGATTAATGTATCTCTGACTTTTAAGTTGCATGCTCAATTGTATGATAAACCTTTTTCACTATGGCCTACCCTTTCTGTTTGCTTGTGTGTTTGTGTGTGGTTTTTCTCCTTTTGAAATGATCATCTATTTATTTATGTGAGCAAATGTGAGAATTCTCCATAGTCATCAAGGTGATAGAGATCCCGCTGCTTAGGTTATCTTGGGTCGAATCCTCTTATTTCGAAGTTCTCTTTTAGGGTTGTGGCCTATGTATTACCTTACTATTTGTGCATTTATTTTGAATACTATTGAACTATTATTTTGTTTTGTTAATAGCATCTGGTGTGCCTCAATTTTTTGTTCCAAGTATTTTGGATAACTGTAAGGAGTGTTATTTCCACTCCATGACAATGCCCTACTATTATTATGTCTGATGTTTCATTTAATGATGTTATTATTTAAATGGGATGTTACAAGAGGATGGATGCAACAATGGCTTGTATGGCTCTAGATACCAATTGATGGACATCCTTGGTGGAGGAAAGGAAGAAAATCCATGGAGAATGATTAGGAGGAGTTGGAGTGTAGTGGAATTTGGAGAAGGAGATGTAACTAGCTCTCAAAAATGGAGGATTTGGTGAAGATGATGAGTAGAAGTGGAGCTATGGTATGGAAGGTGGCTAGAGGAGATGAAAGAGAAGGTTAGCCATGTATGCTATCAAATTAATAGAAGTGTGGAGTGATCTCAAACACTAGCATCTATTAGTAATTCAAGAGTAACCATTAAAATATTTGAGTGGCTCTATTAATAGGCACATGGTCGGCCAAATGAAGAGAAAATGCAACAAAGATGAAATACAAATGTAGCTTGGAGAAGAAGCTTGATTGGAGACCATGTGATGTAGTAGATGAGTCTTGATGATCCAAGTGGCATATCACACTCTCCTTGCCAAGTCACACGCACCATGCTACCATCACATTCTCCTTGCTTAGTTCATGCTTTGCTTGCATCCCAATGGAGAGCCACTCAAGCAATTCTCGGCCAAAGGTAGCAAATTGGGCTCGGTCCAATTCATTCCAAAAAGTGTTCTAGCTTTTATTGAAAGCAAAGCCTAAACAATGGCCAATTTAAATCTAGACTACTTCCTTCATGCATCATCTCATATTTTAGAGATTTCTTTAGCCCATCTGAATAATGTAAAAAGCCCATGATTGACTTGATCATCTTGTGAAAGGCCCATGTGAATCTTTCTCATCATGCTTCTAGTTATTGGGCCTTGATGTGGGCTTGGGCTTGTTGATGCACTTGAGCTTGGGCTTGTTAGGGTCACATCACGTTTGTTATACCGGTAGGGCACGAGTTTGAAGATATGTTCCCAGAGGAAGTACCAGGGTTACCTCCAAGTAGAGAGGTGGAGTTCTCCATTGATCTGGTACCAGGAATCGGTACAGTGTTGATGGTCTCGTATCGTATGGCTCCGATGGAGTTGGTAGAACTCAAGAATTAGATTGAAGAGCTATTGGGGAAACAGTTTATACGGCCTAGTACATTGCCTTGGGGAGCATCAATGTTGTTAGTGAAGAAGAAAGATGAGAGCTCACGCCTGTGTGTAGACTAAAAGCAGTTGAGCAAGATGACCATTAAGAATAAGTACCCCCTCCTAAGGATAGATGATCTGATGGACCAGTTACATGGAGCATCGGTGTTCTCAAAGATAAATCTGCAATCCGAGTATCACCAGATCTTAGTGAAGGCAGATGATGTACAAAAGACAGCCTTTAGATCCCGATATGGATACTACGAGTACGTGGTTATGCCTTTTGGTGTGACCCAATGCTTCAACAGTATTCATGGACTACATGAATAGGATCTTCAAGTCATTCTTAGATAAGTTTGTCGTAGTCTTCATAGCTGACATACTCATCTCATTGAGTATTGGCTAAATTTTTTTATTTGAAATGTTCAACAATTTTATATATAAAATATGAATTTTTTAAATTATAAACTGTAAAAATGGTAAAAAAAATTAAAAAAGCGATACCAAAACATGAATTTTTTCAAATTTAAAAACACCAATCCACTCTGAGTATTGCCTAATGTGTTTCTTTTGAAATGTTGAACAATTTTTATATATAATATAAGTCATTTAAATATTAAATGGTGAATACTAAAGGGGAATGTTCAACATTTCAAAAGAAACATGTGGGGTAATACTCAGAGGGGATTCGTGTTTTTAAATTTAAAACATTTCATCTTTTTGTAATGTTTTTTACATTTTTTTTACCATTTTCACCATTTAAAATTTAAATAATTCATATTTTATATATAAAACTTTTACAAAATTTCAAATAAAACACTTTGGCCGATACTTAAAGCGAATTGGTGTATTAAAATTTGAAAATTTTCATCTTTTGCTAAAACTTTTTAAATTTTTTTTCCTTTTCACCGTTTACAATTTAAATGACTCGTCTACTATATATAAAAAAAATTGTTCAACATTTCAAAATACACTATTTGCGATATACTCAAAGGAGATTCGACTTTTTAAATTTGAAAATTTTCATCTTTGGGTAACGCTTTTTTCATTTTTTTTACTGTTTTCAACGTTTAGAATTTAAATAATTGATATTTTATAAATAAAAATTGTTCAACATTCCAAATAAAAACTTTGGCCAATACTCAAAGGGGTTTGGTGTTTTTAAATTTGTGTATTACAATTTGAAAATTTTCATCTTTTGGTAACACTTTTTTAATTTTTTTTACCCTTTTCACCGTTTACAATTTAAACGACTCATAGGTTATAAATAAAAATTGTTCAACATGGATGTGGAGCACATTGTGAGAACAATGGTCGAATTTGGGAGCAAGGCTTTAGTTTTGAGCCGGCGTGTGGGGTCGCTTTATAGGAGAGAAGTGAAGGAGGGTGGCCGGGAAAAGGTGGAGGAGTTGTAGGGGAAGGTGGATAAGCTGGAGGAGGAAAAGGCAGCATTGGAGAAGGCAAAGGAAGGTTGGGAAGCAGAGAGGAAAAGGTTGGCAACATGGAGGGTTCGTTGCTTGGACTTTGAGGAAAAGCTGAATAAACGTATAGGGGAATTGGAAGAGGACTACGATGATTTGAATGACAAGTATGATGAAGCTGTTGGTGAGCTTGATGATCTAAAAAATAGCATCATACAGGAGCACATCAATGGTTTTGAGAAGGGATTGCGGCAGACGGCTTTTTTCCATCAGGATGTGGACGTAACGGATTCGAGGTTTGATGTGAATAAGGATGTTATTGACGGGAATTTGGTCTAGGAGGATGAGGACAGTGGGAATGAGGAGGCGCAGGAGAAGGTGGCAGAGGAGGAGAAGAAGGCGGGTGATGCCGAGGATGCACCTGTCCCCATAGACTAGGATTTCTGTTTTAATTGACTCGAGAATATTATTTCAGCCAGTCTGTAATATTTGGTACATTTAGCTACATTGGTTCATTGCACTTATGTTTAAATGTGATTAAGGTTTTGCATGTTATTATGTATGTTGTGTTTTGTTTATATGTGGTGTATGTGTGTCGCGATAAGTCATAAGTTAAGGGTGTTCGACCCAGGCCGCTTACTTGGCGTAAGGGTGGGGAACTTAAACGAATCAAGCATAAGATAAGGGTATTCGACCCAGGCCGCTTACATGGGGTAAGGGTGGGGTACTTTAAGCGAATCAAGCATAAGATAAGGGTGTTCGACCCAGGACGCTTTCTTGGGGTAAGGGTGGGGAACTTAAACGAATCACGCATAAGATAAGGGTGTTCGACCCAGGCCGCTTACTTGGGGTAAGGGTGGGGAACTTAAACGAATCAAGCATAAGATAAGGGTGTTCGACCCAGGCCGCTTACTCGGGGTAAGGGTGGGGAACTTTAAACGAATCAAGCATAAGATAAGGGTGTTCGACCCAGGCCGCTTACTTGGGGGTAAGGGTGGGGAACTTAAACGAATCACGCATAAGATAAGGGTGTTCGACCCAGGCCGCTTACTTGGGGCAAGGCTGGGGAACTTAAACGAATCAAGCATAAGATAAGGGTGTTCGACCCAGGCCGTGTACTCGGGGTAAGGGTGGGGAACTTAAACGAATGCAAATGAAAAGAAACATATAGAAAGTCGTATAGTTGGGAACCCTTCTTTTTATTTGTTGAATAGGGGTGCCTCGTTAAAACCTCCTTGGCTAAAACCCTCCTTAGGGAAAAAAGACCAACTGAGGAAAAAGAGTACACTTGGGTTTCCAAGTATTGGTTTGATTACAATACACATTCAGTTGAAGTAGAACTTGAGGTGGGATACATTCCAAGTGTTTGGAATCTCTTCCGCAGATAATTGTTTTAGGCGATAAGCTCCTCCTCCTGTATCTTCTCGTATGCGGTACGGGCCGTCCCAATTGGCGGAGAATTTGCCATCCTTCTTCCTGGCGCTGCTGGCCATTCTCCATACTAGGTCCCCGATGACGAATGGTCGTGGACATAGTTTTGCATTATACTTCCTGGCAGCTCGTTGTTTTGCAGATAAATTGCGTATCTGGGCTTTTTCTCTGAGTTCGGGTAGAAGGTCGAGATGTAAGGCCATGTTTTGGTGGTTGTGGGTTGGGTCGTATAGTTCTCGGCACAGGGATGGTTCGCCAATTTCTACTAGTATCATGGCGTTTGCGTCGTAGACTAGGCTGAATGGGGATTCGTTTGTTGATGATTGGGGGGTGCATCTGTAAGCCCATAGTACTTCTATTAATTCTTCGGGCCATCGGCCTTTGGCGGTATCCAATCTCTTGCGCAGCTCTACGAGTGATGAAGGATTGACCCTAACCAAGGATGGAGGCACATGCTTAAGAAGACTAAGCATGTTTAGAAAGGAAGTTCACTAATCCTTCATCCCTTTCATTTGTGTTTGTTATTTTTGATTCCCTAAGTTGACTTAGTTAAATCAACTTTAGTTGACTTGTTGACCTTTGACTAGG
>Ga0214543_1008671_pt1 | contig 16438 bp, 5 predicted proteins | sample CNSS2metaG_FD_160094 | JGI IMG/M metagenome (GOLD analysis project Ga0214543, IMG submission 160094) | Root nodule microbial communities from cowpea collected in UCLA plant growth center, Los Angeles, California, USA - CNSS2 | ecosystem: Host-associated > Plants > Roots > Nodule | place: USA... | reverse complement strand
AAGTCTTTTATGATGGCCATGCTAACACCTATGCTTTCTCCTTCCAAGGCAAGAAGTTCACACTCCTACCTCTCTCACCCAATCAAGCAAATGAGGACCAAAATAAAGTGAAAGATAAGAGAAAAAAATAAAAAGAAAAAGAGCAAGTTACCTCCAAAATTGTTACTTGCCTCCAAAAAAAGATTTCCAAAGCACAAGCACAAGCAAGAGAGGAAGAGTAGTCTAGAAAATAAATATGGCCTAACCAAAGCTAGGGGTAATACCCTTAGAAAGGATGGAACAAGAGCTCAAAAAAGGTAGGCACAAATCCTCCCTCAACACAAGCCAAGCTCCATCTACAATGGCTTAAAGAATTTATGGTCAAATTCTCTCCAAGGAGGGGAGGATGATGAAGGATTCACCCCAACCAAGGATGGAGGCACATGCTTAAGAAGACTAAGCATGTTTAGAAAGGAAGTTCACTAATCCTTCATCCCTTTCATTTGTGTTTGTTATTTTTGATTCCCTAAGTTGACTTAGTTGAATCAACTTTAGTTGACTTGTTGACCTTTGACTAGGTTTGACTTGTTGACTATAGTTGACTTGACTTAAGCCAACATGCTAATCTATGTTTATTTGCTTTGTAGGTTAATTAGGAATAAGAAAGCAATGCTAGGTGGCGCATGATGATTGAGGAGCATAAATGATGTGGATGAGAGAGTAAAGCAAAGGCATAAAGCATAAAGTAAAAGGCATAAAACAAGTGTACCTATGTACCTTTGGTCTCCTTTGTTTTTAGCACACTTTGGCCACTTTTTGGAGACATATGAGACACATTCTTTATCTCCTTTTGTGCTAGAACGAAATTAGCCTTGCACACACCATAGTTGGCTCTTTTACCTCTCATTTTTCTAACCTTATTTGACCTAGTTTCTAGAAGCTAGAGTTAGGTTTTTATAGAGACATCCTTAGGTATCTTTTATATGCTTAGAGGACCCTAAACTCTTCTATATAAGGGGTGCTCCTAGACATGTAAAAGGGTTGAACATTTTAAAGTAAAAATACTCTTATGTGTCAACCATTTGTGAGAGTTTCTTCCCTAGGGAGTGAATACTTTTAAGCCTTATCTTGCATAGCAAGTGGCGGCACACATCCACTCATCTTCAAGGTTGCCATGGCTTCTTGCCTAGCCTTGTAGTGGCGTGCTTCTCACATTTTTACCATTTATTTCCTTTCCATTTTATGTTTTCTTCTTCCTTTAATTGTTCTTGGTTTTCTATGGTTTATGTGCTTTCCATTTCCTTTTTGTTTGAATCAATCCATCATCTTCTTCTCTTGAGTTTTGTGAAAGGAACCTTCACATCTAGATAGCATGCTATCTTAATGTCCAGTGGGGATTTCACTTAGTTTTCTTAATCAACTCACACCATATTCAATAATCTTAAAAAGAAACAAGTTAATCCTTCATCAATTAACGACCTGTGGCGTATGGGTCGAGATAGTTAAAGGTGCATGAGAAGAATTACCTGATGCACGACTTGGAGTTAGCTACAATAGTTTTTGCCCTCAAAACATGGAGGCATTATTTATATGGGCCACAGTTCCAGGTATTCACCGATCATAAAAGCTTAAAATACTTGTTTGATCAGAAGGAGCTGAATACGAGGCAGAGGCTCTGGATGGAATACTTGAAGGATTACGTCTTTGAGCTGTTATACCACCCTGGTAAAGCTAATGTCGTAGCAGACGCCCTGAGCAGGAAGAGAGCCCATGTGTCGGCCATGATGATTAAAGAGTTGGAGTTGATCGAGAAACTGCGAGATATGAATCTGGGACTGAACATGGAGGCAAGTCATATACGGTGCAACATGTTGAGGATCACTAATGAGTGCCTAGATGAGGTTCGTGGAACATGGTAATGATCAGGAACTGCAGCAGATCATTAGTGAGTTGGGTACAAAGAAGAGGAAGGACTTTAGGATGGGCAGGGATGGCTTTCTACGATTCAGAGAGAGGGTGTGTGTTCCCAGCAGTCGGGTCTTGAGGAAGATGCTCTTGGATGAAGGGCATAAGAGTCGTCTTAGCATACACACAGGTATGACTAAGATGTACAAAGATTTGAAAGGTACTTTCTGGTGGACGGGCATGAAGACAAACGTGGTTGATTATGTCGCTTCCTATTTGGTATGTTAGAAGGCGAAGATTGAGCATCAGAGGCCAGGTGGTATGTTAGAGCCTCTGGATATTCCACAATGGAAATGGGAAAGCATTTCCATGGACTTCGTTGCACACCTGTCGAGATCGGTGAGAGGGCATGACTCTATCTAGGTAATAGTAGACAGATTGACGAAGTGTGCTCATTTTTTGCCGATTAATCAGAAGATGTCTATGGACAAATTGGCAGATTTATATGTCAGAGAGATTGTCAGACTACATGGGGTACCGACGAGTATTGTGTTGGATAGAGACCCAAGGTTCACATCGAGATTCTGGCAGTCACTACAAAATGCCTTGGGCACTCAGCTAAGAATAAGCTTAGCCTATCATCCTTAGACCGATGGGCAGTCTGAGAGGACTATCCAGTCACTAGAAGATTTATTGAGCACTTGTGTACTAGATCACTTGGGGACGGGGAGTGATATGCTGCCATTGGTTAAGTTTACTTATAATAACAGTTATCATTCCAGTATTGGAATGGCACCATACGAGGCATTGTATGGTAGGAGATGTCGAACCCCATTGTGTTGGCAGTAGGATGGGGAGGCAGTAGTGCTTGGACCAGAGTTCTTGCAGTAGACCACTAAGAAGGTGAGAGTGATACAAGATCAGATGCGTGCAACTCAGAGTAGGCAGAAATCCTATGCAGATAAGAGGAGTAGGCCGCTTGAGTTTGAGGCAGGTGATCATATATTTCTCAGGGTGACGCCTACCACAGGTATTGGGAGAACACCAAAATCGAGGAAGTTGACTCCTTGATTCATCGGGTCATACCAGATCACGAGGAAGATTGGACCTATAGCATACGAGATTGCTTTGCCACCAAACTTGGAAAACTTACATAATGTCTTCCACGTGTCGCAGTTGAGGGAGTTCGTTGCGGATCCTACACATGTATTGGAGGAGGATGATGTCCAAGTGCGCGAGGACCTAACGATTGGAGTTGGACTAGTGAGAATCCTGGATTCTCAAGTCAAGCAACTCAGAGAGAAGGAGATCCGAACAATGAAGGTTCTCTGGGATGAAACAACCCAGGAGATGACGTGGGAGATGGAGGATCTTATGAGGAAATCTTATCCTCACTTATTCATTGGTAAGTTCTCTTTTTCGAGGACGAAAAATTTTAAAGCTGGGGGAAATGTAAGACTCGCAGAATTTAATTAATTAAATAATTAATTAATTAATAAATGCGGGTGGGAAGATCATTTATGGCATTAATTTTTTATTGGCATGACGTGGAAAAGTACTAGCTCAAGTGGTTGAGAGTACTTTAATTGTGTGAGAGGACTTGGGTTCAAGTCCTATGTATGCCTATTTTTGTGTTATTATTTGTTATTGTTTTAAATATATGTTAATCATGCTGTGGAATAATATGATATTTGGATTATATTAGTTAGCATGAAATATGAATTGGTTGAATGGTTTGGCATTGAGTTGGCATTGCATGGTGATGGGTTCAAACCTTGGAGAACCCCAAATTAAACTTTTTTTTTGCTAAATCTTAGTTTGGGCTGAATGTGAAGAGTTGATGGAAAACCTAGATGAATGGGCAGCTAGGAAGCCTGGAAGGGGCTGAAAAACAGACCATAAAAGATTATTGAATGGTCAGAAACATTACCATTAAGCTTATTTTTCGTTTTTGGTAATTAAACAAGCATTAAGGGCAATAATAAAAAGGCTAATTGTGAGAGAGAGGAGGGTTTTGGAGTCTGAACATTTGAGGTATTGAGGGCTGCACAAATTCAGAGAGAAATAGTGGGTAGGGAGTGGAATTGAAGGGCTGGTCAGTGGAAGAGCTAGAGGAGTTGTTGGAACTCAAGGAAAGAACTCAAGCACTATATTTTAAGCGAAGGAATTCCAGGTTAGGGGAGTTTTACACGTCAGAATTTTTATGCTTGTATTCGAATTGCATGATATATGTTGAATTGTTGGTTTTTGTTCATTTTTGGTTAATTTTTCGTGTTTTTGGAAATTTCCAGAAACCGCCTGGCGGGCTGCTCATAGCCGCCAGGCGACACATCCCTTTGCACGTGTTCTGGGTTCCTGGAAAAGGAACTACCTGGCGGCACACTCCCAATCGCCAGGCGACGCATGGCGTCTTACCCAATTTTGGGTCTGTTGGATGAAGCGCCTGGCGGTATTGGTTGAACCGCCAGGCGACGCGAGTCAAATTGACTCGTTCTTGGTATTTTTGGGTTTTGGGCTGAATTGGATCTGAGAGAAGGTTAGTTGTCATCATTAAGAGAGGGTTTATTGTTGAAAAATGAGGATATTGATGCGGTTGGGAAAGAAATTGAATGGAATAGTGGAGAGATGTTTAGGGTTTAAGGATGTGCGAATTGTAGGTCTTGGAAATCCAATAGCGGAAATTTAATTGAGTACTTCTAGTGTTGAAATGGACCATTCATTTTGGTTAGGGTTTGCTAATAATTGGAAGAGTGTGAACGATCTATATTGGGAAAATACTTGAAGAAAAGAGTAGGACAGGTGCGAGAGTTCTGGAAAATTGCCAGAACCGTATGCACCGCCTGGCGGCACAGGTCTTGCCACCAAACGCTATCTCGGGAAACCAGAATTGTAGGCCTTGCTAAGAGTTGCTGGAAATTATTGGTTCTTGTAAAAGTTCGGACACGAGTTATTTGAGAGTGGGAAATGTTAATTTGATGATAATATTGATAATGAGCATAACTATATAACTTAAGAATGGAATAGAGTAGAGTATTGTGGAATTTAGAGTTTGGAGTGTGCAAGGATTATAGACTGTGTACACTGGACTTAGTAGAAAGGTTGGGCTTGAAATTGTGTAATCTAATGGAACTTATTGATATGAAAGTGTTAGGGCTAGGAAGTAAACTATGAGAACAGAGGTGTGAGGTTGTGAACCTATGGGTGGGGAGATCAAATTGTTAAACCAGAATGGAGGGGGAAACCTAGCCTTTAAATGATCTAGAGCTGTTCGGCAAAATCTTATTTAGTGAAAATTGTAATATAGGTGGACCAATTATGTTGGGGTGAAAATGATGTAGATCATAGGCTGAAGTTTGGGCAACCAGCAGATCACAGGGATTGAATCTTCGCAGTGTCATAGGCTATTGGAACTCTTGGCTTGGTGATGGCTGTTGTGCCAGTGGACTTTGGAACGCTTGTGCCTAGCGGTAGTGGTATAACCACCAGGCGATATCTGCAGGATTCAAGATTTTTTAGGCGCTTGGCGCCTGGCGGTACGTGTCCCCCGCCAGGCAGTTTGGAAGCTGCTAGCGCCTAGCGGTACGTGTCCCCCACTAGGCGATCTGGTTGCTGTAAGTCCTAGTCGTTGGACTTTGTAGGTGTGATCTACGAGACTTTTGGTGATGCTTCAAAGGTAAGATTGTTGGGTTCCTTGAGTTAAGCTCGGAACGTATCCCTTGAGTTGAGCTCGGGATAGGGGTTAAGCACGTAGCATTCCTCGAGTTGAGCTCGGAATGGCATCCCTCGAGTTGAGCTCGGGATGGTGGATGAACAAGAGGAACCCTTGAGTTGAGCTCAGGTTGGCGTGTGTTGCTGGTGTGAGTGTGCTAGTTGTGGCCAGTACGGATGGGTCCAGATAGATTGCCCTCCTCAGTAAATAGCTGACGAGTTTGGTAGTCTTGGGACGTTACGAACTATGTTCGTATTTGGTAACTTCACCTTGCGTTATGGTATATGATCCGTAGCAATGGTTTCCCGCACGTGCTCTGTCGGCTGTGGCTGATAGGTTTGGCAGCTAATTACCTAGGGGTAATTACTAAAAGAGGTAGAACATGAATGATCTGGTTATGGCCAGGTGATACAGAATAGAGTGTGAGACTTTATTTTGGTCTTTACATGAAATATATATATAAATATATATATATATATATATATATATATATGACTACTTATATGTATATCAATATGATTGTATGTTGATTTTATTAAGCTCACCCTATCTGCTTATGTTTGGCGATGATCGTGTGCGCGGTACACGTGAGCAGAGGATGTTGATGCAGGTGGTGCTAGTGATGCTTAGACACGGAGCAAGGGATAGCATGAGAGTCTTTTTATTATGTATATTTTGGAAATAAATTTAAACTCTCATGAGACGTTTTACTATTATTTCAGTTTTGTAAACTATGGATTGGGAATTATATTTGCCATTAATAAAGTTTTAAATTTCTCACGCTTTTGGGAAATGAGGTTTATTCATAAATGCGATGTCTTTATGACTTTATTTATTTTATTTACGTTTAATCTGTAATATCCTGACGGGATGTTATAGACTTGGTTATAATCCTACTTTCAAAAAGAAAACCAAGAAGTTCTCTAGTTTCTTTTCAAAAAGTAAGCCAAATGATATGCCATTCATTTCTTGCAACTATTGTATAAAGAAAGGTCATGTTATTAAGAACTGCTATGATAGAAAGTATGATATTCCTAAAGGAGCTATGAAATGGATCCCAAAAGGATCTAGAAAGGTGTAGCCAAGAAGGACCCAACCTATCAAAGGGTACAAAGTAATACAAATATGTTTTGTAGGTCATAAAAGTTGATAAGAAAGATTTGTGGTACCTTGATAGTGGTTGTTCGAGACACATGACAAGTGACAAGACCAAGTTTGCAAAGTTGGAGTTGAAAGAGGAAGGATTTGTAACCTATGGAGACAACAACAAATTTTCTCCCGGTCATAAACAACCTAGAACCCCAAAGCACCACAATTCAAGCCAAATTGACTCACGTCGCCTAGCGGGTGTTCATCACCGCCTGACAATTCAAGCAAAACCCAGAAAATTGGGCAAGAAATAGGTATCTGGAACCCAGAAATCACTCTGGATGTTTGCGTCGCCTGGCGGCTATGAATAGCCTGCTAGGCGGTTTTTGGAATTTTTGGCAAAAAATAAAGTTTAATTTGGGTTCACCAAGGTTTGAACCCCTCACAATGCCAAAGCCAAATCAATGTACAACCATTCAACCAATTCATGTTTCGTGATGATTAATATAATTTTATGATTATATTATCACTCAACATGCTCTAGCATATTATTAAAGACAATAATAATTAAATAACACGCAAATGACATACATAGGACTTGAACCCAAGTCCTCTCACACAAGCAAGTACTCTCAACCATTTGAGTTAGTACTTTTCCATGTCATAGCAATCCGCATTAAATGGCTTAAAGGCTCCTACTACTCGCATTTATTAAATAATTATTTAATTAATTATTTAAATTTCTCGGGTCTTATAGTCTCAACGTGAGTGAAAGACTTCTTGCTATGATTATCACAAAAATCATAGTTCCATGTGGAAGCAACCATTCTACATTGATTGAGGGAGATTTGATCCTCATGTATTGCATTCAATATAATGTGCAAGTGGATTAGATCTTTGTGATTCGTGATCACATGCTCAAGGCCAAGAGACTCACGGATTTCAAGCTGCCATATGTGGTTTTGGTGTCCAAATTCATAGTGTACTTTGGAAATGATGTAGAGGATGAGCTGGAAGAGTCAACTGGATTGCTGAACCAAACCTCCAACCAAAATCTTCATAAAATAGGCTTTCTCAAGGTAGGGAATTAGTGGACAATTGTTTGTGCTGCAATTGGTGGTGCACATGATCATGAAGCTGGCCCAAGTGGAGCAAACCAAGAGGAAGAACCTACTATTGGACCAATGGACATTATTCCCTACAACCCTTGAGAGGATAGAGGCCTTGTGTACTCACAATTTGAGAGGATGATGTTGAATCAACTACATGAACTCAATGTGTCTCAACATGCACATCAAACCTATTGCAATGAGAGGTTTAATACATTGGATGACCAAATCCATGACATCCATGATTTGCTGACTTCATTCCAGACCATAAATGATACTCAGGATGACTAAGTGTGTTGGCCTTTAGGATCATGCATTGCATCCATGTGTTTGTGATATTTCAGTTTGAGTTCTGTCAGTTTTAGTCGGTTATTTTTAATTTCAATCGGTTGATTGTATCATGTTATATCTATTTTCTCTGTTTCTATTTTTGTGTTGTTTATATCATGTTCTATTATCAATGAAATGTTATCCTATGTTTGTTTTCTTGATGCATTTCTTCTATTTGATGAATCTAAAGGGGGAGAAAAATTAAACAAACTAAAATTGGACAAAATTGAAAATTGGAAGCATTTTAGGTGGATTTAATAAAATATGGAATTGAACCCATATTAATAGGGGGAGCATGTGCATTTGTGTGTGCTTGTTATCTTGTGTATATTGCTCTTAGAAATAATCTCCAGTTTCACAAGTTCAAGCTTAGGTGGCACTTCATCAATTTAATGGCATCCAACCAAATGGAAGGAAGTTGCAATGAAGGTGGTTAGAGGTTGGCTTCATCAAATCAGGGGGAGAATGTTATCATGTGTGGCTTGGATGGTGTGTTACTTGAAGATTTCATGAAGCTTTGATAAAGGTACTTGAAGTCATTACCTAGGAACCACACTTACATTGATGAAGATATGGAGATTTGATGTTATTCGTGTTGATCAAGCCTTATATGCATGCCCTCTATATGGATCAATCATGGAGCTTGAAGATTGCAATTCACTTTGTACACCATTTAGCATTAATTAGATATATAGGGTCTTTATTGTGTCTTTTAACTTGTTGAAATATTTTTCAAAAGGTTAAATGGTGTCTTTTAACCTGTTGAATGGATTTTTAACAGATTAAAAGGGTAGCTATAGTAGTCTTAACTGTGACTTATTCAATCTGTTGATTTATTTTTTAATCGAATGATTTCAATTAAGTTAAGTGAAATCAACCAATTGATTTGAAAATCAACCTATTGAATTTCGTAACAGTTGGACTATAAAGTTGTATTTTTCGAAAGAGGGGTATGGTTATACTTGAAGTATTGGTAGAAGGGGAATGATTTTTTTCCTTAAAGATTTCCAAGAAGCATGAGATGGGCATTAGTAAGGTTTCTTATTATTGAACTCATTTCTTTCAGGACTTTGTGGTCGTCCTTGCCTCCAATGAGTTTGTCTTGTCTTAGTATCACTCTCATAAATCCTGCAACAGTTTACAAGCATAGGGAATGAGGATATCTCTAAATAACTGGTTCCATGCTTAATATCAGTTCTCAATCCTCTTTTGAATTTAAAACAGTGAGAATATTTTGTGAAAGTAAGACAAAATTTTGACAACTCGTCAAATTTTGCTGCTTGTTCTACCACAGACATGGTTCCTTGATAAGGATTAAGGAATTCAACTTCCTTTCTTTTTCAAAGATCTTTCGGAAAATATTTTTCTAGAAACTTTTGTTTAAATATTTCCCAAGTAATTTATATCCCTTTATCTACAAATTGTTGTTTGACAAATCTCCGCCAATTTTTGACTTCTTCAATGACCATAAAGGTAGCAAATGTGACTCTATTTGCATCAACACATGTCATTGCGATGAAAAATTTCTCAATATCCATGATTGACCACCATCAGGATTAAATCCTCGTTTAAATTTTTCAATATTCATATTTTCCAAGACAATTGTCATTCTTTCCAACAATTCATATGAAATGTTTGGTCAGTTATCCATCTTTTCTTAAAAGAATGAACAATTACCTTAGTTTTTTTCTAGATTTTTTTTTTTGAATTATTGCTTAACACCTATGCTTACTACAAGTATTTATTGTTGTGACTTATTCTTAATCGTCCATTTATCTTACACTTTTCTAGAACAACTTTTACTAAGCACGTTCTTCTTTTAGTCATACAAAAGCTACATATAAAAGAAATATATGATAGGAGTGAGGTCTTTCTAAGCCTTAAACAACAATCTTAGTAAACTCAATAAATAATACAGATGCTAGGAGCCTATGATTGCACCAACAACCATAAAGGTCAATCTCACCTTATTAGACATATGGATTCATATTCTACTTTTGATGATCCATCATGAATATCAAAAGTTACGTTGGAGTGATTAGATAGTTGAGTATTTATCATAGAACATTGGTAAAATCATAATTTATTCTTTCTCGATAATATCATCTATTTATCTGCCCATAAAAGAGATATATACTCATTACCTAGCCTTGGTGATGTTGAGCATGTATTAGATAGTCCAAAGCTTGGCCTATGAATATCCAAGTTCAGGACACTATTATAAATTATCCATATATTCAAAAACTTGGTAAAAACTTCCTTAGACTCCACCATGGTCTCTATATTTCATTCCATAGTGTAACAAACTATGACTTCCTAAGCACAAACACTCTTACATCAGTTTGATCTCAACTCATTAGTTTAAAACTTAAGACTCATTTTGCAAAGACATACTCTTGGGCATTTTAAGGATAAAAAATATGATGATTATCAAGATGTTATTTTTCTTAATCAATAATTTATACACGATCCAAATAAGTACAAATAGTTGAAAAGGATAATTATTGAACACTTAGGTAACTTTCTATCTAAGTTCACTGTTTAAAAAAATATTTATTTGTATTATATATATATATATATATATATATATATATATATAATATGTAATAATATTTTATTAATTAATATGTTTATGTGTTTTATGTTTTTATTATTAGTTGCTTTCATTACTCTTTTAGTTTTACTAAGTTTCAATATTTTCTAAAAACTACTTGACTTACTTTTCAATGTTCAAACTTTGTGTAGATATAATACAAAACATGAGCTTAATTTTAATTTTAGGAGTTAAAGCGTAACATTTTCTAACTCTCTTTTTTTATTTAAATAATGATAAAATGAATGCTACGATTATTTAAAAGTAGGGATATTACACCCAACGTCATTAACCCCATGTCAAGTGGCACAATTCTAGTGTTCAGTGACTAGACCCATAGAGCTCCATGGTATTAAATTTTCAAGTGAACTTACCTAATTTTCAATTTTGATCGGTCAAATATGTATTGTTTTTTATTGACTCTACCAACGGTTCTTGATCATTGAACAAATGATTAGTGGAGTTAGAAAGTTAGAGAGAAAGTAGGGAGAAATTTTAGACAAGAGTTCTAAAGAGATGATAGTTATAAGGATAAAATAAATAATATGATTATTTAAAATTAGGGATATTACACCCAATGTGACTAAGCCAACATCCAGTGACATAAAGCTAGTGCATAGGACCTTGGAGCTCCACGGAATTAAATTTCTAAGTGAACTTACCTTGTTGTCAATTTTAATTGGTCAGATATGAAGTGTTCCCTATTATAAGTCTAGTATTGGTTCTTAATCATCAAATAGATGAGTGGTGGAATCAAAAAATTAGAGAGAAGGCAGAGAGAAATTTTGAAAAAAGTTCTAGAGAGATAGTTTTTATGATATTAAGGTCAAATGCCAAATTGAAAAATGAAACTCAAAAATATATGTAAAACAATAACAAAGGGAGGAAGAAATTAACCTTTGTGGAAGGAGATTGAGCCTAACTACGCTTGAGAAAGTAAAGATTTTCCTATTAGAGGAAGTGAAACCTCATTCCAAGAGGAGATGGTTCATTCTAAATCCCCCATATATAGAAGAAGCCAACTTTTGTATGTAATTCAAAGATATGAATTTCACATATATATTGAGCATTTACTACAAATAATTTATTTTACTTCCATATGCAATCATCACAAATCATTGCATATACAATCATCTGCTTTAGTTTACTCATCCACAACAATGCCTACTAGTGAATTCTTCATCCAACTTCAAATTTTCCTGTTGTATTTCTTTCCATTTACTAAATTACTCTCTCTCATATAAACTCAATTTGTTAAAACCAACTTATATCATCACCACATATCATATTCATAATAATGAATATAAGCATGGCAAACCCATTACCCTTTCACATACCACCTCATTTATTCATTTCAATCATACAAAAAATATCATATATATCATGGCCCATATACCCTTCTTTCAAACAATATGATGTTTTTGTAATATATCATTTGTGTAGCCTAATCTATTGAAATGTATCCCACCTAAATATTCCTTCTTCATTTTATTGTACAGGGTTCCTACAATCCAAGAAATCAATGAGATAATTGAGGATAAAAAACTTTAATTTAAACAATTTTGAAATAGTAAGCCTTTATAGCTTAGTGGTAGAGCATCAGTCTTGTAAACTGAAGGTCTGTAGTTTAAGCCTGCATGAAGGCATTTTTTTAAAAGATTTTTCATTTTAGAAAAATGGAATAGCAATATTAATACATATATAAGCTATAAAGAAAAGAAAGTTTCACATATAATCAAATAACTTATCTATTATCTATTACATCTATTACATATTAAGAAAAGAAGATACTACCAAAATTACTACAGTACCCATTTACTTTTATTGACACATGTCATAAAAATTAGTTTTTTTGTCATTTTAAAACTCTGGTACAAAAGGACCCGGGTTCCAATCCTACAAAAATCAATTTGTTTTATTTTTTCATTTATTTATGACTTCAACTATAATATTATTATTTGTAGTATTTTTATAAGTATTAGTATTTCTAATTATTAATAATAATATTATTATAAATATTATTTATAGTGATAGTAGTAAAACTATAACAAATATTAGTATTATTATAATAATAATAATTATTGTAATTATTATTATATCTTACTATTATATATTATTACTATTAGTATTATTAACATTATTAGTAGTAAAGTTATTACTCTTATTTGTAATATATAATATTATTACTATTATATATTTTTTGTTAGTAATTACGTCTCAATTTTTATTAGATTATGATAAATTACTTTTTTGTCTTAACTTAAAAAAAATGGTATATTGATAAATATATGATTAGTTTAAAATTTTACTCCAATATTTCATTGTTGATGTTTATACCCATTAAATTTGAAAGATTTGTCGACCATTGTCGAATTATGTCAATCTTTGACAAAAAACAAACAAATTAAAGGTATTTTACTTGATTGATTATCTAATTCATTTTATTTAACTCTTAATGTTTCATTTTCTACAACGAACATTATCAAAACAAAATTCGGAATAAGATGAAAGATGAATTTCTTGAACACAATATGGTTATTTACATTCAAAAAAGAATAACTGGAGATTTTTATTCCGAATAAATTATTGATGAGTTCAAAATTTTTTATTATAAATTATTTTGGCTCCTCCAAAATTATTGGTCAAGAACAGTCACGAGTTATTATTATCAACTATAATTAATAATCATTATTACTATCAACTATAAAAATTATTATCATTATTATTAATTATAATTATTTCTATTATTATATTACTATTATTATTATTATTATTATTAAGAACTATAATTATTATAATAGTTATTATTATTATTATTGTTAGATATACATTTTACTTTTACTTACTATGTAGGAATCATGTTTCAATTACTTGTCATTTTTAATTGTTTTGTTGTTCATTTATCTTTCCATTTGAACAATTATTTCAATTTAAAAAAAATAGTTACTAAAATTAGTAAAATAATAAAACTGAAAAATATTTTTTTATTATAAATAATTATTTAAATTTAAAATATAATAATTAAGAAGATAAAATTGATAAAATAAAAAAGACACCAAAGATGTTTATCTCTTTATCTATTTAGTTAGTGTATTATTATTATTATTATTATTATTATCACTACGGGATATTATTATTATTATTATTATTATTATTATTATCACTACGGGATATTATTATTATTATTATTATTATTATTATTATTATTATTATTATTATAATGGTATTATTATTTTTATTATAGTTAGACACACATCTTAATTTTATTTACTACGAAATCATATTTCAATTAGTTGTCCTTCTTAATTGTTTTGTTGTTGATGTATATATCTTTATATATAATTATATATTATTAGTATGTCAACATTACCCTTGGTATTTTGCATTGACATTAATATTTATAGCATAAACATTATTATTGTTATTATTATTATTATTAGTATTCATAGTGATGTTATTAGTATAAGTGTTTTTATTTTAATTATAAAAACATTATTATACTAAATACTTTTGCTAAATATATTTTTAATCTTTTAAAAATTTTATAATTTATAATTTATATTAATATTATTACTATTATTTTTAATGGTTAAATAAATATAATAATAATTATATTATTATTCTAAACATATTTAAAATAAATAAAAAAAGTGTGTGCACACACAAGTCATATACTATTATAATTATTTTGTAAAATCAATTAACTGCACCATATTATGATATTAATTTTATTTATTATATTTAAAACTGAATTTACAACTTCATTTCATTAATAATAACATTTACAACAATATAACTTAATTTTCATGATATTCATTATTTTATTTTTATATTATTGTTATTATTATCAATTATAACTAATTATTGTTATTATTATTATCAGCTCTAATTATAATAATAATTATTATTATTATTAACTATAATTGTTGTTATCAACTATAATTATTATGATCAGTATTACTACCAACTATAAGTATTATTATTATCATTATTAACTATAATTATTTCTATTATTATATTACTATTATTATTTTTATTATTACTACTGTTATTATTAATTAAAACTATAATTATTATAATAGTTATTATTATTATTATTATTATTATTATTATTATTATTATTAGGTTAAAATACTCTGATGGTCCTCGTTTTGGTTCAAAAATCTCAAATTGGTCCTCGAATTTTAATTGATCTCAATTTCGTCCTCATTTTTGTAAATGTGTTTTAAATCAACCCTTTCCGTTATCAGTTGACAAACGGCATTTATTCCTGATGATGTGACTGTTTTGTGTATTCTGATGTGTCATTCAGTTGTTTTGGCACATGTGTTCTTGGTTTCTCTTTTAAAAAGAGTTTATGTTCATAACATTTGAAGCTTAGGGTTTGAAAAAGGTGAGGTGAAGTTGTCTCGTGCGTTCTGATTTGATAAGATTGGTAATGTCTCCCTCTCATTCTTGCTCGTCCTGCACTTGCAATGATTGGGAGATGAAAAATTCCAGCGTTTTTTCTCATGGCGGTGCGGTGAGGAGGTTCGATTTAACACCTGTTTGCTATTGCGATGAAAAGGATGAAGTCATACTCACCTTCACGGTGTGGCACTCAAGAACGACTACGATCAACGACACTAAAGCTCGAAAATTGACCTCTGAAATGTTCGACCTCACCTTCGACGACGCTGAATCTCACCTTCGTCGACGTTCACGGCATTGACGCAATGGGAGTCGCCCTCGCAGTCGCGATCCTTCAGCACCCAATTTCAATCCCTAATTCAGTAATTTAGGGTTTCAAGGACGGTGCTTGTTTTAATTATTAGGGTCCACTACCAATTTTTCAATCCTCAAAATAATGAATAAAGCCACGTTAGATAATTAAAATGAAGTTAACGTTAATAATTTTGACACTGGGTTGATTTAAAACACATTTACAAAAATGAGGACGAAATTAAGATCAATTAAAATTCGAGGACCAATTTGAGATTTTTGAACCAAAACGAGGACCATCGGAGTATTTTAACCTTATTTTTATTATTATGGTTACATACACATTTTACTTTTACTTACTATCTATATGAGTCATGTTTCAATTACTTGACCATTTTACATTTGAATAATTATATCAAATTCAAAAAAATAGTTACTAAAATTAGTAAAATAATAAAACTGAAATAAATTTTTTTATTTTAAATAATTATTTAAGTTTAAAAAATAACAATTCAGAGGATAAAATTGAAAAAACAGAAAAGGACACCAAAGATGTTTATCTCTTTATATATGTAGTTGTATTATTATTATTATTATTATTATTATTATCACTACGCGATATTATTTTAGTGTTATTATTTTTATTATTATCTATTATTATTATTGTTATTATAATAATAATAATTATTATTATTATTATTATTATTATTATTATTATTATAGTTAAACACACATTTTACATTTATTTACTCTGGGATCATATCTCAATTACTTGCACTTTTTATTTGTTTTGTTGTTCAATTTGTTTTTATATCTGTGTAATTATTTGAATTAAAAAAATAGTTACTAAAATTATTAAAATGATAAAATGGACAAATAATTTTTATTATGAATAATTGTAACGTCCCATTTAATTTATAAACGCAATTAAAGGAAACGCCACACATAAGATAGCATAACAACGCAGTCCTGGGGTTCCCAACATCACCCCTACAAAACTAGGCACACCACGATGCCAACAAA
>Ga0214543_1008670_pt1 | contig 16439 bp, 8 predicted proteins | sample CNSS2metaG_FD_160094 | JGI IMG/M metagenome (GOLD analysis project Ga0214543, IMG submission 160094) | Root nodule microbial communities from cowpea collected in UCLA plant growth center, Los Angeles, California, USA - CNSS2 | ecosystem: Host-associated > Plants > Roots > Nodule | place: USA... | reverse complement strand
ACGAGTCGATCAGGCCCAATGACCTGATGAGTCACGCGGACCCGAAAACCCGAACGGACCAGGCAGAACCAATGACGAAAACAGGTTAGGCAGCCCAAAGACCCGAACGAGTCGGGCAGGCCCAAAAACCTGAACAGGCCTGACAACCCGAACGGGCCCGAAGACCTGAATGGGCTGGACGACCTGACAACCCGAACGGGCCCGACGACCCGGATGGGTCTGACGACCCGGATGGGCCTGACGACCCAAACGGGCCCGACGACCCGGACGGGCCCGACGACCCGGATGGGCCTGACGACCCAAACGAGCCCGACGACCCGGACGGGCCGAAGACCCGTACGGGCCCGACGACCCGGATGGGTCTGATGACCTACACGGGCCTTACGACCCGGATGGGCACGACGACAAGAACGGGCCGGACGACCCGAATAGGCTCGACGATCCGGACGGACATGACAACTTGGACGACCCTAACGGGCCTGGCGACCCGGATGAGCCTGACGACCTACACGGGCCTTACGACCCGGATGGCACGATGACACGAACGAGCCCTACGACCCGGACAGGCCCTACGACCTAGACGGGCTCGTCGTCCCGGACGAGCCCTACGACCCGGATGGGCCCGACGACTCAGACGGGCCTGATGACCTTGACGTACCTGACGACCCAGACGGGCCCCACGATTTGAACGTGCCCGACTACCCGATTGGGCCCGACTATTTGGACTTTTCCGTCTAGTCCGTCCGGATCGTCGATCTCATCCGAGTCATTCGGGCCTTAATGACACAGGTTTTAAGAAATTCAATTTAAATTTCTTTTATTAAAAATGGATTCTAGATTTTAAACTTGATCCAAATATTTGGATTGGATTTAAATCTTGATCCAAATATTTGGATCTGGATTCTAAAAAAATCCACACTACTTTTGCTAAAAAAATTGATTTTGGTCAAAAATCTAATCCAATTATTTATTTAGATATAAAATAGATGTGGATTGGATCATTAAATATCCAATCCATGCCCACCCCTACCACAAGCTATTATGATTTGTTAAGTTGTTGTACCAACTTCTATCAAATTTAAATTATTAAAACCAGTGAAAAACGATGTTTCATATAACTATCTATGTAACAATTATTTTAACAGGCCAAAAATTTTATATATATATTATATATATATATATATATATATATATATATATATATAATTTTATGTGATTATACTTATTTTAACTCAATAACATATATCTTTATCAATCATTATACCTCATTTATAACAATTAACGAAGAGATACACTTTCATTATACATCTTCTTAGGATCTTATCTCAAAAATAGTTATAAATATTTTTATTTACTAAAATAAATAACAAATAGCAATGATAGTTATGAATAATAACTATATATAATGGATACTACATTTTAGTTTCCAAATTTTTATTCCCAATTTTATTCTTTAATAAATAATATTTTTAATTAAGACATTTATTTTACCACTTTTGTAAGGCCCATTTATTTTCTGCCTTTTATTTTAAGGACTGCCCCAATCGATTTGGACCTAAGGACTGGCCCAAAAAGAGGATTCAGACCTAATCTGCCCTAGTCTCACCCATTTCCTTCACTCTACAGAAAACACAGTCGTCACGCTCCCTATTCTCTCCAGAGCTTTGCTAGGGTTTAACCCCAATCTCGATCCAGTGAGCCCAGCTTCGTCTTCTTGATTCGTGTAAGTATTCTAGGACTTCCACATTCCTTTTCCGTTCGTATGCTCGTGTTCCTAGCTAGGGTTTCGTTGTGAACCATTTTAAAAACTCGCTCCATTCTTTTATTCCAGCTCGTTCGTCTGTCCCTGGAACTGTTGCGTCCCCACTGTTGGAGTCGAACCCTTCCTCTAGCTATTTCCAGGTAAGGGAAGCTAGGGTCCATGTGTCTAGTTCGTTTTCTGCTTGCACTAATGCTATTGTATGATTCTGTGGATTATATGCTACTATGATTTGATGAAAATGTCGTTTAGCTTTTGGGTTTTGTGTTTGCGTGACTGTTGTGTGAAGGAACAATGGCGGGCACTGGTTTTCTCGCCCAAGCGAGCAGCCTCGCCTAGGCGAGACTAACAGAGGCTCACCCAAGCTTTTCTGCGCGAATAGTCGCTCAGGCGACTCATTTGCATTTTTGAGCGAAGTGTAATCTCGCTTAGGCGAGAGGGGACTCACTTGAGCGAGAATCCGCAGGAGCAACTATTTCACTGCTCGAGCTCTCGCCTAGGCGAGAAGGGGCTCGCCTGAGCGAGAGGATCTCTCGCCTAAGCGAGGTCTTCTAGCCTGAGCGAGACTAGGTTAGATTTTGTCCTATAACGTGAATGGCCAATGTTGTGGTTGATTGTTTACCTGACTTGAATGCTTTACTAGAAAAGTTTGAGGGATGATGTCTTGATTAACATATGAGGTTGAGATATAAATGATATGTTATTTCATTGTGTATGAATTGGAAAGCATGAATTGTACGATTGGTTGTTATACATGATATTGGTATTATGAGAACTTTCTGTTGGGTTGGTGAAACATGTACGAAGTATGAGTAGGGCATAATTTCATGACTCTTGTTGTGAGAGCTCTTGGTGGCGCCTCATCTGTTGGACGTAATCCCATGGACCTTCCTAATGGGAGTCCTTGGTGGTGTCTCACCTATTGGACATAATTCCATGAACCTCGTGGTGAGAGTTCATGGTGGTGCCTTAACAAAAGGATGTAATTCCACGCGAGTATCGTGGTGGTGCCTCAAGGCCAGGACATAATTCCATGAAGGCCACGTGGTGGTGCCTCTTGTAAGGGTGTAATTCCGCGAAGGCCTCGTGGTGACACCTCATTGCTAGGATGTAATTCCACTGTCTTGTGGAGGTGCCTCATTTTACGTATCCGGATAGTCAAGTCTTAGGGTCTCAAATGATTTGGAAATCTATGGGTGAATGTCTGTTATTTGTGTCTGACTTTGAAACTGCATGTTGACTGTTATGATATAAGATTCATTTACACTAGCTTACCCTTTTCCTTGCTTGTATGTTGTGTGTGGTTTTCTCTATTGTGATGATCATCAATTTCATTGATGTGAGCAGATGTGAGAATTCCTGGCAGTGGTAATGATGGTAGAGATGCTGCAACTTGATGAATCTTGGACGGGTATTGGGCTCACTTTGGGCCCACAGCTTTTGGAGTTTAGTAGTTTAAGTTTCTCTCGCTCTTGACGAGACTCTATATCTTTTTTTAGGCCATGTGGAGCCTCTTTCTTTTGTTATGAATACGTTAGGGGTACTGTGTACTTCATATCCCAAATCTTCGTACTCTCTGGATATTTATGTATGTGGCGTTTTATTAAATTGGATTTATCTATTTAATTGGGACGTTATAACTTTTACCTTTTTTAATAACCTCTTTGTTAAATTTAATGTTTGTTCATTTATTTTTTCTTTTAAATTAATAATTTTGAAACTAAAATAAATATCTTTAATGAAAATAGTTTTCTAAAAAAATTTAAAAACTTATAATAAAATTTAAAAATTATTTATATTTACTTTTAAAATGTAAAAAAGTGAGAACAACTTGATGTATTTTCACTAGTGTTATATATATATATATATATATTTATATTTAAAGGATTCCTATTATTTGTGTTTATAATATTTTATAATTTTATACTTTAAATAAAAGTGTTTTAAATTAAAATGATTATTTTTTCAATTTTATTCTTTAAGTAACCGTTTCTTTAAATTTTTTTTTTGATTTAACCGTTTTTTAAAACTTAATATTTTTTAATTATAAAATACATATAAAATGAATAAAATTTATTTACAATAAAATTATAAAAATATTTATTTTTTTCATTATAATAATAATAAAAATAATTTTTTTATTTTTTATTCTCATAAAAAAAAAGTAAACACATATGTGTTTCACGGGTATTAATAAAGAATATACACTTTTATAAATGTATTTTTATACACATTTTCTTATGATTTTTCTCTTAAAATTATAATTATTTTTTGTTTATTAAAATAAATAATGAATAATAAAAAGAATATAAAAAATGATGAAAATTAAAATCTAATTTTATATATAAATATATATATATATATATATATATATATATATATATATATTTGTTTGAAAATTTAAAAAATAAGATAAATAAGAAAAAGACATGCTTTGCTAAATATAAATGAAAAAATTCTTTTAATTTACGTTTTCGCATTATTTTACCTTTAATAGTTTCAAATTTTCTTCCTAGTAATACTTTTTACTAGAATGTAATCACATATAAACGTGTGAGATATTAGTAATAGTTTGTTTGTCTATTACTACATTTTTTTAATAAATGAAGTAAAGAATGAGAATGTGAAATTTTGAAAGAAAAAAATTAATTATTCAATAAAAAAAGAAATCATTGCTATCAGGAAACATTAAGCTTCAAATTGGAAGGTGAGTATAAAAGGAAAATATTTGTGGTATAGGAAACCTCCATTGTAGATCACCAACGTGTTGCCTAAGCTCGGAAGAAAACTCACTCATGAAGGAAACCTCCATAGCTAATCTTCAAGAATGGAAGCGAGAGCAGCACTTGATTTTCTATAAATATACATGTCCATGGGATTCCTATGTTGATTTTGTAAACCAATTTTAGAGAAAGAAACTCCCTAGTTAGCTATAGATCTTATTGTATATCTTTGTAAAGTTATGGAAGGAGGGAAGCTACTCCATGTTCTTATTGTATTTATCATCATGATAATCTAATTTCTTCCTATTTGTGATTGAATGTAACTTCTAAACTCTCTCTTTAACTGCACTTGATAGCATAATTATTGTGTTCTTGTTTTACATTTGGTTACTTGATTTGTATTTATTACTTTGGTGACTTGGCCAATCATCATACCTCATCAACACTATATGTAGAGACATATGGTCTAGTGTTTAGATCCAATCAAGTCTCCTAATGCTTGGCATGTATCAGACATGGATATGCGGCTTTAGTTCGTTTAAAGAGTCTTGTGCTCAGTGCAAGGGTTCCTCTGTTAAAATGAGAAGCCAAGGTGGTTTGCTTCTTGAAGATTTGATGAAGATTTAATAAAACTCTTTTGAACTATCTTGAAGTCATTACCATTGGAATGAAGTCTACATTGATGAAAGAAAGGAGATTTGATGTTATTCATGTTGATCAAGGCTGGAACGTGTGCTCTCCACATAGTTACATCATTAAGAAAGTGTATTTGAAGTTTGTAATTCATATTGTAGACCTTGTAGCATTAATTAGATGTATTTGGTCTTAGGTGTGTCTTTTAATTTGTTGAATGGTTTTTCAATAGGTTAAAATGCCTCTTTTAATCTGTTGAATTGTTTTTTAACAGGTTAAAAGGTTGGCTGCAGTAGTCTTAAACTGCAACAAATTCAATTAGTTGATTTATTTTTTAATCGACTGATTTCACTTAAGTCAAGTGAAATCAACCGATTGATTTGGAAATCAACCTGTTGAATTTCGTAACAGTTTGACTATAAAGGCTGTGATTTTCGAAAGAGAGGTCTGTTGACCATTTTTTAGTGCAGATTTCTTCTGGAAACTTGCGGAAACTCTCTCCTTCGTGATCATACAGTTTGCAGCACTTGAACATTGATCTTGGATCAATTCTTGGAGCTTTTGGCTTGGTTTGAAGCTTGGAGAAAGTGGTTTGTGGTAGGTTGGCTTGTGCTACCACTGAGGTTTGATCTTTCTCAAGCTTTGTGTGTGCCTGGTGGTTTTCCAAGTCTGCAAGAGGATTCTTGCTGTGCTTGTGTGATTCTTGTGTGATTCAAGAGTCTTTTGTGGTGTTTTTTCATATTTTGAAAGTGTAAGGGTGGATACTTTGTAAATCTTTTGAAATAGTGCAAAGTTAAGTTCCTTTTGCCTTGACAAACTAGATGTAGCTCAGGTTTGAGTGAACCAGTATAAAAATCTCGTGGTCTCCTCTCTCCTCTAACCTTTCTCTCTTGCATTTTCATTTTAAAGTTTCAAGAACTTGTGTTTTAATCATCTTTTTCATGTTCTTGCATGTTTTCATGACATCTGCAGTATTGAGCATGTTTGCATAATCATTTAGAACCTGTCTTGATCATTCTTGTGCATTGTTTCTGGTTTAAAACTCAAATCTGCACTTTTGCATATTTCCTAGTATTTTAGTCTATTGTTTTCCTGTTTCAATCGGTTGATTATACAGAACAAAGTTTGTTTAGTAAAATCAATCGATTAACTCTGTTTTTGACCGATAGAAAGTGTACAATTCAATACTGTTTGCATCCTAACTTGGTGATCTAAATGATTCAATTAAAGGTGATTTTTAGCTTTCAAAGATAGCCTAAATTTTTAACTAGCCAATTCAACCCCCCACTTCTTGGCATTTCAACCATTTCAAAACTAACATCCTCCACTTCGATGGGGACATCGTGCGTTTGACAACTTTAGGTTCTAACTCTCAAACATGAGGTTAGATATAAAAGTAAAGCGTACTTCCAGAAACACCAAAGAACACAATTTGTAGATAATTAAGGGAACTACAATTGAGTTAAGAAGCCAATTTCAATCCCAACACCTTAATCAACATCACCTCTCTTAAAATAGTTTTAATATTTTTTTAACAATACCAAACCAAACTTTTCATTACTGTTTTATTGCCAAACTTGGGTTAGAATGTAGATTACTAATTTAATTACCAAATTCATGTGGATACAACCTTATTGTACTACAACTGATCTAATGCACTTGTTGGAAAAGTTACACCCTTAACTGGGCCACAACACTGGGCTTGCAACTTTGTACTTGATCTGGTATTGGCATGAATGTGAAAGGGCATAGAAACCCTAGCTGACAATGGGCAGCTAAGGGAGGCTGGAAAAACAACCACTAATGGATTTTGAATGGCAATTAAGCCAGCTTAATGCCAATTCTCGTTTTCCTTTTCATCATTGCTAATTAAGACAATTTTTAGTGAGAATTAAGGGTGAAAGAAAGAGTTTTGGTGCCTACCATTGGAGAGCATTGTGAGGAGTGAAATTCCAGAGAGAAACTGTGGTTCTTGCATGAAAAGAAGAGTTGAATTGAGGTAGCACTAAGGAGACCATTGGTGATCAAAAATGGAAGCTCTAAATTATCAAACTTTAAGCAAGGAATCTAGGTTAGGGGAGTTGGAACCGTACCTTTAATTTGTTTTGTTTAATTGCATGAAATATATGATTTTTTGGTGCATAAACTCTATACAAACTGTATAAAATTCATGTTTCTGGAATTTTTCCAAAAACCGCCTGGCGGGTGATGAACTGCCACCAGGTAACACATCACTATTGGGTTATTTCTGGGTTCCTGAAGAGGAACCGCCTGGTGGCATGGTCCTGGCCGCCAGGCAACGCGTGCCTACAACCCAGTTTATTGGGTTTTGTTTGAACTGACTGGCGGTGATGAACTATCGCTAGGCGACGCGGGCTATTTTGGTTCGATTCTCGGGTTTTCTGTGTTCTGGGCGCTTTTTGATCGGTGGAAAGGGTGTTTAGATCATTAACTGACTAAATGGAAGTGAATAATTGTGAAATCATGAGGTGATAAGGGGAAATTGGATGATTGTGGTATGTTCTCGTTTTAGAGTTGAACATTTGGGGATTTTGGGTCTTAGAGGGAATTGTGTGAGCACAAGTAATATAATTTAGTGTATTGAAAGCATAATGTATTAATAATACTTATAAGCGTATGATAAGAGTATATTGGGTGGAAAATTTGAGAGACTAGTATGAAATGAGGAGGTTGGAGTTCTCGTAGGTGCATGACAAAACTTTGGGTTTCCTAGAATTGATGCACTGCCTGGTGGCAGACTCGGTGCCGCCAGGCGCCAGCGCAGAGGAAAGAAATTTTGTGTTGCTATTAGATGTGGTTCTGAGTTTGGCTCTCGGTTGGGAGTTGAATTAGTTAAGAAATGAATTATGGGTCATTGGATAGAGGTTTAGGGTGCTACTTGTGAGTTAGAAGTATAAATTGGAGTTAAATTTGAGCTGGAAGAATTTTGAGGGCTTATACAGTGCAGGATGAGTTGGTATATACAAAAATTGGATATGGGATTGTGAGGGAGTAAGACTGGAAGTTTAGAAGTTATGGGTAATTGATCAAATTAAAAGGTGTGAAAGGTAAGTAATCTAAGATTGGTATTACTATTGATATGGTAAAATTAATAAATGGGAGGATTGATTCTAGTTAGTCCGGCTACCAAGGCTATGGGTTATAATTGAGAATAGTGCAATTATACTGAAAGTTGGGGCATTTATGGACACATGATGCTAGCATGAGATTCACATATGTGCAAGTCCATAAGAAATTGGTATGAGTGTCTTGGCAAAAGTATGCAGTAGCTTGTGTAGGTGAATTGTGAGCATACACTACAATAGGACTACTTAACTTAGAGAGTTTAAGGCAAGGTTTCAATAAGTGGTCAATGCGTAAACAGATTTTGGATGGTTAAGAAACCAGTATTGCGTGAGTACTGTGTGGCGCCTGATGACGGAGTATGATCGCTAGACGAAAGGTATGAAAGTAGGGGAAAACTGGAATGTGTGGCGCCTGGCGGTAAAGGTTGTTCCGCCAGGCAACACCTGCAGACAATGGCTTCAGCGGCGCTTGGCGCTTGGCGGCACGTGTCCCCCGCCAAGTGGTTTGTGTAAAAACCGTGAAAATTAATTAATTAAATAATTAATTAATTAATAAATGCAGGTAGTGGGAGCCTTTATGGCATTAAATATTGTTTGATGAGACGTGGAAAAGTACAAGCTTAAGTGGTTGAGAGTACTTGAGTGTGTGAGAGGACTTGGGTTCAATTCCTATGTATGCCATGTATGTGTTGTTTGTTTTATTATTAATTTTAATGATATATTGAGCGTGAGGAGTGATAATATAACTCTATATTTATAGGAATTATCACTGAACATAAACTGGTTGAGTGGTTGTGCATTGCTTGATGATAAACATGGTCATGGGTTCGAACCTTAGTGACCCATATTTAACTCTCTTTTTATTAAAAATTAGCATGAAGGGGTAGAGAAAACCTTAGCAGAAGAGCCCCCAAGGAAAAATCCGTCATAGACACTAATATAATTAGTTTTGTTCTTCATAGACAAACTTGGGATTTCCGATCTCAGGTAAGATCGATTCAAAGTAATTGCTCCATAGATCCTATATCTATCTATATGAAGAAGAAATCATGTGTCTATAAAAGGTAAAATTTGAGAGATAAGAAAGAAAGGTGTTGGAGGCTAGTTTTTTAAGAACTGGTAAGGTGCACGAATTCAAGTTAAAATAGAGAATTATGAGTGAATTAGAGAGGGGAAATTGAAGTGGTGATAAAGCAAGTCATTGGCGATTAAAGGAACCCAAATTCAAGTTTTAAGCAAGGAAATTTCAGGTTAGGGGAGCTGAACCCGTAATAGTATGCCTTGGTCTTATTGCATTAATTTGATGATTATATGCTATGGATTTCGTGTTGTATATGTGATGAATTTGGGGTTTGGTTGGTTTGGTACTGTTTCATTGAGACTCTTACCTAATTGCATGAACATGATGGGTTTTCTGCGCTGAGTATGCTGCTATTGTGCAAATTTGGGGTTGGGGGCCTATATTGCGTCTAAATTATGCTTGTAATGTTGGTATAATGTTGTTAAATTGAATTGGTATGATTGGGAGTGTGTTTTGGGTACAATTGCTGATGTTGCGTGCGTAAAATAGTGCCAGAGTCTGCAATTCTCGCTCAAGCGAGCCAGGCTCGCCTAGGCAAGATATGTAGAGACTCGACCATTGTTTTTGCCTGAGCATCTCGCTCGGGCGGAGGATTCTGGTCTTAGGCGACAGGCCATCTTGCTTAAGCATCTCGCTCAAACTGGAAACTCCATGGTGAATGAAGAGTGTCTCGCTCAGGCGAGAGCCCCTCGCCTAAGCGAGAATACGAGAGAGTAAATGGTGTTTTGTTTAACTCGTCGCCTAGACGAGGCATTTTAGTTCTGGGCGAAGAAGGGTCTCGCCCAAGCGAGAAGGAGCTCGCTCAAACGAGACTTCGTGGGCTACAACTGTACTAGGGGCTCGCTCAGGCTAGTGGGCCTAGCTTAAGCGAGATAGATGGATTGTTTGGACAAGGGTTTTTAGCCTAAGCGACCTATGGTGCTTTTGTGTGTTCAAAACAAATGTTACTGCTCTGTCAGATTACATGTGTTGGAATTGTAATACGTGGTCTACTAGGCTAATAATATATCTCAATGGTGAGCTTGCTGGTGTTTCTTGGGTTGTGGCCAAGAGCGTATCTTTTAGTTGTGGCTCGGGATAGCGGTTAAGCATGTGGCATTCTATGGGTTGTGGCCCGGAATGACTTCCCTTGACTTGTGGCTTGGGATAGCGGATGAACATGAGGAACTCTTGAGTTGGGGCTCGGGTTGCCTAGTGTTGCTGGTGTGAGTGTGCTGGTTGTGGCCAGTACGGATGGGTCCAAATGGATTGCCTTCCTCAGTAATTTGCTGACGAGTTTGGTAGTCCTGGGATGGTATGGACTATGTTCGTATTTGGGAACTCCACTTGGCGTTACGGTGTGTGATCCGTGGCATGGTTTCCCGAACGTACTTTATCGGTTGTGGCCGATAGGTGTGGCAACAAGACATCTTGAGGTACTCTCTAGAAGAGGTAGAACACAGGTAACATGGTTGTGGCCATGTGAAAGAAAAGGATGAGGTTCCTTTGTGGTGAAATGATATCATACATGGTTGTGGTCATGTAGGATGAAAGAAGGGATTTACTTTTGATGTATTTGATTATATGTTTATTGATATATATATATATATATATATATATATATATATATATATATGTGTGTGTGTGTGTGTGTTTTTTATATTAGCTCACCCTATCTGCTTGTGCTTGGAGATGATCGTGTACTCGGTACACATGAGCAGATGATGTGGATGCAGGTGGTCTTGGTGAGGCTTAGACTCGGAGCGTGGGCTAGCTTGGGAGTTTTATGATTTATTTCTTGAAAATTAAATTGTAAACACTATGGATGTTTATGTTATTTTGTGTTTTATAAATTATGGAATTTTGGACTATTGTCGGTGTAATAAAAGTTTTAAATTTCCCGCGTTTTTGTGAAATGGTGTTTTAATAAATGAAGCTGACGTAATATTTCTTTACTTTTTATTTAAAATCCGTAATATCCTGATGGGATGTTACAATCTGGAAGCGTTATGCACCTTGCGGCCCAAGAGTAGCGTTAGACGATATTGCTACAACATAAATGAAGTTTGCTTGCTTTGGATGTGTGTGGTCTACAAGGCTTTGAAGATATCTCGAAGGTCGGCTTGCTGGTGTTCCTTGAGTTGTGGCTCGGAACGTATCCTTTGAGTTGTGGCTCAGGATAGGGGTTAAGCACGTGACATTTCTTGAGTTGTGGCTCGAAATGGCATCTCTTAAGTTGTGGCTCGGGATGGCGGATGAACACGAGGAACTCTTGTGTTGCGGCTCGGGTTGACAAGTGTTGCCGGTGTGAGTGCGCGTGTTGGCGTGTACGGATAGGTCTAGTTAGATTGCCCTCCTCAGTATTAAGATAACGAGTTTGGTAGTCTTGAGACGTTATGAATGTTCTTCGTATTGGGAACTCCACCTGACGTTACAGAGTGTGGTCCGTAGCATGGTTTCTCGCACGTGTTCTACCAGTTGTGGCTAGTAGGTGTGACAGCAAGACATCTTGAGGTACTCATCGAAAGATGTAGAACACAGGTAACATGGTGGTGGCCATGTGATAGAAGGGTTTTTCTCTCTACTATTTTTTCTTATCTTTCTTATTTTTCTCTATTTCCATCTTCATACTCTATTTATTTTCTTTGTTTTTTTCTTTTTTCTCACTTAATTCTTCTTTTTTCACTCAATGCTTCTTTTTGTGGTTTATTGTTATTTTCTGGTTTCTTAACCTCCTTTTCTACTTCTCTTCTAAAAATATCACATATTCCTTTACCTATCATAGTGCCATGCCTAGTAGTAATGGATTGGCACTATTCCTTTGTGTTTACCTTGGTGTTTGGTGAGAATTTACCTTCATGTTGCTCAGCCAACTGCTTAGCGAGTTGTCCAACCTGCACTTCCAGGTTTCTAATTGATGTTTTAGTGCTCTTTTTATTGGTTGTTGATACTTGAATGATTTGTGCTAAAACATCCTACATTTTGGTCAAATTGTCAGATTGGATAGGTTATGGTTGTCTTTGGGAGGGTCCAACATCTTGTCTCCAATTGGGAAATTGATTCTGACCACTTTTCCACCCATAATTTTGATTGTAGTGGTTGCTAATTTTTTTTTTATCTTCTTTGATTGTTCATGTAGTTGATTTGCTCTTCTTGAATTGGATTTGCAACTGTACAATGGCCATTAGGATGGTTTCTTGCACAGAAAACGCAGCCCAATACCTGCGAAGATGAGGATTGAGTAGGTGCTCCAATATGCATTTTTTCATTTGCTTCTTTAATTCCTCCATTTGTTGTTATGTAAGCTTATTTTGTGCCAATATAGTTGAATGTGTATTCTAACACCCCAATTTTGGGATGTCATGGAAAGCTAGAAATTGAACACATTTGCTGAAAAAGGGTTATCATTGAAAATGTACTAATAAAATAAACTTTTTAATTTGATTTAAATTACATAGTTCAAAACGTCAATTTGTCTAGAAAAATACAAATAACAATTGCGAACAAAAGAAAATTTCATAGTCTGCAGTATCTGATTTAAAACAACTAATAAATTATAAAAACTCCCGAGTTCACCCCATCCTCTCGTCAATCTACTCCATGCCAAAATTATTTGCAATATCATTTGCTCCCGTATAACACACGTTATACGATCATCGCACATATAACAAACACACAAACAAACAAATAGGGGTAAGCTAACCATAAACAATGATATATAAAAGAATTTCATAAATAAAACACGACAAATAATACTCAACATCTCATTCAAGTAACACTTAAGCATTAAGATCACAATCAAACTTTATTTTGAACACACAACCCCTAACATCCAAACAACCATATCAAACCAATAGACCATCACATTCATCTAGAATCCTTAATCATAATCTAGCCTTGGTTTTTTGCGGCCTTTCACCCCACAACAACATCTAGTTTCCCATAAATAGATGGTTTGATGTATCCCACTATCGCAACCAGACTGTCTCCCTTATTCCTCAAGTAATTATGAGTAATAACATCGATGCATCGCACACCGGGCACTATACTCGCAACGAGCCAAAATAAGGGGAAACATCTTTTTTAGTTTGAAAATATCACAATTTATATTTGAAATATTATAAAGTGAGAAACTACAAATTTTAAAAACACATGCTCATCATCATAATTTGAGACTATAACAAATGTCATGTTTTATCATTATAAACATGTCTTAATTAATGATTCTAGTGACATAAGAATTGTTTATTGGCTAAAGTCTTATTCAATTCACTACAAAAATGTTAGTATTTGCTTCCAAAAATAGTGTCGATTGTCATGGGGACGCAAAGGGCGTCGGCTTAACCAAAGCACAACAGACTCTACAAACATTTATGTGAATTTATTAAAAGGAAATTAGTCCTATAAATTCGTTTGACCTTCTCGTCGGCTTGGCCGACGCATCACTCAAAAATTAAAAACGTCAAATAGCCGATGCATACTACACTCAATTAAAAGAAGAAAAAAAGTTATTAGGTTACGTTATCAGGTGGTTTTTACTTCTGCCAATTCCCCCATTTCCCAATTTCACTTTTGCCTCCTTTTGTTTCTGCCAATTGAGGGTTTCTTTCCCTTCTCCACGAGTGTCAGAGCGGGCCTCCCTTTTGTGTTTATGCGAAGTTAGGGTTTTTGTTTTCCCCCTTTTTCCACGAGTTGGAGTTCGTTTTCCCCAATTCTACCACATTTCCTTGAGCAAGTGAGCTTCAATGGCGGCAACGAAGTTAGCAAGTGAGCAAGAAATTTGTTTCCCCTTTCTCTGCGTCAAGCTTCAATGGCACAAGTTATCTCCTTCTCCTTCCTCTGCGCATGCAAAGAGTTCCTATAAAGTAGCACTCTGAGTGAACAACGTTGTGATTCTATATTGATTCTATGCGACATGAGAGGTGATTATGAGGCTCGATTGGGAGGCGATTGAAAAGCTTGCGAGATGAAGGGGTTCACGATTTCGTTCGCAGTAATATGAGGATGAAATTATTGATTTTGTAATGTTTTTCATCGCTAAGAAATATCTCTATTAAAGGATAAATATCATGTGTATTGTTGTTAGTCGCATAATCCATCTTCTTCTAACTTCCCATATCAACAACAAGAGCCTTTCCCTGACCAAATCTCAAACTCTTTATGTTTTCATGTAAGCAGAAATATCTATTGAGTAATGATGTAGTTGAATGAGGCACAATATATGCTCAATCTCAGACATAAAATATTTAATTGATTCAAGGTATATTTATCGATTTCTTTTCAATAAATGCTTTTTTTCTCTATTATGGTTTGTGACCCCTTTGATAAGAGATGATGATGACTACACACTCCATATATACATTGAATTCATTGTCAACATTAATTGAATTGACTTGAGTGCAATTATCTTTTTTCTTTTCCCATTGGTTTGTTTCTTCTTTTTTATCCATGTCTCTTTTTATATCCCTTTCCCTGAATTCATAAGTTTTAAAATTGTTCCCCATCTTTTTCAGAAAGAAATCCAATCAATTAGAAATAGCTAGAGTATAATTGGAAATTGTAAGCAATATATTTTAGGGATATTGGAAATTGTAATTTAGATTGATCATAAAAGTAAAAACAATGAAATGGATGAGTAATTAGTAATTTATTATTTAGTTTTTGCTTTGGGTTGATTACGTTATTGATTAGTTTTTGCTTTGGACCAAATGTGATACTTAAATGCTTGGCATTACTTTGATAGAGTGTGATATGCATTGTAAAAAAGAGAGGAAAATGTTGACTATAATGTGGCTTGACAGAGTGTGATATGCATTGTAAAAAAAAAAAAGAGGAAAATATTGACTGTAATGTGGCTATAGTGACAATAACAGTAGACTTGTCTTATTTTGATCTTACATTTATGGACTTTGTATAACTTGTAATTTGATCTCATTTAAGTCATAATGTTCTTAACTTTGTTTGCAAATTCTTGGATGTGCTTGGATGCAACCTTTAAGATGCTTGAAAAATGATATTGGATTTCAGGATTGTTGTTTGAATGCAGGTTTTTGAATTGGATGTAGTCTCTGGGATGTGCCTGGAAACAAATATTTCTTTTCCAAATTTGTAGACATTTGCGTCAGCTGAGCCCACACCACACTCACTCAAAGCTATTTTAAACATTTTTTATTTCCATTTTGTGTGGGCTTAGCCCACGCATAAAAAATGATTATTATATTCTGATGTGTTTTCTTCGGTTAAGCCAACGCGAATTGAGCCACAAATCTTCATTCGCTCTTAATCGATGCAAATAGCTTTTGAATCTAGGAAAATGGCATGGTGCACCACACTGTCACTAGGCCGATGCGAACTTCCTCGTAGCGTCGGTTTTGGCTTCATAGCGTCCTTTTTGGGCCGACGCCAAAATGCTACATTCTTGTAGTGATTAGACTCAAATGATAAAACTATTAGACTATGTTTCTTTTCTTAATTCCTTTGGATAATTTGAGAAATATAATCTAATATTTCATCATAATCAATCATATAGATGTAAGAAAAGTCTTGTGGGTAAAATTTATCACATCACATATAATTAATTACAATTAATGTTTATTATGTGATTATAAATATTAATCAATCAGAGGTGTTATGGCTACTTTCTAATTCTTTACAATTATATCAACCACTCAATCCCTTAAAATAAATATTTGCATCAACATTAACTATAATTTAATCAAAATAAACAATAATATTCATATTTAAAACTTTGAATACATAACTTATGTAATATGCATAAAAAAACTACTACAAGGAATCAAATCCGTACACCAATCTAGCAAGACTTATTACTAGGGATGGCAATTAGGGCCCGGCCCGCGAGCCCGTAGAAAAAACGCGGGGCGGGCCAGGATAGTGAGCCTGCAGGCCCGTGCGGGCCGGCCCGCAAGCCCGCATAAAATAAAAAAAAAAAAACTTGCACTTGTGTATATTAATTACTTCTTTTATGGACTCTTGCATTAACATTTCAAATTCTTATATAACTGGAAAAGACAAGTATTATGTAATTTTGAATGTGCTAAAATTTAAAGAATACATTGTGTATGTCATAGTATGAATATGATGAAAATGTTGAATTATCAATTTATCATCTAATTCCCCAAAGTCTTTACTTAATTTTGTGAACTTTTTAAAGTTTC
>Ga0214543_1008669_pt1:0-15000 | contig 16439 bp, 9 predicted proteins | sample CNSS2metaG_FD_160094 | JGI IMG/M metagenome (GOLD analysis project Ga0214543, IMG submission 160094) | Root nodule microbial communities from cowpea collected in UCLA plant growth center, Los Angeles, California, USA - CNSS2 | ecosystem: Host-associated > Plants > Roots > Nodule | place... | reverse complement strand
ACCGCATGGTTATCTAAATTTGCCTAGATATAGCACATCAGTCCCCCAACCTTTGGCGAGATATATCATGTCGAAGGTTTGTATGTTATCAATTTGGAGCAAGTGGTCAACCGTATCAGTGCTAGTGATATGTGTTCAACATACTAGTCTTGATATTTGGTGATGTGAGTTATGTGGAAACCTGCATGTTTGTTCTGACAGTTTTCGGCAAGAAAAACTTACTTCTTCCTTGGTATGGTATGGTAGTCCCCTAGTCTTGAGAAGTGGGTAACGTCACTTAGACTATGTCAGAAGTGATGGAGGTAGGTGAAGGGGTGTAAATGGTCAAGGGTTCTATTAGAGGGATTTGCGCAACCATTCTTAAGTTATGACGCTTCGCATTTGTTGTGATGTTTCATCTTCTCCTTGTTTGGGCAGGAAAACTTTATGATTGTTCAAATGTTGGTTATAAATAGAGGTGGATAAAAACATTTGCTCATCTTGCTTCATTTGCTAAAGTTTGAGAAAAGTAACTCGCGTGCATGTGAAATCTGTCTGATACATTCATTGTTTCTGCTGCATCTAAAACTTGAAAAGGTATGTCAAGCGATAGCGATAGTGTGTCATCGTCTAGCTTGGGTAGTGGGAGTGGACAATCAGGGGGAGAGGGTAGTGGACGGTCAGGGGGCGAGGGTAGTGGCCAACTGGCCAGCGAGGGAAGAATCCCCATGGAGGTAACCGTTGAAACCAGGGAGGATCCGCCGTAGGAGTTGGCGGAAAGCAGCTTGCCGGCAAGAGCCGGATATGGATAGGTGGCGAAGGACGTGCGAACTTAGTATTCTTTGTTCAGATGGTCTCGCCTACTAAATTCTTGGTTAAATTGTATACCTGTTTTTGAGAGGAACATCAGGCGGGACATAGTGCCTCTGGACAAGGTAAGGCGGGACATTAGAGGGGTTCTTTCATATGTATATGTGCCATTTCTCTAAGTTGCACATGAGGATGCCCTTTGACGACTTAACCATGGGGGTATTGCGCTTAGTTAACGTCGTCCCTACCCAGCTGCATCCCAACAACTGGGCTTATTTGCAAGCATTCTGGGTGTTGTGCCGGTCCTTGTATCTCCAGCTGTCACCTCAATGCTTCCTATACTTTTACGATACTCGGCCCGAAAGTCCAACTACCTTGCTGTCATTGATAAGTCAGCCAGGGATAAGTAGATTGGAGGCTTTTTCTCAATCCTTTAAACATTTTAAAGATGGTTTCTTTAAAGTGTTAGTCAAGGAGCCAAGGCGTTCCTACTTTCATAACGATGATGGGAGTATGAAGTTTCCATTCAACTGGACCGACAACCCTTGGTGTTATAAGGATATGAAAAGAAAGGAGTTGTCAGTAGTTGATAGAGAGGTGGTGGAAACTTTGATGAAGTTTAACGATAAGGGCTTAAGTTTATTTATCCATGGATCCCATTGTTGATTTAGAAGGTATCTTTTTGTGTTTTAACCGCTATGTTGTTTTTGAGGAAACTAACCGATGTTTATCGCCACTCTAGGTCATATGGCTCAACTTGGGAAGAAGAACTTGAATTTATTTCAGGCTTTGTGCAAGGAAAAGGCTGCAAAAGCCAAAAGCGCTGGGAACACTAAAGTTCCTAACTTGCAAGATCTGCTGGTAAAGGTGCATGTCCACGGAGGTACGACGAGGAAAGTGGAGGTGCCTGCTAAGCAGGGTGGTAGGAAAGATGTTAATCGAGTAAGGGCTACATTGTTGGGGTCGGGATCCTCTTCTAAGGTGAAGAAGCCTGAACCTAGTCTGATCGAGTTGCCAGAGACTACCGTCCAATGTGACATTGAAATTAACTTGGCGGAGTCTTTGGTTAACTCCATTGACAACATAGAGCCCAATGCCATGGTCAAAGATGTGCTGGAGTTTAACAACAAGGCATTAATCTTGGGGCATAGATTGGGCAGTTTATTGCAAAGAGAAATGAAGGAAGGTGGCTGGTCAAATGTGGAGGAACTCCGAGAAGAGTTGAAGATCCAAGCTGACAAGCACACAGAGGAGAAGGCGACATGGAAAAAGGAAAAGGAGGAATGGTTGGAGGAGAGGAAGCGGCTAGGGTCATGGAGGGTCAAATGTTTGGATTATGAGAGAAAACGTAATGAAAATATCATTGACCTGGAGACTAACTATGACGAGCTGAAAGAGGAACATGACGGGTTGAAAGCGAACTTGAGGACCTGAAGGGCCATATTATTCAAAAGCACATCAACGGTTTTCAAAAGGGTTTGTGGCAAGCGGCCTTCTTCCACAAAGATGTTGATGCGTTTGACGCCAAGTTTGACGTGAATAAAGATGTGGTGGATGGGCAACTTGTGAACGAAATGGAATCAATCCTGGAGGAGGAAGCTCAAAAGGTGGCAACTGAAGTGGATGCTAACCCTGATGAGATCGCGGTCGTGGATGTGGACGTGAATTAGACAGTTTCTTAAGATTTAATGATTTGAATGTTCGATTTGTTTTTCATCCTAAGTCTGTAATAACTTGTACAACTTTTGTTTTGTTTTTTAATATGATGAATGCCTTCCGTATACTTATTGTGTTGTGTGATGCTTGTAAGACTCGAGAAATTTAAATAATCAATTAAATAATTATTTAATAAATACGGGTAATAAGAGCCTTTAAGGAATTTAATGTGGTGTGTTATGACGTGAAAAAGTACTAGCTCAAATGGTTGATAGTACTTTATTGTTTGAGAGGACTTGGGTTCAAGTCCTATGTATGCCAATGGTATGTTAATTTAACTTGTGCATTATTTTAATGATATATTTGAGTGTGAGTCATGATAATGTAATTCTAAAATTATAAGTTATCATGAAACATGATTGGTTGAATTGGTTGTGCACTTGCTTTGTGATTGAATGGTTGTGGGTTCAAACCTTGCTAAGAACAAATTAACTCTCTTTTTGCCAAATTTTCGTTTGGTATGGATATGAAAGGGTTAGGAACCCTAACAGCCAAGAGAGGCAGCTTGGGGGACTGGAAAACATTCTGTTAATGACTATTGAATAACCATTAAGCTAAATTATAACTAAATTTCATTATAATGGGTTAAAGGGGTAATTAAAAGGGCATTAAGCTTGAGAGAGAGAGAAATTGGAGAGAGTGAGGCCTGAAATTTTCGTGTGAACCACTGGGCAGAAGAGTTTTAGGTAAGGGGAGCTACTTTTGCATGTTTTGAATCTTATACGATGTACTGTATATTGAATGAACTATATCGCATGAATACCCTTCCTAAATGTGTTGTTTTCGCGATTTCTGGGTTTCTGCCTAGAAACCGCCTAGCGGTAAGGCCTGAGCCGCCAGGCGGCACATCAATATGTGCCTTGTTTTTTTTGTATTTTGACATGAACTGCCTCACAGGGATGAATATCCTCCAGGCGGCGCGATAATGTTCGCGGTTTTCTTGGTTGTTTTGATGCTGCTCGTGCGGGAGTCAGTGTGACTTCTGGAATTGGGTTGCCTACATAATTTTGGTGATTTACGATCCTGTAATTTATGATAATCATGTATGTGGTGATACTTAGACAAGACTTAGGCATGTGAAATCATGGGTATATGTATTTGGGTTCTTGAAAGGGGAGAAGTAATAGACTAATGTCCATTATATCAATAATTACGCGACGAGAAAGGGAAAATATTAAATTGTGAGGTCTTGATAAATTTTGTGTGAATTGGGGTGTGAATTGTAACACCCTTGGCGCACCAATCCCTGATCCCAGAGCATGTCAGGTTACTACAGCCCGATGCACCCCAACCCCTCACCCTTCTCCGTCCATTCATACTGGTAGCATCTGCTGGTGAGCCAGAGGTGTTAAAGGTCAGGTTGGGGGTTCGATCCCCACTGGCAACAACCCACCCAGTATGAATGGACGGAGAAGGGTGAGGGGTTGGGGTGCATCGGGCTGTAGTAACCTGACATGCTCTGGGACCAGGGATTGGTGCGCCAAGGGTGTTACAAAAAAATGCACTTTTTTTGTAACACCCCCGGATCCTCTTGGGCTTACCAGGCATCCCACCTGCCACCATGAATGGTGTAATTGGATCGTGTGTCAAACCCAGGAAGTAAGGATTTCTGGGCAGGTGTGGAAAACCTGGATTTTTGCCAGGTACTGATGTACCGCCTGGCGGCACCTTGCTTGCCGCTAGGCGACAACTATTATAGGGGCAGTTGTTGCCCAACACTGGATGGTCGTGATAAATATTGGTTGGGGTGAGTTGGAATAGGAAAGCTGATTAATAAATCTGAAAGAGTTGATATACTGGAATTTGTTGTAAGTAAGTCAAGGGAAGAGGTTGTAAGGTAAGCTATGTTAGGAGTAGAGTGTGACTGAATGAGAAAATCTGTTCTAAAGGTGAACAAGTACAGATTGACTAATTGGGCTGAATTATTAATTTTGAATTTTGACTAAAATGGGTGTCATGGAGTATGGTTGGTGGTGAGAATTTGAGGAAGATAATTGGGCGGCTGGAAATAATTGTATAAAAATGAGAGGCAAGTATATAATTTAAGAGAGTCATGGAAGGGTTTATGAGTTGGAGTATGTAAAATTAGGCACAACAATGGATTGATGAAAGAAGGTATAAATAATTGGTCAACTCTAAGATTGTTGATGGGCTGAATGGGATCCAAGGATTGGGAAAAAGTGGTTCTGTTATAAGTTGACTAAATCATGGTGTAACTTTTGAGGGGTGGATGAATCATATGATTTAAAATGGTTGAAGGGTAAACTTGAGTTATAAGGAATCAAATTGTGTTGTGGTAGGTACTATGGAATCAATTAACAGATAATTAATAAGTATGTTTACTATGGTTAATTTGGAGGAACTGAGAGCTCGGTTTATAACCAAGTGTTTTATTGATTAAGTATTATGGTTAATTTGCAGGAATTGAGAGCTTGATTCATATCCGAGTGTTTTATTGTTTAAGTATTATGGTTAATTTGTAGGAACTCAGAGCTCGGTTCATAACCAAGTGTTTTATTGTTTAAGTGTTATGGTCAATTGGCAGGAACTGAGAGCTCAGTTTATAACCGAGTGTTTTATTGTTTAAATGTTATGGTTAATTGGCAGGAATAAAGAGCTCCTCTTTTTGCTGACCTGCTCGGTACAATTGTGTTAAACAATCTGATACTGAGAGCTCATCTTTTTGCCGACCTGCTCAGTATGATTGAGTTAAACAATCTGATATTGAGAGCTCATCTTTTTGCCGACCTGTTCAATATGATTGAGTTAAACAATCTAATACTGAGAGCTCATCTTTTCATTAACCTCTTCAGGACAATTGATTTTACATAAAATCAGATACTGAGAGCTCGTTTTTTTTGCCGACTTGCTCAGTATGATTGAGTTAAACAATCTGATACTCAGAGCTCATCTTTTCGCTGACCTCTTCAGGACAACTAATTTTACATAGAATCAGATACTCAAAGCTTGTCTTTTAGCCAACCTTCTTAGTACATTTGATTTTAAATATACTCTTATACTGAAAACTCTGTTTTTAGCCGACCTACATAAATTACTGGATTGTATTTTTTTGATGCTGAGAGCTCGTCAAATAGCCGACCTACTGAACTTAATTAATTTTAGAAGTTGTGTAATACTAAGAGCTCACCAAACAATAGATCACCAAATAGACAACCTATTTAGCTAAGGTTTGTGTAATGTTGAGAGCTCACTAAACTAGTGACCTATTTAGGGTTAAGTAAAAAGTAATGATGAAGTATGGGAAACTAAAATGACGGTTACTGAAATAACAACTTTCTCGCTCCTATTGTGTAGTGATAAAAGCTCAAAAGTTAGAGAGCTATGTGCCCTTTTGGAAGGAGAAGATCTCTAATAAACCGAAGTATTCAATAGGTAAAGTAATCACGCAAAAATTCAAGTCAGAAAACACATCTCCATAGAGCCGAGGTCATTGCAATAATCCAGAAAGATGTCTCCACAGAGTCGAGGTCAGTGCAAGAATCAAAAGATATGTCTCCACAAAGCTGATGTCATTGTAAGAATCCAAAAAGATGTCTCCACCGAGTTGAGGTCATTGCAAGAATCCAGAAGGATGTCTTCATAGAGCCGACGCCATTGAGGGTAACTAGTTGATTATTCAACATTTGCGAGGATGTCACCCTAGGACCGACCTCACTGTAAGAAGCTAAGATTGGGAGGAGAATATTCAAGAATATAAAAGAGAATCTTGGCGAAAAATCTCATCTACATTTTTTGAATATAAACCACATTAGGAGATATTATTGTTGTTATTTACTAATGATCTTTTGATTAGATCATTTAAGAATATTTGATTATGTATATCTACAAAAATTGTACCTGAGTTGCTTATATATAAGAGTGTTACTCCCACGGTCGAGAGAGAATATTTTTTTTGCCTAAGTAAGTTATTAGCTAATGTTAAAATACTTTTTTCTTTTTATTCTCGGTCAAAGGTTATTTTACACATTTTTTTGATTGGAACAATATTATTAGTGGTTAAATTGTTAGTGATAATAGTTATAATTATTAGTGAAAATGTATTCTTATGATATTTTAATATATAATAGTTAAATGAATTTTTTATTAAGAAAAATTATTAAATTATTAAATTTTTATATTTTAAATTGTTATTTATTAATTTTCATAATCTTTTATTTTTTATTCTGAAAGAATAAAAAATATTTCTACAAGATCTATACATTTTTTTTACTGAAGTTAATATTGGAAAGATAATTAGAAGCCTTATTGATTAAAAAGAAAAGATAATTAAGATATAATAATTACACTTATTATCTTGTGGCATCTCAAAGTTTTGTCTATTTATATGAAAGTTGGTTAAAAAAAAAGTTATAGAGAGAAGTAGAGTGCTTTTGAGTGTGTTCTTGATTGCACATTGAAAAGCATAATGGAATCACCACACTACTTTCCGGTAGGGGTGTCAAAACGGGCCAGCCCGGCCCGTTTTGGCCCGGCCCATTTTTGGCCCGTATTAAACGGGCCGGGCTGGCCCGACATGGTAAAACGGGCTGCGTTTCTGAGCCCGGCCCGCGGATTGGCGGGCCGGCCCGCCAGTTTTTTCTCATTTGTATAATTTGTGGCCCAATCAGATTTTAATTTTTTTCATTTCAAATTTAATTGACTGAATAATGTCCCAATTTTATATTATCAAAAGAAATTCTCCTGCAATTAAGAATACAACAACAATGATCTATTAAACAAGAAAATTATCACAACACAAACAGCCCTGCAATGGAACTAGAACGCTACGAAGTTGAAATGGAACCAGAACGCCGTGGGTGGAGGAGAAGTGAGCGCAGAGAAGAGTCGAGAAGAAGAGACGCAATCGCAGAGTGTGTGAGGTGTCTCGGCGCAGAGTGTGTGTGAGGGAGGGATACTGAATTTTTACGTTTGTGTCTCTAATTAACTTTTTATTTCAATTGAGTCTCAATTTAAAAAATTAATTCAATTAAATTACTTTTGTTAGTATCTTACAAATTGAATTAGTGTCATTAGTGTCATATGTCAATTCAAAGTTCAAATTTTTTATTGAAGTTTTTGGTGTTGTCCTTTCTATATTATTTTAAAAATCTTTTAAATGTATTTTAAAATTTCAAAATCAGTAGTCATCATGATATTTTAAAAGTACAATACAAAAAATTTAGCAGAAAATCCAAATTGGTGTCAATTTATAGTTTTTTTTTTTATCTTTTTCAAAACAAATTAATTTTTTATTTTTTTCTGGAAAAGTTGAATAATTTATGATTAATTAGACACCAATTGCTTTGGTAGAAAAAGCTTGATAGCTAATCTTAGTGACCAATTTAAAAACTATTTTAGTTATCATATTATAAACTAATTATAATTTTTTATTCATAATAAAAACTATTTTTGTTACCAATAATTTTTAATTTATAAATTAGTATCTAAATTAGTCAGTATAGTGACTAATTATTTTTAATTTATAAATTAGTATCTAAATTAGTCACTATAGTGACTAATTATTTTTTATTACCAAAATTAGTTCATTATTTAGGAATTTTCTTGTAGTATAATTAATTAAAAATATGAAAATGATTTGTTTCCAAAAAACTCAATTATTATTATTCGAAAAATATTATTTATCGATTAATAAATAATTATTTAAAATATAAAGAGAAAAAAGAAAAATATATGGTGCAAGATTTAGAGACAATCCCTACAAAATTTATCAGTCCAAACGTTTTTCTAAAAATCCACTAGAATCCATGTTATACGTAATCTTCTCATTCCAAACCTTTTTATGAAATCCACTCATACTAAATGTACCAAATACCCCAACTCTGCACATAGTACGAATTTGATTAAAATCTAATACTCAAGAATGCTATATACAATATAATTTTTTTTACTAGTTTCCTTTAATGTCCTGGGAAAATTCACTCTTGTCAAATACAAGTTTTAATCCCAAATTGGTCAATCAGGTTGAAAAGTTTGAAGTAGTGTATCTATAGGAAAATATATACATAATTACATCTGTTTGTCTTAGTGAGAGGTTGGCCTTAGTGTCAAGAGTTAAATGTATACATAATTACATCTGTTTGCCTTAGTGCAAGTTTGGCCTTCGTGTCAGGTGTTAAACAATATATTGGAGTAAATTCGGTCGCTTTAGTGCATGGTTGACCTTTATACTAGGTATTAATATAAAAACAAAGATAACATAATATATATATATATATATATATATATATATATATATATATATTTATATGTACTTATTCTATTTTTGGATGTGACTGTTCATCAACTTTGTTTTTTCTATATATAATAAGCTTTCTCTCTTATGTTATTGTGGCTTCTCTTCTCTCTTTCATTGTTCTACAACTTTGAATGCATTCCAATGACATGTAGCGTATTGAGCTATTAATGTTTTTACACAAACACCACAAATCTTAAGACCGTGTTCTTTTGGAGGTGTTTACTATTTAGAGGTGATAACAAACGATGATTTGGGAGAATTCTTGTGTTCTTTTACGTGGATTTAAGAGTGAAGGAAGACATTGATTTGCTGGATTGCTCTCTATATCACATCCCGCTATCAAGGTGAGATTGGAGGGTGATTAGAAATATTTTACGATTATGCCCTCGTTATTTTATTCAAAATAAACAAACCCATTAGTTCTCTCGAGGTCTACCAAATGAGCTTCTACCTTACCACTCTCATTCCTTTGTCCTTCCTTTCTCCTTCCTTTGAATGTTCCCTACGACTTGCTACCTTTCCACCATTGTTGGTTCTTGAGAAAAGGGACGGTGACCACAATAACGACATGACAGAGGGTTGACGGTGCAGCGGAGGGTTCATGGTGAGGCAGAGCATTCACAAAACTAGATTTGTGCAAGGGATTTCTTCTTTGGAATCAAATCTGTTTTTTTAGTTATTGAATGGAATTGAATCTAATTTTGACATATGCAAATTGAACTTGTTCCCTTTTATTTAGATTTGATTCCAACTTCGACAACCACACATGCATGGTTCATTTTTTTTTGAAATTAAAATATTAAAATTTTCAAATCAAATATATTATAATATTAATTTTTTCAATTAATAAATATTATTAATATTTTTATTTATGATAAAAATATATCAAAAATTAATTACAACTTATCTAAATATCATTTTATATTACTTTTTAACAACAAGGACAATTAGGTAATCTTACATTTTTATCTATTAAATTTATTTTTTATTAATCGCATCAGTCAAATCTATTGGTATTAAGTGTATGTTTGATGTTTTTAAGTTTTTGATGATGTCCATAATAGCATGACAATGATTGGAATCAGAACAAGACTTAAATATATGTATGTGATAATGTAGGTTAGTTCTGAAACTTAGATTTGGGTCCTGTCAAATGTAGTCGACTAGCCAACTAATCTAGTCAACTAGGCTCGTCCTGACAGCAGCTGATAAGATAAAAACAGATCCTGCACCTTCTGTAAAGAGAGTTGTTCAACCGAAAGAAAGAAAAAAAAGGTGTGGAATAGGTTCTTGGAGCAATCTTGGAAGATCCTTTTGAAAATTTCAACAAGACACATCAAAGTTGGCTTGGCAAGATGAAGAAAATTCAGACTTGGAAAAGGTGTACTCAATCTAATTTTTAGGTTGTGTTTTTGTGTTCTAGTACAGTTTGAAACTATCTGTTTTGTTGTTTTCTGTTTAAAGCAAGTGTGTGTGATTGCCTTGCTATTTTGTTGATTGAAGCAAGTGTGTGGTAGCCTTGCTTGTGTGATCTTTTTGTCTTAGAGTTTAGATTTACCAAGTGTATATGTAAATCTTGTAATTCTTGAGATACAGTGAAAATCTATAGTTGTGGTTTGCTAGGGGAAATTGGATGTAGACTCTAAGGAATCAAACCAGTATAAATCTCTTATGTGCTTAATCTCTTCTTCTCTATATTTTTGACATGGTATAAATGCTCCAAACATTAAGCATCTAATCACACTATTTCAATTGATTCAACAAGCAAAGGTTTTATCAAAACAGTTTTGAAATTGCTTAAACTGGGTAAAATTTGTTAAAACCAATTCACCGCCTCTTGGTTGTGAATTATTGGTGCATCAAAACTAACAAGTGGCATCAGAGCTGGTTAGTCCAATACATAGTTGACTAGATCCTGACAGATGGCCAATATTTCGCAGACATTCTCTGAAGGAGCCTTAATAAATAAACCACCCTTATTCTCTGGAGATAATTATCCCTTCTGAAAATCAGAATGAAAATCATTTTAGAATCCATTGATAAAGGTTTATGGGATGCTATTGTAAATGGGCCATTCATACCTACAAAAATCGTGGAAGGAAAAACTATGCCTAAAGATTTCTTATCTTGGACCTCTGATGAAAATAAACGCGCTCATTATGATGTGAGAGCCAAAAATATAATCTCATCTGCACTAACATTGGATGAATTCTACATGGTATTAATTTGTCAATCCGCCAAAGAAATGTGGGATGCGTTAGAGGTGACTCATGAAGGCACGAATGAAGTCAAGAGAGCTAAAATGAACACATTAATCCAGGAGTATGAAATGTTTATGATGAAGGTTGAAGAAACAATCTATGATGTGCAAAATAGGTTCACTCATCTTGTGAATCATCTCATAGCCTTAGGAAAGACTTTTGAAAAGGAAGAACTGAATATCAAAATTTTGAAAAGTCTGAATAGATCATGGCAGCCTAAAGTCACTACAATATCAAAATCAAATGATCTCACCACAATGAGTATTGCAACCCTCTTTGGAAAACCAAGAGAACATGAATTGGAACTTGGACGACCAAAAGAGGAAGAGGAAGGAGAGAAAAGGACAAGATTGCCTTAAAATTTGCTGCAAAAACTATCAGCAAAAGCAAAACCAACAAAGTTGAAGAAAAAACATATCAAGAGGATGAGAATTCTGATTTTGAGACACTGAATCTGATGGTAAAACGTTTTTCAAGATTTTTGAAATACAAAAATAAGTTTAACACAAAATCTACAGAAAATAGAAGATTCCCTTCTGTAACACCCCATTTAATTAATAACCCCAATTAAAGGAAGTGCCACACATAATAATATAGTAAGCCAAGTCCTAGAGTATAAATGCTACTCCTTATAGTTATCCCAAAAGAACTAAGAAAGGATTAAGGCACACCACGATACCAATTACAAAAGAGAACAAGAGGTCTAAAGTATTCAAAATAAAGTTCTAAGATAAGGCGGTACATGGGCCACAACCCTAAAGAAAAGCCCAATTAAACGGAATCCAGCCCAGGAGGCTATGCAGCAAAGTCACCATTCCCCTGTTGACCACAAGAATTTCTCGCATCTGCTCACATCAATAAATTGATGATCATTGCAAAGAGGAAAAGCCACACACATAACAATAAAACAAGCAAAGGGTAAGCTAGAGTGGAAAACGATTATCATACAGTTACATACAACTTCATAGTCCAAGATGCATATGTCAACCAATAATGTTATGACTTGTAAACAATACACTAAGACTCAAGACACAACTCATCCGGATACATATAATTAGTCGGATTCAGCGGATGCTTGCACTTGTGGTGGCCTTTACTGCTCTAGCTAGTTGCTCTACTGAGCTAATTGTTACAGTATTTCATCCCCACACACAAGGTTATCCCTTAAAGTGTTCTGGACCTCCTGCTACTCTCACCACTTGAGTTAGTATGCTTTATGTGAGGCTAACTGACTCTTTAGAATGTCAGGATGCAATTCTTACCTTGAATCCTTACTAAATTATATAAATGGGGAACCACCATGAACTCCCACTAACAGAGGTCATGGAATTACATCCTGACCAACTGAGGCATCACCATGAGATCTCACCTAGAGATTCATGGAATTATGTCTTAACCAATAAGGCATCACCACGAAACTATCGTGGAATTACGTCCTAACCATACCAACAACATGTTCCATTAAACAATATAACATTCATGCTCATACCAATTCCGTGTCACTTTTATAACCAACCATCCCATACATGTCACATGCCAAGATCATGTTAAACTTATGAATCACAGACCATAACCCATGTTGCTCATGCATATTCACCCAATTCATGCTTTTAAAGAGTAATCAATCCAAACATATGACAAACATCCAAAAACAGAGAAAGAAACAGAACAAACGCACAATTTTGCCAGTTCTCGCTCAAGCAATATCGCCTTCTCTATTCACGCAGGCCAACACAGAAATACACCCAGAATGATGCACAATACATGTTCATGTTATTTTAAAGAGCATACAATCACCAAGAGCACTAAACAGAACTGAAATCAAGCCATATAAATTAAAAACACGAAACCCTAGCTTCCCTTATCTGGAAAAGCTATTGTAAGGGTTGAGAGTGCGAACAGAGAAGCATCACAACTCCTAGGACAATTTTTTGAGCTAGAAAAACGATGGACAGATAAGGAACGGGGTTATAATGACGATCCTTAGTTGGAATCACGAAAAAAGCTAGAAATGGAAACATGTGAGTGAGATAGAACTTACGTGGAGAGGAAACGAGATTGAGCTAGCTTGAAGTGATCTAAAGGCTAAACCATAGCAGAGCCTCTGTGGGGAGAAAAGGAGAATGTGAGAGTATTGTTTTTGCAAGAATGACGGAAGTGAGAGGGGTTTGGTATCTGAGGGGCCTTGGACACCCTATGGGCCAACCCTTAGGCCCATTAGATTTTGGGGCAACCCTTAAATATTGGGGTTGAAATAAGAAGGCCTTACATTCACCCTAACAACAAAATTTTTGACCTTGAAAATGAAAACTTACCACGTAAACAGATGCATATGTGACTTCCTCATATCCTCCTCTAACTCCCAAGTAGAGTTACTTATCCTCTGATCCCTGATGACTTTGACTAGACTGACTGGTTTTCCTCGACGTTCCTCCACACGATTATCCTCCAAAGCAACAAGCGGTACTTCCATAGTAAGATCGTCCCTGATCTGTTGTCCTCAGCTTCCAATACATGAGACGGATCAAATACGTACTTCCTCAACTGTGACACGTGGAATACCGGATGAAGATTTGCCAACTGAGGAGGCAAAGCAATCTCATAAGCCATAGGCCTAATCCTCTTGGAGATTTGATAAGGGCCCAGGAACTTAGGAGAAATTGAGCGGAGAGCCCTTCCCACACCAGTGGTTTGGGTCACCCTCAAGAACACATGATCTCCCACCATAAATTCCAAAGGTCTCCTCTTGCGGTCCGCATAGGCCTTCTGTCTACTTTGAGAGGCCTGCATCCTATCCCTTACCATTCTCACCTTTTCTATAGTATGCTCCAATAACTCTGGTCCAACTAGCACCGCTTCCCCATCCTGGTACCAACATAGAGGGGTCCTACACTTTCTATCGAATAGAGCCTCATATGGCGCCATGCCAATGCTTGCATTGAAATTGTGGTTGTAGGTGAACTCTATCAAAGGTAAAAATTCATCCCACGCCCCTAAATGATCCAACACGCACGTCCTCAAAAGATCCTGAAGTGACTGGACCGTCCTCTCAGACTGACCATCGGTCTGAGGATGATAAGTTGAACTCATAGTTAGCTTGCTACCCAAAGCACTCTATAAGGTCTGCAAAACCGAGAGGTGAAGTCTCAATTAATTTGTTGGCGTTCTCACTTTTAACCAAAGTACAGTCTCAATTAAAAATGAGAACTTTTAGATTATCCATAGTAAATTCAACCAAAGTATAGTCTCAATCAAATTTACTATGCCTGGTCATGTCTATTCTTTTATCTCCTCAATTAATTTTAGTTAGAGTAAATACCTTTAATCAAAGTAAAGTCTCAATTATTAGTAAAAACTCATTCAATCACATGAAAGTTTCAAAATAAAATCAAAGTAAAGTCTCAATTAAATTTAAAAACCCTTGAACTCATAATCAACATGCATATAGATTTAAAATCATTACTTTTTACATGATTCAAAGATAAAAGACATAGATAAATGAAAACCTCAACAATAATAAAAAGAACAAAGAAATTATTTCATTCTAACCTCAGAATCCAAAATGAAATTACAATGGAATCAACCCAAGAAGTTTAGCAATCCATGGAATACAAAAGAAGAATAGAGAGAAGAAAAGAGAGAGAAAGGAAACGAAATTAGGCACCCCTAAGGGTTCTAAAACTCTGAAGTCCCGAACTTGTTCTTTCTTCTACTCCATTGGTCTCTTTATATAAGACTTGGACTGGGCTTTTCGGTTGCTAAAATCTCTCAAATATCTTTTAAATTAAAGATAAAGATAAATATTTAAAAATATTTGGAGAGATATAGACTATTTGACAAATATAGTTGGCTGATAATATCAATATCTAATATAATTAAATAAATAAATTAATTAAAGATATATGATAAATTATCACCAATTAATATTTGTATTAATTTTCCAAATCAACCCTTTGCAATCTCCTCAAATTATCTTCT
>Ga0214543_1008668_pt1 | contig 16440 bp, 7 predicted proteins | sample CNSS2metaG_FD_160094 | JGI IMG/M metagenome (GOLD analysis project Ga0214543, IMG submission 160094) | Root nodule microbial communities from cowpea collected in UCLA plant growth center, Los Angeles, California, USA - CNSS2 | ecosystem: Host-associated > Plants > Roots > Nodule | place: USA... | reverse complement strand
ATATTTTTAAGAGGTTTTTTTTTTTTTTTTTTTTAAATTGTTTTTATCGAGTTTGGATTTTGGATCTGTAAGATATGTGGCAAAATTTCGATAGTACCTTTAAAGACAGGTGAGTTCATAAAATGAAAAAAGTTACTTGCAAAAGATTTTTTGAAAAAACTTAAATAAATAACAATATTAGATATATGTTTAAAGTATAAGTAAGAGTTTTTAAATGGTACTTAATAATCGAACTCCTTATATTGAAATCAGAAAAATATGACAATTGTATCCAAAATATACCAAAAATAATAATAAATAACCATCTTATAAGTAAAAGTTCACAACAACTATATGACTTTGAATGTTTATGAGAACTTTAATGATACATTAAAGTATAATTTGATAGAAGACTCAAAACATTAATAAATACTTAGTGAAAACTATATAACTTTAATGATGCATTAAAGTCTAATTTGTCAGAAGACTGAAAACATAAATCTTTAGTTTTTTTTTTCTTTTTCTCAACTCATTCAAATAGATCGAGGGATATGTCAAGTTAAACTTAAAATGGTGCACATTTTGACACATGAACTGAGAATAGTTTTTGTTTACATATGAAGCAAGAGTATTCTCGATGATTATGACATGAAGGATAAACATAACCCACAATTTAATAATAATTGCATTAATTTTTTTGAAAAAAGAAAAAAAAATCTCTTTATCACTTTCTCCTCTTTTTTTTTTTTTATTGGAAAGAAAAGAATTTCAAAAGAATGGGGAAGGAAGGAATTTTGGCGGATGCATGTATAGGTCCCTCTCTATGCCTTGTTCTTTTCTGCTATCAAGAATATAACAAATTGCAAAATAATATATATTTCTACTTTTATATCCACACCATTTTTTTCTCTTTTGTCTTTTCTATCATATATCAAAATAATTGTGAGAGTGTGAAGTGGGATAACACCTTTACTCTTTGATGATACGATGGAGGGAATAGTAGAGAGAGAAGAAATAGAAAAAGATATTAATATAAAAGAAAAGAAGAAAAATAAATGATAAATATTGTGAGAATAGATTGAAGATAAAGGAAGAGAAAATGGATGAAAAGGACTGATTATTAGGTTGAGGAAGGAAAATTTGAGAAAAGAAGATCTCACATTTTGAGAAAGAAAATATAATAGAATTTAGTGCAAGTTTGGTTCTAAAGTGATATAAAGTTTGGTTCTAAAGTGATATAAAATTGATTATAATTAATTTTCTAATGCAAAATCATAGTTTTCCAAAATCAATTAATAAGTATAAATTTCATGTTAAATGAAAAATAACTAATTATTAATTCTATGTCGGAGGATTGATTCGACCAAAATAAATTCTTCGACGTTGAACTAAATAATTCTTTAGAAAATGAAATAACCAAATAATTTCTTACAAAATGAAATAAGTAAATATTTTATTTTTCTTAAAACACTAAGTAAATAATTATTTTATTTTATTTATTTTTTTATTTCAATATTTTCCATAATTTCTACTTTCGAATATATTTTTCCAAAAAAATCTCATGTAGACCTAATGTTGAAAAAAAATATCCAAACATATTACTTTATCATTTCTTTCTTTCTGTCTTGCTGTCTCCATTTGGTGAGTTGATATTTCCCGCTCATATTCCAAAAATAAATGACCCCATAAACCTACTTTAGCATTTCACATTTTATATCCAATTTAATAGTTAATAAAGAAACTATTGAACAGTGAAATTGAAGGAAACTTTATCTTCATTTTGTACTTTCTAATGATGTTGTGGAGCCATGTCCTATTTGCTAATGGACTCCTTTTAGAAAGTGGCACACAAAGTAAAAAAATATTAATTATGTACTAAACTACAAAAAAAGAAAAATAAAACTAACCACTCACACTGGATTGTGATGAAGTATCTAAGATACTGGAACAATGAATAATTTAATTAAAACTAATAAATAATTGTCATGTAATTATAGGTCTGTAACTGTATAGCCTTATACCAATATATGAATTTTAATAGTTATTTATAATTTTAGAAAAATAATGTTGGGTACCAAATAAACATAATAATTCACAATCAAAATAAAAGATTAAAAAAAACAATAATAACAATAAATAATAATGTAATTTTATTACAAGAAATGAAATTGTAATATTGTTCTATCTAATTCAAAAAATAAAACAATAACACTACCTCCCCTCGAAGATAAAAAAAAAAATTACACAAAAGAATCTTAAAAAGAAACTAATTTTACTTCATAAATTTTTCTTTAAAATACTAAACTAATAAAAAATATTTTAACTTCTTTTATGACATAAATAAATAAACATCCATATAAAACTTCTCCTTTCAAAAATATAAAACTGTAGATGTTCAGTACTCTCTACTTCATATGGAAATTTGGCTCTGGTTGTGAAGGTAAATCTAAATCTATTTTTTTATAGAACATTGAAAATGGATAAAGAACTTTACTTAATTTCAAACTAAATATGTGTATGGTAGGCAACTAAAAGACCAGAATATGTAGGGATCCTAATTTCAATAATTAAAAACTGTTATTAAAAATAAAAATCCAAACAAAAAAAATCAACCATAGAAAACTGTTCACATTTTCATGACAGTATCTAATTTGATTAGGATAAATCATTACTAATTTTTTTAAATATTTAATATAATTACATATTACAAACTGATATATATATATATATATATATATATATATATATATATATATATATATATATTTTTATATATTTTTTTTATATAATATTAATATAAAAAAAAATAAATAAATATTTTTTTAAATATATAAAATATATATATAAAAAAAAAATATATATATATATATATATATATATATATATATATATATATATATATATATATTTCTTTAAGTCTTTTTCATATCAAATTAAAATTAAAAATAATATTAAAATGATTTCTTTTAATTCAAGAAACAGTTGGCAAGATATATTCATTTCAATTTTCAAGTTTTCTAAGACTAGTATATGTAAGAGATAATTAAAGTCATAAACTAAATTAATCAAATTTTAAAAATTTTCATGAATAAGTTAATCAAATGCCACAAAAAGTTCTGAAGAAAGAAATTATAGCATATAAAGTGCAAATTGTCCTCATTAGTAGATAGATTGTGTCTGTGTGTGTCTCAAAGACTGAATCAAATACTGAAACTATGGATAGAAGGTACTGTTACAAGGATCTGCTTCCTCTGGTGGTTCTTGTTGCCAATGAATGCAATAACACAGCTTTGTTCACTCTCTTCAAAGCAGCCACACTGCAAGGAATGAGTAGCTATGTCTTTGTTTCCTATGCCTATTCCTTGGCCTTTCTTGTTCTTCTTCCTATTACTTTTCTCTACAGAAGGTTTGATGCAAATCTCACACACACTATGTTTCTCAGCTCCCAACACTGAATTCACACTTCAATCATTCCTTCTCATGTCTCTTTGCAGATCAAGAGTGGTTCCTCCTCTCAATTTTTCCATCTTATCCAAAATTGCTCTTCTGGGACTCATAGGGTGTGTAAAGGGCACCACAAATGTTACAGCTTTTTAGGTTTAGTTTTTTTATCTTTCTCTTTGTTGTGCTGCTAACTTTTGGATTCTGATGCAGGTGTTCATCTCAGATTCTGGGGTATGTTGGGATCAGTTATAGTTCTCCCACACTTTCCTCTGCAATCAGCAACCTCACTCCTGCTTTCACCTTCATACTTGCTGTCATTTGCAGGTTCATTTTCATGTCTTGAATAGTATATTTCACAGTTTTTAAAGCAATTGGATTAACTTTCATTCAATTGGATCATCAGGGATGATAAATTTGTTCACTTTTAAAGTAATTTAGTTTAAAAATCATACCTTTTCAATAGTCTATGGTTGTGAAACCAACCCTAGATTCAAAAATAAATCCCATTTCCACTACCATTCTGGTTGCCACTTTTCTACCTGTGTTCAAGTTTTATGAGCTTATAATCAAGAAAGGAAAATTTTGGTTGCAACCAGTTTTTACTTTACTTACAGACACATTCTTTTGTTTTTTCTTGTCAATTTACCACCACAATTTAAGGATGGAAAAGATTGCCATAAGAAGTAGAACTACCCAAGCTAAGATTTGGGGCAGCATTATATCGATATCAGGTGCATTTATTGTGACTTTCTGCAAAGGCCAATCGATCATCTTCGCTGATAATTCGCCTTCAATTCAACTTTCACAATCAAATGCCATTCTTGCTTCAGTAGATAGAAATTGGGCCTTTGGTGGTCTTCTGCTCACAGCTTGCAATATATTGCTTACTATATGGTTCGTTTTTCAGGTATGCATTTTTGTTGTTGCATATTATGGAAATGAGTAAATCACCCATTTGATCCTTGAAGTGTTACTTTCTCATCTAAATGGTTCTTAAAGTAAAACAGGACAAAACTTAGATGCAGTGTTTTAGGTGTTATTCTACTCAGAATTAGAGTTTCGCGAATTTGGATTCTCTGTTGTGTGTTTATATGTTGTTCCACGGTTATGTCTTCAAAATATAGCGATGAACATTGATTTTGATGCTTTAAAATATATTAAAAGAAATTGAAAACATACCAACATTAGTGTATTTTTAATGTTCAGTAGAGGACAATGCCAAAAAACTCAACGGAGAATCTGGACTCGAGTTTCGTTTCTCTAATTTAGTATTATTGAGATGAAACTCCAAATCTATCTGGAAAACAATACCTATTACTGTATATAAGTTTTGTACTAAAACAAATTACATAAATTGTTTCAGAACAGAAGTGTTAAAAATCACTGTAAGTAGTTTCATACATACTAAAAAACATTCAAACTAGTCCCTGAATTGTACCAGAACACAGTAACTTAGGAGCTAAACTAATCAATATTCAATACTTCAGAGTTCAGACATTATTAAATAGTTTTATTACTTCAGGAAGCATTTACAAAGAGAGGATAATAGTTCAAGGAAGAAATTGGGGTTTACTTGTATGGAAATAATCATTATGGTAGTACTCATAATTTTAAATTCTGATATTCAATTTTACAGGTTGAAATCTTGAAGGAGTTCCCGGATGAACTAACTATGGTGTTCTTTTACAACTTGTATGCAGCCATTGTAGCTTCAATTGTAGGTTTAATTGCGGAGAAAAATTCAAGTGCATGGAAAATAAGACCAGACATATCCCTGATATCTATTGTTTGCACTGTAAGACAACCCTGAAAAATGATCCTGCACTTTCACCTTAAAATACAGTGTGGTTAATATGATTTGTTGATGATGATGCATTTTGTAATTAGGGAATATTTAACAAGTTCTTGAGTAGTGCAATCTATGCCTGGGGAATACACTTGAAGGGGCCTGTATATGTAGCAATGTTCAAGCCTCTCTCAATTGTTATTGCAGTTGCCATGGGTGTTATGTTCCTTGGTGATACTCTATATGTTGGAAGGTTAGTGTTGCAACTTTCACATTTTGATTCTTCTCTAGAACACAGTGAAGTAATTAGGCAAATGCATATGGATAAAGCAATTGCTAAGAAAATTATTTCACTATCAGAAAACTCACTCTGTTTCTTACTTATCTAGACAATGATCCCTAATGGAAAGTTTGTAGCTTCCAATGAAACTAAGCTACTCCTTTAGTCCAAAACTGGTACTTCAATAGAGAGATCATATAATTTTTAAAATATGTGGGGTATGCTTGTACAAGCTTCTGTATGAACATTTCTAAGACAAAAATTTAAGAAGAAAAAATGAAATAAGTTTACTTATAGAAGTTAAAATAAGTTTATGTATAAGCTAATTTGTAGAAGGGTTAAATATATTTTTAGTCCCTAAACTTTGATGTAAAATTGGAATTTGTTTGTATCCCAAACTTTGATATAGTATGGTCCTCAAACTTTAAAAATGAATAGATATGTAGTCATCTTAACCTAACTGTGTTCAATTTTTTTAATGTGTCAATAATGTTTCAGGCTGGTGTTTGAGCTATTTACGCCTTTTGACATGATTCAGCTCAAATGTCAGCCTAGAATGTTGTTTAACAAAGAAAAACTTTAATGTTGTTGAGTTAAGAGGATTATATCGTTCATTTTTAAAGTTTAGAGACAAAAATGTATCAAAGTTTTAGATAGGAACAAACTTTAATTTAGCGTCCGAGTTTACGGACTACAAACATATTTAACCTTTGTAAAAACTTTCTCCTATGTTGTCTCTAAATTATGATTTTGAACTTACGCATAAGGAAATGTTGTTTATGGAGAAACTTATTTTACTTTTTGTTCTTATTTTTCTCTCCAAGAAGTATTATTTATAGAGAAACTTGTCCAAATATATCAGTCATGTGACCTTGTTTTCTTGTTCATCCTTCACTCTTCTGATGCATTTTTGACATAAAATAAACTAAGCAATTTGAGTGATATATAGTATGTTGCATATCATTGTTCTTGCATTTTGCAGTTTGATTGGAGGCACAGTAATATCAATTGGGTTTTATACTGTGATGTGGGGCAAAGCAACTGAACAGAAGGAAGAGGAGGAAGATGTTGGTAGCCAGGAATCACCAATCACTGAGAATGTTCCTCTCTTGCAAACCTATGAAACTGTAAATTCTACAAAGAAAACAGATGCAAGAGTATAATACAAGACAGAATCACTTGCTACTGAGAAATCAGAGTGTTATAAAACTGTAAATTCCATATAGAAAATTTTAAAAAGTTGTACAAAATTTTGGAGTTTTGTGTTATTTAGTATGAAATATAATTATGTTTAGGATCTAACATTTAACGTTAGAAGATAACCAATGGTGGTAAATATGATTATATGATTGACTATCAGACAATATTTTGCTCTATTATTATATTTCAAGAGTGGGATGAAATAATAAACATAAAATCCATTTGATGGATTGGTGAAAAAAAAATGCTTTATTGTATAAGTCTAAAACTTCTTTTATAATTTTTAACTTTATTTCAATTTTTTTAATAACAAGTTAATTTGTCATTCTGGCCATACCATATTTCTAAACCAAGCTATCATTACTCCATTTTATTTTCAATGGTTAGGTTGATGATGAAATAGATTGAAACAAGTTTAATTGACTTATTTTATCATCTTGATTTAAATAAAGATTACTTGTTGAATATTATCGCATACATGTTTAATGTTTAACTTACATTTTTTCTACTCTTTTACATAACCACTGATTCCCACTCGGCACATAGGACATCAACACCTATTTATGCAGTTCAATTATTACCGAACATATTTTATCACTTATAACCAACTGAGGTCATTAATCATCCAAAATTACATTTATTTATCCAAACATACATGTTCTTTATTACGGGATTTACTTCCTCCACCTCATTGATGAGCAAATATGTATTTGCATTCATGCATTATACATTTGGATTTGTACATTATTTGTGTAAACGGATGTTTTAAGATGTGTAATCATAGTTTGGAAGGAGTTGGTGTTAAAAGTGAGAAATTCAAAACAACAAGTTCCACATGTGATTGACGGATTTTTTCATAACTTGTGGATTCGACCTAGAGTGCAAAACTCAAAACAGCAAGTTCCACAAGTGTTTGGTAGATTTTTTCACAACTTGTGGATTTAACTCCAAAATATAGAATGCAAACCAGTGAGTTTCACAGGTGGCTTGTGGATTTTGTCATAATCTATAAATTTTTTAGTAAACAATTTTAATATTACGTGGATTGACAAAAATTTAAAACGAAAAAACAAAAAGGAAAGAAAGGGGAAGCGGTTATGAGAGAGATGTAACCACCTCAACAAAAGGAGGAAACCTAGAGAGATAAAAAGGAAGAAACGAGACTACACGGAGCTCTCTTCATCATCTTTTTCTTCTTCTTCTTTGGTAGTTTCTAGTTTTTTGGCACTTTTTTATATTATGCGGAGCTAATTTTCCCTTTTTGTTGGAGGATTGATGTATTACTCTTGATTATAATTTCTACTCTTTATGTTTAATATTTGGTTAATGTGATTTATCTCAGTATTTTGTTTATGGTTCTATTGTTTATTCTATGAGCAATTTCACAATTGAGATATCAGGGATAAAATAATTCTAAATAAACTCAAGTTGATAATTATATTTCTTGCATGAATTGAAAGGAATGAAATTCTACGGGATAAAATATGAAATCAATCTTCTGAGAATTTTATCTTAATTAAAGTTTTTATTATAATTTTATGTTTGTCATTCTATTAGATAGTATTTATTTAAAAATTACTTTAATTAGAAACCTAGTATTCTAACGAGTTCAATTTCGGAGGACGTGATCTTAATACTACGTTAACGATGGATGCACTATCTTCTTATCACTCATCAGTTTTAAAATCAAAACACTTGTAAATGAATGACAAATCTGTTTAAATTTGTGAAATCATTGCTTGCGGATATAAATAAAATTAATATAATCATCAATAAGATTAGTAAACGCTATGTAAGAATAATATAATTAATAACTTATATTGTGAGGATTTTCAGATTTTGTGATACTGGGTGGCTCAATATAGACAGTGACATAAATTGATGTGTAACTTCCATATTGCTTGGTCAGAGCTTATAAGTTACAAGTCTCATGTTAGCAGTTATGTCACTCAAATAAATATGTTTTATACTTAATTATACATTTTATTGCGTAGTTATTATTATTATTATTATTATTATTATTATTATTATACTTTGTTTATTATTTTTTATATTTTATCTTAAACTTTCAAAATTTTCACATTTAAATATCTGGTGATTTTAACGAATAACAAGGTATCATAAAAAAAAGTTAAAAGTAAAATAAAATTACTTTTAAAACGATGTCATTTTGATTTTTATATATATTTTTACGAAATATCTTCCCTTTAATAAAAAAAATGTAATGAATGAAAATAAAAAAAAATTCATAAAGAAAGTTTAGAGATAAAATTAATTTTAAAATGCTAAGATTTCACGATATAAAACTCAGAAACTAAAGTCAAAATACAGTGTAAATGTTCATTTCTACCAGAACTTTGAGAGAGAAAATTAAGAAAAGACAATGTAATGACCTTTTGAAATTAGTTTATACAAGCTAAAAATAATAATTTAAAGAATTCATATAAGAAAACTTTTATACATTATTTTATGTATAAATTAATTTAATTTATAATAAACTTTTTTTGTTTAATATATGAAATTCTTCTGAAAATAAAATAGAAAAATTGTGTGACTAACTTTAAAAAAAACAGCATACTCAAAATTCATATTATGAATATAAATAGTCTTAAATTACAAGTTCAAAACATTTTATTTACTTGTTTTGTTTGTGTCCCATGAAAGAAATTAGGGTTAATTTTTTAGTTTTTAGTTTGAAAAAAAATTGGAAATGTTTTATATATCTACATTTGTTACATAACCTTATGATGCACAAATACGACACGTGTGTATCGGATATAATACGTGTTCGATATGTCGATACATTTATTCTTAAAATAATAAGATACAATACGTGATAGATATGCGATATATGAATATTGAAAATTATATAGTAATTCTTAAAAATATAGTAAATATATGATTTTTTTTTGTGCGAATCTAAATTAAAATTACATGTATTAAAGTTGTCAACATAAAATATATAAATTATTGTCATCATAAAAGTACTATTACAAGAAAACTCTTAAACAATGACCGATTTTAGTAATAAAAAATACGTTAGAGACCAATTTTGTAATTAGAGATCAATTTAGAGACTAATTATTTTGGTAGCCAAAACCTGGTAACTAATGTTAAGGACTGATTTATAAACCAATTATTTTAGTTGCTAAAACCTTGATAGCTAATGTTGGTGACTAATTTAGAAATCAATTTATAATTGAAACTCTTAATTATCAATTTAGAGATCAATTATAATTTTTTAGAACTATTTTAGTTGTCGATTTGATTACTAAATAGTGACTAATTATATTTTGTCACTATTCAAAGATTTTCTTGTAGTGCACTACAACTTTATATATTAAATATTTTATTGATAAGTATTGATAAAATATCCTAAAATATTGGACACGACACGTATTAGAAATGAATACATGACCTAAATTGAAATATCGGTACATCATAGCTAATATTACTTCTGTAATCAATTTTCATTTTCGTGATATTAATCACAAATGAAAATGGTTGCTCTATTTGTAATTTTATTATTTTTGTTCGTATATTTATGCATGTGTCAAATCAGTTATTATTTAAGCCGGCTGACTTTTTATGATTTGATTTTTTTTCGTATGCTCAAATTAAACGTTTTGAAAATTGGAAACGTTTTTGCTTTGTTATCAAATTTACAAATTTTATAATTGAAGCAATATACATATTTGTCTTTTGCGATAACTTGTGTGGTATGCACACAAACCATTTGCACCAAAAATATTTTATTGCAAAAATTTTATTAGATTGATTTCTTCCTATTAATTTATTTATTATGCTAACTACTTTTTTTCTCTCTTTTTTTAGCCAAAATATTTGGATATAATACATCTAAAAAAAGATTAAAATTATTTTTAATCTGAATTCTCTATTAGTTTTTTTTTTTTGCATTATCTTACTACTAAATTTTCAAATTATATAAAACTGTATTAAAAATATGTTTAATATGTTAAAATTAGAATTTAAGACACGATAAACAATTAGGAAAGACTCTCTGGAGTCAAACAATTTATTGCAATATTGACTAAAGTTATTTTGGTTGTTAAACATTAGCTAAAACAATCAAAAAGAAAAAAATATATTAAAAATCATAGAAATAATATTTTTTTTTGCATCTAATAAAAAATATTTTTTTCATTTCTTAATCATCTGAGGGCACTAATTAAAGTCGTGGATTATTTACTGATAAATTTAGGTTTTTTGCTAAGTTTAAAGATATACTTGCAATTTTGTTTTTACAGAATGATATAATTATAAAAACTTTTTTATGTATTTAGTCAAATTTGACGGGTTTTCATTTTCTCTATTCACGTTTTTGTATAAAACAATTCTTTTCACGCTTTGTATTTAATTTAATAATGATTTTCGCATTATTGATCTAATACACTTCTTTTGTAAAATAAATAATGGACGTTGATGGCACGTTTTTAAATTTGATTCGCTGCATATTTATTCCTGAAGGAAAAAAAAAATCTATACACTATTATTCAATTTGATCTGATAACATTATCTAAATAACACTTTCGTACAATTAAAGAAAAAAATAAACATGTCTTTATGGAAACTTGATTACTTTCAACTACTTGATAATGTATCGTCTAACACCTATGTTCATAATTAATGAGACAAGCAACTAACAACTAATCTGATAGTATGTGTCATTACGAGTATTTTTAAAATGGAGAATGCTAACAGGTGTCTAAAAATATAAATTAAGAATATTAATTTATGGATTAAATATGTTTTTGGTTCCTCAAGTTTCAGCGAAATTTGGAATTAGTCTCTCATCAAAACTTTTGACTAATTTAGTCTTTCATCTCTCAAAATGCGTTAATTTAGTCCTTTTAACCAAATTTTGTTAAGTTTATTTGACGTTTCGAACGCATTTCACGATAATATTTAAGTTAACATTGAAGCAAAAATGTGTCAAACAATATAAATAATTTAAATACTATCATGAAATGCACTTGAAATGTCAGATAAACTTAACAAAATTTGGTTAAAAGGACTAAATTCACGCATTTTGAAAGATGAAAAACTAAATTGGTCAAAAGTTTTGCTGAGGGACTAAACCCAAATTTCGCTCAAACTTGAGGGACTAAAAACATATTTAACCCTTAATTTATATTAATTATTTTTTTATATTAAAAATTGAAATATTTAAATATATTAATTAAAGTATATAAATACATATAATAAATTTTAAAAATATAAAAGTATTTTTTTAAATTTTTAAATAATAATATACTGATATAGAAAAATAATTTTAAAATTTTCAAGGTCTCTATTAAAATGAAAAAGAAAATATTTCTAATGACACTTTAAGAATATCTCAAAATTTAAGTTTTATGAAAACAATAAATCTTTTGAATAATAATAAATTTTGATTTATATATCGATTAAAAATATATTTAACGTTTGAAAATTAACTTATATCTTCTTTTTGTAGAAATTTATTTTAAAATTAATTCTTTTACAGTTAACACTTTCTTATATACTGTTTACACTAACAAAAAAATAAATATTGTTTTTTTCTGAAATGGTGATTCCGCAGCCAGTGATGGAATATTCTTCGCGATCTTGACACATTCATTTGCCTCACTTCGCAGCCCCACGTGTCGTATTGGAAAACTCTTTCATCAAACACACTTTTGATAAAAAGAAATTTGATGAATTTCAATAACCTTTTAACTAAAATCATAATATATTTAAAATATCTTTTAAAAGAGTATATTAATGATATTTCTTTTTTTTAAGTGGAGGGAAATATTTAGAGAATAGAAGAATGTTAATAATGCACTTTTATTGTTTCAATACACTTTTGCAATGCATTTTTTCATTCACCGATAAAATATATTAAAATTATAATACAATAACAATACTATTTAAAACAAAATATTATAGAGTATATTAATAGATAATGATATTTTAATCTTTTTTTTACCCACTTTTAACTTACCACTCCAATCACTTTTTAATTATTTATTTTAATTTTTTTAATGATGTGATAATTTAAGAGTAATTGAAATCATAATTTAAAAATATGTCAAAAAAAATGAGTTAAAATGTCATTATTTTTAATACTATTATCCTAAAGTGGCGAGAGATTATAAATGTAAATATCACATTTTTTAATACAGTATTTATAGTTATTTTCTATAATAGGTTAAAACTTATTAAAAGCTATAATATTATAAGTGATAACGGTATAGCTTTATAATTTTAATAAACTCTAACCACTAAAAATATTATATATTAGATAAAAATTTTCAGAATGTTATTGCCAGCAATGTAAGTTAAGATAGTTAGAATAAACTAAACAGTCATTAATTTATGAGTTTTGAAATTAGGATTGAATTACACTTAAAATTAAAACGAGATTATGATTAGAATTATAAGAATTCATAAGATCGTAAATCATAGATTTTAATTTCCTTAATAAAAATAAAATCAATTTTTTTGTCAATAGTTTATCAGAATTAGTTTGCAAAATTAATCAACTCCTTACTATCATAAGATCATAACAGTAAGATTTAAGAAGCGTAAAAAGTTTCCTTTTATTTAATTAGGTTTTATTTTAATTGATTGAAATTTATTCAACCAGGTAAGTCAGATAAAAAGTAACCCCTTTATTTTTAATTGAATTTGAATTTAAAAGTAAAAAAAAATTAAACTTTAATTGTATTTATTTTTAATTGAATGGTGTTGCGACAAGTAATACATACGTGATAATATCTCTTTGATTGTATTAAATTTTATTTGAATTTAATATATTCACCTAAGAGGTGAACATGTGATACAACAAAAAAAAAAACGATAATTTACAAAATTTTACAATTTTGTTTGAGAATTTAACTGATATAACCGATTATACATGTTATTCAAATTGTAAATACGATGTAAAATCATAAATATTATGATTTTATTATTTAAATACCGATTTTAATTATTGGGCTATAATTTATTTTTACCTTACATAATTGCCCTTGTAACAAATTATTTAAGGTTAATCCATATTAAAATTATGTTTTTTTTTCGAATAAAATTATCTAAATTAATTTAAGTTTAATTTTTTTATTTAGACGAAGTAATTTAGTTGCAATAAATATGAAAGTTATCATTAAATAGTACTAATAATAGTAGTTGAAAAAATTAATATATATTGATAAAGAAATTACCAGTTAACTTTAATAAAAAAATTCATTAACATTGAACAAGAAAACTATAACAAATATTAATGAAAAATATAATTATAACTTATATCTATATGTAAATAGCCTCAATACTATAAACTAAAAGATAATTTTATGATCATCATTGATTTAAAGATCTTGATTTATATAAACGTAAAAAACAGTCACTGAATAACTTTCGTCTAGTTTCTAGAAAAGTCCCTTGTTTTTTTTAATCAATTATAACGATAAACTTACGTTCATCAAATAATTTCACTTTCCCATCATAACATAAACAAAGTTGAAAATAACGTGCGAAAAAAAGAGTCCCCAATTAGAATATTATTAAATGACAACTTTGATAAGCAAGAAATATTAGGAAGATACACTTATACATTTGGTATATCATAGAAGCATGCTACTCAGAATTAAAAAATTTGTCAATCATATATTTGGTCATATCGTATCAAAATCAAATATTTTTAGTCGTGAATTTCTAAATAAAAATACATAACTTTCCATATCAATTATATATATATATATATATATATATATATATATATATATATATGATTGAACTAGAATCGTAACTTCTCAATGAAAGGTGCTTGTGTCTCATTTTTTGTGTACTTAGTTCTTCTTTTGGCTCAATTTTTCGGTTTAATTTGTCTTTAAATGTTGTTTGATAAGTTATAGAAATGGTTAAATAGGTTTTTGGTTTCTTAACTCTTAGTGAATCTTGGAATTAGTTCATTTCAACACTTTAAAATAATTTAGTCTTTTATCTTTCGAAACATATGGATTTAGTCATTTTAATCAAATTTTGTTAGGTTTATTTGATGTTTCGTACCGTAATATGTGAATTTAGTCTTTTTAATCAAATTTTGTTAAGTTTATTTGATGTTTCGTACCATTTCAGGATTGTATTTGAGTTGTTTATATAATTTGACACATTTTTGCTTTAATGTTAAGTCAAACACTATTATGAAACACCCTTGAAATGTCAAATAAACTTAACAAAATTTGATTAAAAGGACTAAATCCACATATTTTAAAAGATGAAGCACTAAATTGGTCCAAAGTTTCGAAATGGATTAATTCCTTATAGAAAGTTAAAAGGACCAAAAGATATTTAACCCTAATGTATATTTATAAATCATCTTTACTTTTCATTAAATAAACCTAATATTTTTTAGTCAACCAAAATAAATATAAATGTCATTTTTTATTTATATCAATGAGAATTCATTATGATATTTTTATTCATATCACTATGAAGTTCATTATGGTGTAAAATAGATTTTGGTAAAAAATAATAATCAATTCTGTTAAAAATACTAATATTTGTTTTTTCTTTGGCGCAAGTATATTTCTCCGAAACAATTATATTAAAAACGCTATTGAATATTAAAATTTGTACCCTCCTTTCAAAGAAAATTCAAATTACATTAATCTCACAACTTACCCTTTTTATTATTTGATCGTTAGCGTCATTTGTTTATCGAGATCAATCACTTTTAATTAGTTCAACTTGCATTAAAATAAATTGAGTCTCTAATCTAAACTAAATCAATCCCATTATGGCTAGATTATATTATGATCGATTCATCCAGTTTATTATTAATAATTCCATAATCAAAGTTTAAAAAATAAAATAAGAATTTAACTATGGGATGTGCACATGTGTGTGTGACTTGGAAGAATGATTTTTTTTTTTTCAATTCAACGTACAATAATCGTAATATTTTTTATTTGAATTGATCGAAGTTATCAAATTAATTAATTTGGTGACCACTTTGCCCCTTTTGTACTGCTAGCGTGTAATTTCCATAGATGTTTGTTGTTGACTGTTTCCTAGCCTTCGTTGTTGACTTTAACGTTTTTTTTTTCTGCTATAAAAACTTGCTTCTTTTTATTACTATTCCACAATTATATGTTTTAACGGTTATTTTTTCTCTTAATATTAAGAATATTTTTAATAGTTTTATAATAATTTTTTCAAGTATATATTATAAATGATACGTTAATTATAGATAACATATTAATATAAAAATAGTTTTATAAAATTGAATAAAAAATTCCATCAAACAATCATTATTGTTATAATAAAATTATGATCTTTGCTGCTCTAATCAATGATTAAACAATTCCCCACAAATCTTTAATCTTTATCTTGTGTTTTTTTTTTTGTCATGTATCTTGTTCGTTTAAAATTAAATTATAAACATAACATTATTAGCTCGTGGTTTTAAAAACAAAATATTATAAATTACTTCATATGTTACTTTTCATTTTTTTTAGTTTTTATATAAAACAAATACATTTTATTCATTAGCTTATCTGTTACCGTTTATGTTAAAGATCTATAACTATCTATAACTATATATAAAGGGTCCCTCTTTTGTGTCCACATTTCATAATTTCAACTTTACCCTTTATAATTTAATTATTTATTAAATTTTTAAAAATTAACGGTTACTTTTACAAGTTTTTATAAAATTATTTACTTATCTCCTTTTTTTTTTTTTTTTTATTATTTATCAACAGTTATT
>Ga0214543_1008665_pt1 | contig 16447 bp, 12 predicted proteins | sample CNSS2metaG_FD_160094 | JGI IMG/M metagenome (GOLD analysis project Ga0214543, IMG submission 160094) | Root nodule microbial communities from cowpea collected in UCLA plant growth center, Los Angeles, California, USA - CNSS2 | ecosystem: Host-associated > Plants > Roots > Nodule | place: USA... | reverse complement strand
CCAGTATGAATGGACGGAGAAGGGTGATGGGTTGGGGTGTATTGGGCTGCAGACCTAACACAACCGGTTTGAGGGTGGCAGGTGGGATGCCTGGTAAGCCCAAGAGGATCCGGGGGTGTTACAAAAACCCCCAAAAGAAATCCTCAAAGCCACGCAGAGTTATAGTTTATTGCGCTTGCGCCTGGCGGCAGGTCCCATGCCGCCAGGCGGTGCATATATTCTTGGCAATTTTCCAGAATTTCTGCACCTGCGAAGGCATATTGACTCTTTCCCACTGCTCTCATTTGCTTATGTTAGCTATTACGCCCATGAAACATAATAACGATACAATGATTACTTAATTTTAACTATCTCCAGCAATAATTTTAGTGTAACTACAACCAATACACTCAATCCATCAAAAAACTCAAAATCGTCAACCCTAATATTCTTAGATAGTTATTTTCACTCAATTACCTCGCGACACCAGTTAATTTCACGATTAACAATCTCCCTTTTTATCAAATTATGATTACCACGCAGTTCCATATGATCACCAAAGCCCAGAACCAAAAAAAAAATACTAAAATCGAACCAACAAGTCTCGCATCACCTGGCAGGTCAATTACCATCGCTAGGTCGTTCATGGAAAACCTAGAAAATTGGGTGGCGTGGTCTGCGTTGCCTGACGGGCAGGGATATGCCACCAGGCAGTTTCTCTTCAAGAACCCAAAATTAACACAAAATCATATGAGGCGCCTAGCGGTAGTTCATCATCCGCCAGGCGGTTTCTATAAAAATCCAGAAACATCAAATGAAATCAAAGCAGAGGGAAACCATACATATATTAACATCATACATCATGCATTCAATCAAAGAAGTCAGATTAACGTGGTTTGGCTCCCCTAACTTGGTTTTCTTTGCTTAAATTTCAATATGTGATAGTTCTTGACCCAAATTGGCTTCCCTTAGTGCTCCCACAATTCAACTTCAAACAAGCACTCAATTCTCACCACACACTTTCTAAATTCGTGCTCTACTTCCTAAGCAACAATGGCAACCCAAAAAACCTTTCTTCTCACCTAAAATTGGCCTTTTAATGGTGCCTTAATGATATGTTAATGTTCTAAAACGAAATTGGCATTTAACTTAGCTTAATGGTCATTCAATGTTTGTCTTATGATGGTTTTCTAGCCCTCCCTTGGCTGCTAGGGTTTTATGGCTTTTCATATTCATGCCAACATAATTCTAGCAAAAAGAAAGTTTAATATGGGTCTACCACGATTCGAACCCATAACCATGCCAATGTCAAATCAATGCACAACCATTCAACCAATTCATGTTTCATGAAAATTCACATAATTATATAATTATGTTATCACCTATCATGATCCAACACATTATTAAAATAATTATAAATTAAATAGCACATAATTAGCATACATAGGACTTGAACCCAAATCCTCTCGCACAACCAAGCACTTTCAATCACTTGAGCTAATACTTTTCCATGTCACAACAACCAGCATTAAATGCCATATAGGCTCCCACTACCTATATTTATTAATTATTTATTTATTTAATTAATTAAATTTCATGGGTTTTACACTAGAGTTCGAAAAGTACAAGGGTGCCACATGCCCTAGAAGCCATCTAACCATGTATTATCGAAAGATGGCTTCCTATGCTTATGATGACAAATTGATAATCCACTTCTTCCAAGACAGTTTGGCTGGGGTAGCATTGAGTTGTTATACCCACTTGGAGGCGTCATTCGCTCTTGGATGGATTTAGTATATGCTCTTTTGAAACAGTACAAGTATAACATGGATATTGCGCCAAATCGGTTGCAATTGCAGAACATGGCCAAAAGGGATGCATAATCATTTAAAAAGTATCCCCAACGATGGAGAGAGCTTGGTGGTCAGGTGAAGCCTCCTCTTCATGATAAGGAAATGGTGGAAATTTTTGTGAGCACGTTACAACCACCATTCTATGAACACATGGTAAGGAATGTATCTTCAATTTTTGCTGATATTATCATCATAGGTGAAAGAATAGAGATCGGGTTGAAGAATGGAAAAATTGCATATAACCCGCTCGCGGCTACAACTCCTAAAAAGCCCGCTTTCAATCCAGGGAAGAAGAATGAAGTAGAAGTGCACGCAGCGTCAACCATACCAAGGTGGGAAAACCAAGCCCACACTCAAAATTATCAACGACAGGTGAATCGACATCCTTACGTGACTCATATGACAGCTACCCACCAGGAAAATCTCCGCAACAGGGATTCAATCAGCCACCACACACCTCAAATAACACTTGGAAAACTGAGGCCAACACAAATCTCAACCAGTCTTTAGGGAAAATCGCTAGTCCTAAAAGGAATCAAAAAAAGGAATTATATTCATTTCACTCCTATTCCCGTGACTTACACGGAGTTATTGCCAGATCTACTTCGTAATTCTTTAGTAGCCATTTTCCCGATGAAGCCATTGCAACCGCCATAACCTAAGAATTTTGATATAAATGCCAAATGTGATTATCATGGAGTAGCCATTGGTCACTCTACCGAGAGATGTTTGTCTTTCAAACACAAGGTGCAAGCTCTAATCGACTTAGGGTGGTTAAAATTTCAAGAGGATAAACCTAACATCGAGGTCAATCCCCTCTTTAGGCATGGTAATGCTCCGATAAATGCTATTGGTCTCAATGGACACAAGTTGGTAAAGAATGTGAGTGAAATTCAGAGTTCATGAAGGTTCATTTTTGAGGCACTACTAATAGCGGGATTGTTGGAAGGTGAATATAACTTGAGTAAGGCATGCGAGTTCCATTCAAGTGCTAAGCATTTCGTCGAGTCGTGCAACAAGTTCAGGACTTTTCTGCAAAATCTAATCGACAAGAACTTCGTACAAGTATGTCGTGAGGGTAAGGAGGAAGAAGTATTTGCACAAACCGGTGAGAAATATGTCATGTTGCCATCGAAGCCATTGATAGTTCATTTCGCTAGATCCACTCTCGCACCGACATCCCAGAAAAGAAAATCTGTTGTCATCCTATCACACTCACCTTTCCCATACAAAAGTAAGAAGACGGTTCCTTGGAAATACGGTATACATGTATTAGGGGAGGGACAACAGACGAAGAATCAATCAACTGATGTTGAGCCAATTGTGGAAAATATATTAGGCATTAGAGGAATGACAAGAAGTGGTCGTATCTTCACACCACCCATTTTAAGGAAGGGCGTAGTCGGCAACGAGGGTATAGCGACAGGAGAAATTAAAGAACTCTTGAAAGAAAAGGACGTGCAAACACAAGAATGACCTAAAATAGAGGAAAAGCAAGAAATATCTAATGCAGAGGCTTGTGAGTTTTTAAAGTTCATACAACAAAGTGAGTACAAAGTAGTAGAACAATTGAAATGCATGCCTGCTCGGATTTCCCTTTTGCAGTTACTTATGCATTCAATTTCTCATAGAAAGATGTTAATGAAGATACTCAACAAAGCTCATGTGGAGCAAAATATTTCCCTAGACAAGTTTGAGGCAATTGTTGGCAATATCACTGCTAACAATTGTAACATCCCTAAGGAATATTACTAATTTAAATAAATACATAAAGAAAAGAAAATAAACATCACGGTATTATTATTCCCAAAACGCGGGAAAATTAGATTGTTTAAACATCGCGCCACATTTATTAAAATCGTAGCATTTAAAACCTTACAATTTCCAAAACAAATCAAAACATAAGTGATAACATAAACAAAATCCTAGCTTAATCCCAGCTAGCCATCACTCCGTCGCCTGAGCGTTCTCAGCATCACCTGAAACACTATTTGCTCCCGTGTAACGATTTACACGATCATCGCCATACACAAACAAAAAGGGTGACCTTATAAAAGATTAAATAACATATAATAAATCAGAAATAACAATAGCACACCCATTTATTCTATTCCAATTAATTCTTGGCTAAGTTCCTAATTTCTCAAGGTTTTACAACCTTCAATTCACATAACATTGTTAGCCTTGGACTCAGGGTTTATGATGCTCGCACGAACCTGCCCGTTCGTGGTCCTGCTTCTACGAACCTCCCCGCTCGTAGTCTTACTCTACGGACCTGCCCGCCCGTAGTCCAACACACATGATCCACCAGCTACGTACCTCCCCGCACGTAGCATCTCTCAAGTGTGAGTTGAACCATACGAACCTACCTCGCCCATATCCTGACACGAGAGTAACTGGATATGAACCTCCCAGCTCATATCATCACGTGTTACCTCCATCCATGAACCTACCCGCTCATGGCACAACATCCCCTGATCCAAGTTTCGCCTCAATTGCATCCAAACAACACACACAAACAACAAATCTCGCTTAGGCTAGAAGCTTTAGCTCAAGCGATCAGGCCTGACTCGCTTAAGCTAGGCTCTCTCGCCTGGGCGAGCCTGTGACAGTAACAAGATACGAGAACTCGCTTAGGCGAGACCTTACTCGCTCAGGCGAGAGCACCCTTCGCCTAAACCCAAAAATTCTCTCACCTAGGCGGCGAGTCCTACAACCACAAGCAATCCATCACGCTTTCTCGCTTAGGCGAGTACCTCTTGCCTGAGCAAGGTGTTTTGTCGCCCAATTCATGGGCTACTCGCCTGATCGAGCCCCTCGAGCACAACCTCCACACTTCACGATCTCTCGCCTAGGCGAGATACCCTCGCCTGAGCAAGATGCTCAAGCAACACCAGGGTTTGAGTTTCTGCTATTTTCGCCTGGGCGAGTCTGGCTCACCTGAGCGAAATTAACAGACATTCCCCTCTAAACACGCACCCCGTTACCAATTCCAACCCAATTTCCTTCTCTCCACATTTACCAAGCAACCCAAAACACTTCGAGAGTTATATGGGCATTATTAAGACAAAGTTTGACACCATTTTTTTTTTGATATTGCGCATAACACATCATACAACACAACTGATACCTCCATCATATTCATAAAAGGGTATAAGGCATGGTCCAACAACATCCAAATCACCAACATACCAATTCACAGGACATAGGTACGAGAATTTAGAGCAAACCAACATACAATCATGGGCATATAACTCCTACTCATACACATAACCTAGAACACGAAAATAACTCCCCTTACCTGGTTTCCTAGGCTTAAAACAAGAAAGGATGATGGTTCTTCTTACCCAAAATTAACTTTTGGTGCCCTCCAATTCCAGCCCTCTTGATTCCCTTTTTGCACTCTTCACTCCCAAACCCGTGCTCCTTACTACCTTCTAATTTCATTAGCAAAAGTAAAGAGAGCAATTTCGTTATGGGATTTGAACACATACCCTTGAATTTCCAAAGTTAAGACACAACCAATTCAACCAAGTCATGTTTGTGTTAAATCCTCTAATTATATAATTATGTTAGTACCCAACATAACCATGCAATTTATTAAAATTAATAATCAATCAAATAACACACATATGGCATACATAGGACTCGAACCCAAGTCCTCTCACACAACCAAAGTACTCTCAACCATTTGAGCTAGTACTTTTCCACATCACAACAATTAACATTAAATGCCATAAAGGCTTCTACTACCCGCATTTATTAAATAATTATTAATTTAATTATTTAAATTTCCTGGGTCTTACAACAATTACCTCACCTTTATTGATGATGAGATACTTGTTGAAGGTAGAGGACACAATAAGGCGTTGCATGTATTTGTGAAATGTTTGGACCATGTCATGGCAAGAGCTTTAATTGATAATGGTTCCTCATTAAATGTGATGCCAAGATCGACACTAGAGAAGTTGCCATGTGATGGTATGCACATGAAGTCAAGTGCCATGATTGTAAGGTTCGATGGAAGCAAGAGGGAAGTGATGGGGGGGAAATAGAGTTTCCAGTTCAGATCGGTCCTTGTATTTTTGAAATAATATTTCAAGTCATGGATATTATTCCAGCTTATAGTTTTTTGTTGGGTCGCCCTTGGATCTACTCTGTGGGAGTTGTGCCTTCAACATTACACCAGAAATTGAAATACATAATGGGTGATAAACTGGTAATAGTGTCAGGTGAGGAGGATCTCCTTGTGAGGGGGCCCTCATCATCTCGTTACATTGAAGCAGTAGAGGAAGCCCTTGAGACAACTTTTTCATCGTTATAAATTGTGGGAAATGCATATGTGGAACAATTTTCGATAGGCCCACACATGTCTTGTGCTTCTCTCATGATGGCCAAGGTTATGCTGAAAAAGAGTTACCAATACGGAAAAGGGCTTGGTAAAAATAACCAAGGGCTAACTTTCCCCTTAGAAGCCTTTGAAAACAAAAATAGATACGGTTTGAGTACAAGCCTACTAAAGAAGACAAGAGGAGGTTGTTAAAAGAGAAGAAAGAGCGAATCTTGGCTAGCATAGAAGGTTGAGAACGAAAGATAGGGAAGATTCACATTTGTGATATCTAAAAAAGCTTCTGCAGTGCTGGATGGGTTAACACTTGTCAAATATCAGCCATCGAGGATGGAAGTGGATTTGAGAGCTTAAACTTTGTGCGATCTTGTCCTCTAAATGTGTAGTTGAACAATTGGGAGATAACAATTCACTAGTGATGTTTAATTTGGAGAAAATGTAATAATTTTAGTTTATCCTTTTGCTTTACCCGAAGTTTTAGGATTCAAGACTTTTTTTAGATGACTTTTTTAATTTTTTTAATCTAATTTTTTAATGCTCAATAAAATCATTTATAATTGGCGTTTTCGATTGTTTTCGTTTTATTTATCTGTTTTATAAACTCAAATAATGCAGATATGATGATGAATGTTTTGAAAATATTAATGTCGTTATTCCTAATTTTGAGCACCCCGTTGATAATATGGAAGATGATTATGAGGATGAATGGGAACCTTCTCCTGAAATGTTGACATTAGTGGAACAAGAAGATAAAGAGATAAAACCCCATCAAAAGAATGTTGAAGTACTCAACTTGGGAAATGTAGGAGAGATAAAAGAAGTGAAAATTAGCACCAGCATAAAGAAAGAAATATAGGAACAATTGTGTGCTCTACTAAAGGAGTTCAAGGACATTTTCGCTTGGTCATATAATGACATGCCAGGTCTAGATACTAACATAGTGCAACATAAAGTCCCTCTCAAGCTAGAGTGTCCTTCCGTCTTCCAGAAGTTGAGGAGAATGAAACAAAAAATGTCCTTGAAAATTAAGGAAGAAGTAAAAAAGTAATTTGATGCTGGATTTTTGGTTGTGGTGAGATATCCCCAATGGGTAGCAAACATTGTACCTGTGCCTAAGAAGGACGGGAAAGTTCGAATGTGTGTTGATTACCGAGACTTGAACTGGGCTAGTCCAAAGGATAATTTTCCATTACCGCACATCGATACGTTGGTGGACAATACAGCCAGGTTCTCACTATTTCCATTTATGGATGGTTTCTCGGGTTATAATCAGATCAAGATGGCGGCTGAGGATATTTACATTGTGGGGAACATTTTGCTCTAAGGTGATGACTTTCGGTCTCAAGAATGTTGGGGCAACATATCAAAGGGTGATACTAGCTCTTTTTCATGACATGATGCACAAAGAGATTGAAGTTTATGTGGATCATATGATCGCTAAATCTGAATCTGAAGAAGAACACCTCGTCAACTTAAGAAGATTGTTTTAAAGGTTGTAAAAGTTTAAACTCCGATTAAATCCGGCTATATGCACATTCGGTGTGAAATCGGGATAGTTACTGGATTCCATTGTTAGCCAAAAGGGGATAGTGGTCGATCCTGACAAGGTGAGGGAAATAATAGAAAGGTCAATTCCCAACACGGAGAAGGAGGTGCGAGGTTTCCTATGCAGGCTGAATTACATTGCTAGATTTATCTCCCAGTTAACCGCTACCTGTGATGCTTCTAGGGTTGGTATAGGTGTTATGCTAATTTAGGGTGGTCATCTTGTTGTGTATTTCAGTGAAAAATTAAAGGACCTTCCTTGAACTATGTTACCTATGATAATGAGCTTTGTGCTCTCATTCGTGCCCTTAAAACATAGGAACATTAATTAGTCACTATCATTCATATTAAATATTTAATGCCCATTCAACATCACATTACGCCTCTAAATTGAAGGAGAAGTTAGAAGATATAGATTGGAAATGCAAACCAAGAAATAGTGTACCCTTAAGATACCTTAGAATATGCTTAACAATGGTCGACTGAGATTCAAGGGGTTTAGCCATGAATTGACAAACTTTGTTCACTACATAATTGATTTCAAGTCTAGTAAGGGTTGCATACTGTAGAGCACCCACAACTAATCTACACAAAGTAGGATTGGAAAACAAATTTGCTCCATCTTTATTGACTTATCAATTACTAGCTATTTGAGAAAAATGTTAAAGTAGACGAACCCCAACAATTAATAAGGTTTTGATGATAACAAAACACTCTACCAAATGATTAAGTCTTTGGTCAGAATTTAAAATATGATTAGATGACTAAGAGATAGCGTATAATGGAAGTAGTGAAAACAAGAAATTGAAATATGTTGTTTGGAGATCAAAATATATGATGTGTAGTATTACTTTCATATGTTAAATTGATTTATACCCATACATTACGTGTGTAAACAAAAGCAACATGTTTGGTTAATGCAAAGGCAAAATTTAAGGATTAGACAAGTTTAAGGATTAGACGAGTAAATGTGTTAAACGAGTCAAGTTGTTAGACAAGTCTATCAGTAGAAATCATTAGGTAAATGCATTTCGTGACCCTAGTGTCTAGACAATCTAAGTCATTCTATTAGACGACTAAGATGTTAGAAAACTAAGGCATTAGACGATCTAATACAACTTAAGTCATTAGACAACCTAAGTGTTAGACGACCTTTAATTGCGAGACTTTTATGACATGTTTTGATGATCTGAAACAAGTTTTTGATCTCTAATTATTGATGTTAATTAATATATTGATTCAAGTATTTGAAATAGAGATTCAAGTATCACTATGGAAGGAGAAAGTTTTTCAATCAAATGTTTGAATGAAATTAATAATGAGAAATATTTGATGAATGATTCGTTTGATTGAATGAAAGATATTGCTATAACTATTCAAATGCATAATCAAGTTGCACTCAACAAGACAATTTGTCAACGTTGAAGAGAGAAGAATTCAAAATCAAGTCTAAGCTCAATCACAAAAAGAAAGAATATATCTTGAAGAATGATGTTGAAGATTCAAATGAAATATCAAGTTAGAAAAATTGATCAAGTCATTCCATATCAAGAAGATAGTAGTGAAGACTTGTAATTCAAATTTTCAACGACTAGCTGAAGCAACATCTATATAATGAAGGTTGATCCAGACAAGAAGACAAAGAACAAGAGAAACAAGAAAGAACAAAGTATTGTAAATTTTTCATATTTATAGTGTCTTAGAGATATTGGGTTGAGAGTTTGGTTGTTGTAATATCCTTCACTGATTGAAGGTTTAACATGTGAGCATTATTGTACACTCATGTTGAGAGAGTGTAATTTGCTTATCATTGTAATTGAGAGTTCTTGATCTTAGACAAAGATTGAGAAGGATACCGCGAAAGATTGATAATTGATATATCTTGGAGAGGTTTGTTGTGCGCCTAGAAAGGTTGAAACTCGTGTAACCTGGAGAGGGTGATATTCATTACTAATCAAAGTTGTTGATTAGTGAAATTTCTTATGTAGGTTGCTTAAGTGACTAGGTGTAGCCTCAAGTGCAAGTGAACCAGTATAAACCTATTGTGTGCATTCTCCATATCCCTACATTTTTGTTTTCAACTAGTAAATTAATTGTATACTTGTGCACGTAGTTTTTAAATTAATTGCATACTTGTACACCAACAAAGAAATGGAATGAGCTTCAATCATATTCGTTTCATGTAGCAAATGTTTTATGTATTTGGTTTGAGTCATGAGAATAAATTTATTAGGTAAGTATTTGACTTCATGACCAAGACAATAATTAAGTTGTTCTAGTTCTTTCATCACATTTACTAATGGTGATATTCCATCTATACAAACTAGAAAATTAACCATTAATAATTGGCATTATCATGTTTTTATTTTATTCTTTTTATGTTTTATTGTTATTTTTTTATGTTTTATTATTATTATTTTATTTTAGATTTTATTTGATATTTTAGGTTTTATTCAATAAAAGTGGAAAAGTAAATATGTGGATTATATTTTGCAAATAAGTGAAAATCTCAGGGATTTGGGAAGATTATTAACAAAATAAGTGAAATATTGAATAGTCAAAGATTATGAACAACATCAGATATCCACAAAGTTGGTTATTCCTTACAAGTCAAAATATTTCAAGAATATCTAAAAGATATTGAAATTCAGAACGTTAAGAGATCAAGTACAAAGTTGCAGGCCTAGTTCAATTTGAAAAAATTATAAATAAGGGGCTTGGCAAAGTTGAAAACAACTCTTTTGGGAAATAAAAACCCCTTTGGGAAAAAGCCCTTTTGGGGGAGAGAGGGAAAAAGACACACTTGGAGAGAAAGAAACTTGATATCTCTACATTTGAGGGTAGAAAGACATTATTAAGGATGGGGGCATTCTATTTCAATAATAGTCTAGTATTCAGTATGTCTGGGAGTAACTAACTCTCTCATTCATGGGGGTTGGGTATAAGGTATTCTTAATTCTCTATGAACTCTTCATTCAATATAATTCTCTTTCATACTCTGGTGTTCTATTCTTGATCTTAATTGCATGATAACTATTGATTGCATATTTGTGAGTATCTAATCATTGGACACGATATTAGAACCTAGACTAGAATAGAGAACTAATTGATTGTGCATCCAGACATAGAGTACATCGTTGGTCATTCTTAACATCCGAACTTAAGGCTAAATGCAAACTTTTAATAACGAAAGGTCTAAGACATTAGGGTTCTTATTAAAGTTTAGACTTATCACTAAGGTATTAAGGCTTGTTACATAGTGGTGTGAATGTGAGAAATGGAAATAGAAATATATTGTCTGTTATTCTTACTTTGAATGGAATCATGAAACCTAATCCCGAGGAAGTTTTTATCTTATATTTTTCTTAATCAAGCTATTTGTTTCCATTGTGTCAATTCTCATTATATTTTATATTCTACATTTATGTTTCCTTTAACCCACAAATGTTTTGTTATTCTCACCTTTATCAATAACTAACCAATTAATTTAAACCACATTAGTCCCTATGGGATACGATATCTGGATTTGTTCACTGTATTACTTTTACGATTTGGTACACTTGCCAATTCTGTAACAACCACTTGTAGTTGCTTTCTACAAACAAATAGAGATAAGTCACAAGTATTGCTGACAAATCCTAGTTGTTGAAGCATATGTTATATTCTATGAAACCAGTAATGAAGTGTTTGCTTTAGGTTATATAGAGCTTTATTTAATTTACAAACAAAAATCTTATATGCCACTCCCATGCCAGGTGGTTGAGCAATATAACCAGTTTCTTGAAGAAATCCATTCAAAAAGGCATCATTAACATCCTGTTGAAACAATTTCCATCTATAGGTACCCTATCTTGATGTGTATTAGGACAAAAAAGTATATGATAAATATCATAAGTAACAAAAATATTAGTGAAAGGTTGGTATTCTCGACCTCAATTAAAATGACATTTTTTTTTATTTTTAAACCAAGTTGCAACACAACAAATTTCTTAAAACTTTGAAAACCTGACAACGTGTCCCCTTTAGATTTAATTGGACATATCCAAGTATATCTATAACAATCATCGATAAATGTGACATAATATTTATACCCTATAAAAGAGGTAAAATGAACATGACCAAAAAGATTAGTAAACAACAAATGTAAAGGTTTTACAAACACAACAAGATGAGTAGAAGTAAGAATCAATTATTTTTGGTAACGAGATTTTCCATGTTTCAGTACAATTTGTAGAACATGATTATTAGGGTGCCCAAGCCTATTATGTCATACATGGACATTGTTATCAATATAATACACATTATTCAAACTAGAATTACAATTAGGAGACATGGAGGAAGACAACCACGCATAGAGTCCATTATCACCACGAAAAACTTAAAGGATAACTATATTAGTCCCCCAAGATTTAATAAGACAATGGTTAAGATGAAACTCAAAGAAAATTGAATTATCTTTTGCAAATGGGCTAAATTTAACAGATTTTTAGTAATGGAAGGAACATCTAACATTATTTAATTTGGGAATGACATTAGAATCATAAGGTGAAGTAAATGAAGAGAATGCCATTATATTTTGTGTTTATTAGAATGATCACATAAAATCTCGTGAGAGTATCTAGGGTTTTATGGGTAAGAGTGATGCCTATTAATATACATACTAAACGAGTGAGTAAGTGTTACGCTTGGTGAGAAAGAACGTGCTTAAGTAGCTTTGAATGAGAATTAAGAATAAGATTCAAACATAGGGAGAAGCTTCGAAGTTTTATATAAAAAATCTAGGTGAGGGAAGTTAATAGTTCATATGATTACATGATGAGTATCAATATGCATTGTCATGTTTTGTGTTAATGAGAATATACTTTTCCATTGATTTTGACTCTGAGACGAGTGTGTGAGCATGTCTCCAGAGTGCTCCTAGGCATCTGAGCATGTCCTCATCAATGCTCTTAGGTAAATGAGTATGTCTCTATGAATGCGTTGAGACAAGTGTGAGCATCTCTCTATGAGTGTTGCTAGGCGTTTAAGTGCGTTTTCCAAAATCTATGATGAGTGTCATGTCTCCATGAGTGTTCCTAGACGTCTGATGTGATGTTTCAAGGCGACTAGAATCAATGCTAGAGTACCATAATTTACTAAATGATGTATGTTATACTGATAATTCTTTTATTGCAATATCTACTATATTAGCTTACTCTTTTGTTTTTGGTTGTGCTTTTCACCTACAATGATCATAGATGTAACATGGGAGCAGAAAGTGATTCAAGTAGGAATGCACAACATTAATGAGGCAAGATTTGAAAGGATTTTCAATCAAAACTTCTTTAATCTTGGATTACCAACTCGTTTTCTTAAACAATGTGATTTTAAAGTATTAGGAAAAATAGGGATGTTACAACTCATTTTTCCTAAGTTTTACTGAAAATTTGTTGTTGTTTTCTAATTAAATAGTTTGAAAAGTGTTATTAAAATTAGGATTTTACAAACAACAAGTCACAATGGTGACAAAAAAGTATGAATCACGAGCATCGACAAAAAGTCACCCGCAAAAAATAAAAAATATGAAAGACGAGAAGTGCAAGCCATATCAAAATAAATCTTCAGTCGCAACTTTAAAAGGACAAAGTAATCAACCTCGAACACGAAATTGAAACAACATTACTCATTAAAACCATAGGAGGGCAATTGACAAACATCACATGTTCAACATGAAAAAATACCAAACGATAAAAGCGCAATTCACAAAGCTCTAGCACGATTCACAAACATCATATATTCAACATGAAAATTCACCAATTAAACTTGAAGAAGATGAAGCCAAAGAGGCAAAAAAAGTAAACAAACCATCAGATTGGACTGATGGAGGCAAAAACTCTAGATACCATGTTAGAGAACTAGAACAAAAAAAATGGAGGGAAAAATATATTTGATTGAATTGAATATTATTGAATAAATCCCACGTATGAATGTTTTGTACAACTTGTACTTATACTACAAGATACAAGATTGACAATTGTGCAAAAGATTTAAAAGTAATACAAGTTTACCATTGACTTTGGTTGACCGTTGACCATATTTAACCACTAACTAATAGCTTTATACTAGCAAATACAAATAGTGTTCTTGCGAAGATTGAACTAACAAAAAACTTTGAGCCACACATATTATAGTGTTTTAACAACTCTTTAGCACTTTTTTATCTTGCTTCAATTTGAAAGATTTCATTAAATATGACAAAAGAGTCATTGTAAATCATTTTCTATCCAGTTAGAGTCTTCACCTCAAATCTCCATCTTCAAGTATTTGTTTGTTCATGCATGAACATAAAGATGCATTATATATCTTCCATGTAACATTAAATATCTTTCTTAAATATTATTATTATAGTTGGCATACGTATTAGATTGAGGTCAAAGGGCTTTCAATCAAACTAGCATGAGACCCGTGCGTACGCACGGGTCGTGTTTTTGGTTTTTAAAACTTTTGTGTAGAAAACATATTTTAATATTATTATTGATAAATTAATAATTTAATTTAAAAGTTATAGATGTTATAATTGTCAATTTAAATATATTCAAACGATAAATTCATCTAACAATGATATAATTATATATTTATGTATAATTAATTATTACTATGTATTATGTGTTATATGTTATGTGTTTTTGAGTAATTTGAAATAATCAATTTGTGATGATATAAATTGTTATTTTGTTTAGATTAAAAAATGTCAGTATGATGTTTTTTAAGAATTTAATTACAGAACATGTTTGTGATAATAAGTTTAGAGTTTTAGTCAAAATTAAAGAATAAAAAACAGGTGTTAGTTTTTTTTGTTTTGGATTTTCTTGTTAGATTTCAAAGTTATTTAAAATATATTTGAAATAACTGAGTCATCATTTTTTTATATTTTTAATATTTATAACAGATTTTATTGTTAATATATATAAATTAGTGATTTGAATAATTATTATTGTTATTGGTTTAATTATCTAATGATTAATTTTATTGTTTAAATATATTATTAATTTATTTAATTATAACAATTTGTAATAGTAATAAGTTGTGAAAGTAAAATATAAGTATATTATGTAATATGGTCATGTATAAATTAAATATAATATAAAATTGATGTTAAAACTTTAAAAAAATATATTATATGTTATATCTATAACAATATATAAAGAGAATTCTCTCTTTTGTATCCACATTTTAAAATACCAATTTTACCCTTTAAAATATAATTATTTATTAAATTTTTAAAAATTGACCGTTATTTTTACAAACATTTTTATAAAATTGTCTATCTCTACTCTTTTATTTTTTCTATTTATCAACAATTATTCTCTCATATTTTCTAATATATTTCACTTTATTTTTAATAAATATAATTTTATTTTATATATTAACTTAATAATATTACATTACCACCTACTAATATAATATAACGTATATTTAAAAAATGTGTCGCGCCTGTGTGTACGCTAGTATTAAAATAAGATGCATACTTTGTATGATATATTAGAATAAAATATGTATGCACATATCGTTATTAAAGTAAAATTTAGGCATATGGTATTATATGGTCATGTACAAAATATATACAATGTGAAATAATGTTAAATTAGTGTTAAAATTTTTAAATAGAAATATATGTAGATATAAACACATGTATATTATAATAGAATAAAATATAGATATATTATGTTATATGGTCTCGTACAAAATATATATAAGATAAAATTTATGTTAAAATTTTTAAATAGAGACACATATAAACACATGTATATTATATTAAAATATAATGTGTATTCATAGGTCCTTGTTAAAGTAAAATGTAGGGGTATTATGTAATAATGTCCCATATAAAATAATACAACATGAAATTTTATTAACATTTTTAAATAGAAACACATGTAGATATAAACACTTGTATATTATATTAAAATAAAATGAGTATGCACGGGGTGTTGCTAAAGTAAAATGTAATATAGTCCCATAGAAAATAAATATAATATGAAATTGATATTAACATATTTAAATAGAAACAAATGTAGAAACAAACACATTTATATTACATTAAAAGGAAATGCATATGCATGAGTTGTTGTTAAAGTAATATTTAGGCATAATGTGTAATATGGTCCTATATAAAATAAATACATGGTGAAATTGATGATAAAATTTTAAAATAGAAACACAGATGTACATAAAAACCCTTGAATGTTATATTTAAATTAAATACTTATGCGCAGGTTGCTACTAAAATAAAATGTTGTCATATTATGTAATATGGTCAAATAAAAAAAATAACATGAATTTGATGTTAACATCGAAGTACATGTAGATACAAACACATGTATATTACATTAGAATGAAATGCATATGCACGTGTTGTGGTTAAAATAAAATTTAGGCATAATATGTAATATGGTCCTGTATAAAATAAATACAATGTGACATTGATAATAAATTTTTTAAATAGAATTATATTAAAATGAAATGTGTATGCACAGGTAGCTGCTAAAGTAAAATATAGACATATTGTATAATATGATCCAAAACAAAAGTAAAATATAATAATTCTTTCCAATCTTCAATAAATACAGAATCAACCTCCATTGAGTATTAAAACAATAGTTTAATAAATAAAGAAATAAATTAAAAAAAGTTGAACATTTCATCATAATTATAATAACAAATAATAATAATACAAATAACA
>Ga0214543_1008663_pt1 | contig 16454 bp, 10 predicted proteins | sample CNSS2metaG_FD_160094 | JGI IMG/M metagenome (GOLD analysis project Ga0214543, IMG submission 160094) | Root nodule microbial communities from cowpea collected in UCLA plant growth center, Los Angeles, California, USA - CNSS2 | ecosystem: Host-associated > Plants > Roots > Nodule | place: USA... | reverse complement strand
TTGTGTGGCCTATTTTTATGCAGAAAAAGTAAACCAAGGACAGAAAAACTAACAAAAACAAAGAAAGAATGCAGTAACTTGGCTGAAAAGTTGAAAAGTTGACCAAGAGTTGACTTTTTGCCTTTTTTCTCTAATATGAAATCTATTATGCGAAACTGGTATAAAAAGGACCAAGAACCTACTCAACAAAGTTAAAATGACTCAGGGATCCTAAGGAACAACTCAAAACTGAAATCCTACCTAAAACTCAAAATTTCACTACCTAAAACCTCTAAACACACCCTAAAGATAGGCTAAAACTAAGTTTATGCTAAAGCACGGGTATAACTACCACTAAACTACCTAGACAAGGTTAAAATGACTTAAGAAAACTTAATCTTAAGTCACAAACTATCTCCTAAATGATTTACCAAAAATCACTACCTAAAACCAAGACTAGTCTACAAAATTGACCATTTTGTGTATGCATGTACTAAGCTAACCTATGGAAGTTTAATCTAACTATCCTAACATGTTTATAATGGCATAATATGAATAGAAAATAGCTCACACTACTAAAACTTACTACAACTCAAAATCTATCAAAAGAAAGGTTGAGAACAGATGAGAACTCGGAATTAACAACCTAATTTGAATTTGCCTAGTAAAAACCCAAAAAATGAACTAGAAATGGTCAAAATGAGCTAAGACAATATGAACTAAGTGAAAACACACTATTTTTTCAGATTTCAAAACAATTCCAATTTAAGTTTCTTTCTCAGGGGGTTTCTCTCTCCCTTTCTCAATGTGACATAAGAAATCAATGACCATTGCTTTGCAGAGGGTGTTGATGTAAAGAGATTGATGACCATTGCCTCGCAGAGGGCCTCGATGTGAAGAGATCGATGACCATTGCCTCGCAAAGGGCCTCAATGTAAAGAAAAGGAAATTAATGACCATTGCCTTGCAGAGGGTCTTGATATATATAAAAAGAGAACCTGAATTTTGCTTTTGAATTGTCGACCAACACCAAGTGAATGCCTAACATTTTTGAGACTTAAAATAAAATATCGTTTCTGACTTTTTCTTTTTTTTAATGATTTTCAATGATTTTGTGGAGTATGATGAATGATTTAATGATGCATGCATTGTTATGATTTTCTTTTTGAAACTATATGATATGCTTGCATGGATGCGTAAATGCATGAGTGAAATTTGCTCTATTTTTCATTTTTTTCATTTCTTCATAAATCTAAGAAATGTTGGAGGAGTTATGCATATGCACACGTTATGAATCATTGATGATGTATGACATGCTATGATTTTCTTTTTAAACTTAGACGATGATGTATGCGTGGATGCATGGATGCATGGGTGAAATTTGCTTTATTCAAAAAGATGAATTACTCATGTATGCATGACTTGGTATGATGTATGAATTACCTTATGTATGAATTTTCTTTTATATTTTTTTAAAAAAACAAATTTGAATTGTTCCCCATTTCAATATTATTTCGAATTCATGGAATTATTCTACTTTGATATTTTTTTACTTTTTCAAATCATTTCCTTGGTCTAATCAATTTACTAACAAACACTTTTTTAATTATTTCTTTGAAACACTATTTGAATGACATGCATGAAATTGTCAAGGGCTTGAAAAGGTTTGGACGAGGTGATGAGGATTAACTAGTTAGTTGCCCTAATTTGAATTTGTCTCGGGACACAAAATGTGTTTGGGCTTTTCCAGTTATTGATGGTATGAAGAAAATGATGGGGATTTCAAGAAAAAAAAATTGCCCCTAGTGTGAAAGCCTAGGATGGTCTTAGGGTGCAAAAGCGTGTTTGACTTTTCCCAAATGAGGAGATTAAGAAAATGATGGGGTCTTCACAAGTTGCCCTTAATGTGATCACAGTCTTCATTGTAAATAAATGCCCCAATTGAAAATGAATGATGGGAATATATGAATCACAAACAAAGTGACTGCCCAGTTTGGGTTTGGGATTGATAAAGATGGACTATGTAAGGTTGGTCAAAGTTTAGGCTTAGAGTAGAGTTATTGTTGGAGCAAAGATGGAGTTTCATGAAGAATGAATTAAAAGAGGACAGCCCAATTTTAACCAGATTGCTTGATTGCCCATGCTGATGTTGGAGCTTTGAAAACATGTCAACCAAACATAAACTGCCCTAATACCTAAATATCAAGGTCACTGGAGCTATGGCCCACTTCATGGCATTTCCCACGATAGTTGGTAAACAACTAGAAGTGGGAGTACCAATGAAGCAAATAAACTCTAGCTGGGGTTCTCACAATGACCACTTGGGAAGTACATCCACTATGACACTACTACACAATCCCCTCTAATTATAAGCAACTCAGACCCGGGTATAGGGCCCCACTCATGTAATGAATAAAATGTGTGTGTGCGTGTGAAGGGAGAATATAATGTATACCCAAACCCACACCTAACAATTATTCCAAATACAAAAATAAAGAAGAATATACAAATACAATTATTCTAAATAAAAAAAAAGATAAAAAACACATACCCAAAAAAAATGAGAAAGAAAAAATATGAAGAAAAACCACATCAATTTTGCACATCCAAATAAATGGTCTGACTCTCTAGCATCGCCAGTGGAGTCGCCATCTGTCGCAACCGAAATCGCGAGGGGACGACGAACCAAAAAATTAAAATTTGTACAAAGAGGTTTTGGAGTCGCCACCATAGTTATTATAGGAAACTATGGAAAACCATAAAAAAGAGCAAGGTCTGCGAAAAACCAGATTTTGGGGGGTCCGGGAGTCGGTTACGCGTGGGGAAGGTATTAGCACCCCACAATGTCTATCCTAAGACGGTACCTTTAATTAAATGTGCAAAAGTTATGTGGTTATTTCAAAATATTTAATTTTTTCCAAAAATATTAATAAAAGAATGTACAAAAAACAACAAAACTATTTTTTTGATTTTTTGGCCCGACGAGGATTAATCCTCGCTCCTACGTATCTCCGTGTGAATGGAGAATCAGGGTTACGTAGTTCTTTTTGAAAAATCTATTTGGAAAATTATTTGAAAATGATTTAATTTGTTTTATAATTTTGAAAATCTTTTTATTTAAATTTTAGTATTATTTTAAAATTGGTGTCACACGACCCGAGCGGCCGGATAAATGGTAATGAGAGAATGTAGAGAATGTTTTTTTTTCTTTTTTCTGCCTCCTTCAATATGTTTTCTTTTTAAAAGAGATTAAAAAGAGGTGTGTATGTAGTGGTGATGGGAAAGAATTAGAGTAGTGTAGAGAATTTTTTTTTCTGGTCATGACAGAGTGCGTATTTATATTCATAACTTGCAATGTCAATGCAATCTCAGCCTTAATTGTAACGAACAATATAAGGAAGGAATTGGTCATGATAATAGCAAATTATAAGTATCAAATCGCAGCAAATCAGAGCACAAAATCAATCATCATCAGTAACAAATCAGAGCACAAAATTAATCCCAATTAATAATATTGATTCTTACCATTTGAAGAAATATTGCTTCTAATTATTATTATATAATTAATTTCTCTATCAAGAACAAAGGTAGAAAATATTTGCGTTATTAGGCCTATGAAAATTAATAACAAATTGGGTTCTTCCTCCTTATTTTTTCTTCTTTTTTTTTCCCTTTTTTCTTTTTTTTTTCTAAAGTTGATGTTTGAAAATCTTTTTGAAGAAAATTTTGTTTCACATTTTTTTTATTTTCCATTAACTAAAAAACCCTTTTTTTATTATTTTTTATTATTTTTTTTGAAAATAAATTTATTCACCCGAACGAAATTGGGTATTGACAGCTGCCCCTCTTTACTTAGATTTTATTAGATAATTTGAAAATTTGACTTTTTCATATTATCGTAATAAAAGATAAGTAAAGATAAAAACACTAATTTCTTTTGGGTTTCAAGAGAAGACAAATTTGAAGACAAATTTGACCATACCAAGTAGAGGGTCTCAGTTTGACACACTAATTCTTTTTATTTTGTTTTTTTTTTACTTTTTGAAAAAAACCGAATTAGACCAATCCCGTTGAGAGGGTTTATTCAAAAGATTAGGTGATCATTACCATGTAGAGGGCCTCAATTTGAAAATTTTCTTTTTTTTAATATCTTTTGAGAAAAGATTAGACCAATCCCGAGGAGAAGTCTATATCCAAAAGATTCAATGACCATTACCATGCAGAGGGTCACGATTTGACAAACCATATTCTTTTTGTACTTTGACTTTTTGAAAAAGAGATTAGACCAATCCCGAGGAGAGGGTCTATATCTAAAGGATTCGATGACCATTACCATGTAGAGGGTCCCGATCCGAAAAAAAACAATGACCATTGCCTCGCAGATGGCCTCAATGTGACATAAGAAATCAATGACCATTTCCTCGCAGAGGGTCTTGATGTAAAGAGATCGATGACCATTGCCTCGCAGAGGGCCTCGATGTGACATAAGAAATCAATGACCATTACCTCGCAGAGGGTCTTGATGTAAAGAGATCGATGACCATTGCCTCGCAGAGGGCCTCGATGTGACATAAGAATTCAATTACCATTGCTTTGAAGATGGTCTTGATGTGAAGAGATAGATGACCATTGCCTCGTAGAGGGCCTCGATGTGACATAAGAAATCAATGACCATTGCCTTGTAGAGGGTCGTGATGTAAGGAGATCGATGACCATTGCCTCGCAAAGGGCCTCGATGTGACATAAGAAATCAATGATCATTTCCTCGCAGAAGGTCGTGATGTAAGGAGATCGATGACCATTGCCTCGTAGAGGGCCTCGATGTGACATAAGAAATCAATGACCATTGCTTTGTAGAGGGTGTTGATGTAAAGAGATCGATGACCATTGCCTCGCAGAGGGCCTCGATGTGAAGAGATCGATGACCATTGCCTCGCAAAGGGCCTCGATGTAAAGAAAAGGAAATTAATAACCATTGCCTCGCAGAGGGTCTTGATATATATAAAACGAGAACCTGAATTTTGCTTTTGAATTGTCGACAAACACCAAGTGAATGCCTAACATTTTTGAGACTTAAAATAAAATATCGTTTCTGAATTTTTCTTTTTTTTTTAATGATTTTCAATGATTTTGTGGATTATGATTAATGATTTAATGATGCATGTAATGTTATGATTTTCTTTTTGAAACTATATAATATGCTTGCATGGATGCGTAAATGCATGAGTGGAATTTGCTCTATTTTTCATTTTTTTCATTTCTTCATAAATCTAAGAAATGTTGGAGGAGTTATGCATATGCACACGTTATGAATCATTGATGATGTATGACATGCTATGATTTTCTTTTTAAACTTAGACGATGATGTATGCGTGGATGCATGGATGCATGGGTGAAATTTGCTTTATTCAAAAAGATGAATTACTCATGTATGCATGACTTGGTATGATGTATGAATTACCTTATGTATGAATTTTCTTTTATATTTAAAAAAAAAAACAAATTTGAATTGTTCCCCATTTCAATATTATTTCGAATTCATGGAATTATTCTACTTTGATATTTTTTTACTTTTTCAAATCATTTCCTTGGTTTAATCAATTTACTAACAAACACTTTTTTAATCATTTCTTTGAAACACTATTTGAATGACATGCATGAAATTGCTAAGGACTTGAAAAGGTTTGGACGAGGTGATGATGATTAACTAGTTAGTTGCCCCAATTTGAATTTGTTTAGAGACACAAAATGTGTTTGGGCTTTTCCAGTTATTGATGGTATGAAGAAAATGATGGGGATTTCAAAAAAAAAAATTGCCCCTAGTGTGAGAGCCTAGGATGGTCTTAGGGTGCAAAAGCGTGTTTGACTTTTCCCAAACGAGGAGATTAAGAAAATGACGGGGCCTTCACAAGTTGCCCTTAATGTGATCACAGTCTTCAATGTAAACAAATGCCCCAATTCAAAATGAATGATGGGAATATATGAATCACAAACAAAGTGACTGCCCCAGTTTGGGTTTGGGATTGATAAAGATGGACTATGTAAGGTTGGTCAAGGTTTAGGCTTAGAGCAGAGTTATTGTTGTAGCAAAGATGGAGTTTCATGAAGAATGAATTAAAAGAGGACAACCCAATTTTAACCAGATTGCTTGATTGCCCATGCTGATGTTGGAGCTTTGAAAACATGTCAACCAAACATAAACTGCCCTAGTGTTTAAAAGAAAATCTTTGAACACACTTTTTCTATCCTTTTTTTTATAATTTTTTTAGAACAAACCTGTTAGCAAATAAAAATTTTCCTCTAAATTAAAACCTTCGAAAGATAACAACCAATCTTTGATCTGTGTGGACTTTATTAGGCTTGTATTTTGTCCAATGCTAATGGTATGGAAGTAAATGATAGTAAAGGCCCAAAAAGTGATGTGAGGGTTATTACAAATAAGGATCTTTGAATAATGTTCAGAATTCATTTGATTTCTTTTTGTTCACCTTTTGCTTGCCTTTTTCTTTTGTTTTCTTGATATAACCATATCATTTATTTCTTTTCCTTTTTTTTGATATTTTTGTATTGGTGAACTACCATTCAGATGAAACAAATGAAAACATTATCTCAACCCTTAGTGTGAGGGTGACCCTTGTTTAGGTTAATTTGAAATAAATTTTTTTGGAAGGCTCAAATTGGGTAGCAAAGGATAATTACTTTTATTTTTTCTGGATAAAGAAACATGGCCACACATCATTTCAAATCATGGTGGTTTTTTCTCAAACAATTTAATTCACAGAAAAATAATTTATTTCATATGACAGGATCCCTCTTGGTTTGTTCTTTTTTTTTCACCTTTTTTTGTCTTATATTTTGCAAACTTTTCTTCTTTTTTTGTTTTTTTTCTTCTTATATGGCTAATAATGGTGTGATTGTGATGAATTTAATATTACATACAAGGAAAGGTGAGGGTAAAGGACGCAAATAGTCTCCCTTTAGTGCCTTTATTTAACATGGGTTTGATGCTTAAAGTTCTAAGGGAAAGTATATGTGCTCACAAGGATAGTTCCCTAATACCTAAATATCAAGGTCACTAGAGCTATGGCCATTTCATGGCATTTCCCACGACAGTTGGTAAACAACTAGAAGTGGGAGTACCAATGAAGAAGCAAACAAACTCTAGCTGGGATTCTCACAATGACTACTTGGGAAGTACATCCACTGTGACACTGCTACACAATCCCCTCTAATTCTAAGCAACTCAGACCCGGGTATAGGGCCCCACTCATGTAATGAATAAAATGTGTGTGTGTGTGTGAAGGGAGAATATAATGTATACCCAAACCCACACCTAACAATTATTCCAAATACAAAAATAAAGAAGAATATACACATACAATTATTCTAAATAAAAAAAGATAAAAACACATACCCAAAAAAAAATGAGAAAGAAAAAATATGAAGAAAAACCACATCAATTTTGCACATCCAAATAAATGGTCTGACTCTCTAGCATCGCCAGTGGAGTCGCCATCTGTCGCAACCGAAATCGCGATGGGACGACGAACCAAAAAATTAAAATTTGTACATAGAGGTTTTGGAGTCGCCACCATATTTATTATAAAAAACTACGGAAAACCATAAAAAAGAGCAAGGTTTGCGAAAAACCAGATTTTGGGAGGTCCGGGAGTCGGTTACGTGTGGGAAAGGTATTAGCACCCCACAACGTCCGTCCTAAGACGATACTTTTAATTAAATGTGCAAAAGTTATGTGGTTATTTCAAAATATTTAATTTTCCCCAAAATATTAATAAAAGAATGTACAAAAAACAACAAAACTATTTTTTTGATTTTTTGGCCCGACGAGAATTAATCCTCGCTCCTACGTATCTCCGTGTGAATGGAGAATCAGTGTTACGTAATTCTTTTTGAAAAATCTATTTGGAAAATTATTTGAAAATGATTTAATTTGTTTATAATTTTGAAAATCTTTTTATTTAAATTTTAGTATTATTTTAAAATTGGTGTCACGCGACGCGAGCGACCGGATAGACACTTCAAATAAATTATTTTTTTCTAATCTTTTATTTTTTATTTTTTTAATCATTTATAAATTTTTAATATTTTTTTAAAGTTATTTTAGAGTAGTTTTGGATGTCGTTGCGACGTGAGCAACCAAATAGATATAAAAGAGTAAACAAAGAAAGTTATATTTTATTCTTAGATTGATATATATTTTTTAGAAAACAAAAGGAACGAAAGTGTAAAATAGGTATCATGCAACGCGAGCGATCGAACAGACACCAAAAAAATGGGAAAAAAATTTAATGATTTAAAAAGAATAATAAAAAAATTGATAAAAATAAATCAAAAGAAAAAAAAAAGGAACTAGCGGTTACGTACCTTATAAAATGTTCAATATCTCCTCACCTTTTCTCTTTTTCTTATTCTTTGTTGCCTCCTTTTCTAATATTTTTGTTTTTTTCTAAAGAGATAAAGATGAGAGGTGTCTATGTGGGTGGTAATGAGAGAGTGTAGAGAATGTTTTTTTTTTCTTTTTTCTACCTCTTCAATATGTTTTTTTTTTTAAAAAAAAGAGATTAAAAAGAGGTGTGTATGTGGGAGTGGTGATGGGAAAGAATTAGAGTAGTGTAGAGAATTTTTTTTTCTGGTCATGACAAAATGCGTATTTATATTCATAACTTGCAATGTCAATGCAATCTCAGCCTTAATTGTAACGAACAATATAAGGAAGGAATTGGTCATTATAGTATCAAATTATGAGTATCAAATCGCAGCAAATCGGAGGACAAAATCAATAATCATCAATAACAAATCAGAGCACAAAATCAATCATCATCAATACCAAATCAGAGCACAAAATTAATTCCAATTAATAATATTGATTCTTACCAGTTGAAGAGATATTGCTTCTAATTATTATTATATAATTAATTTCTCTATCAGGAACAAAGTTATAAAATATTTGAGTTATTGGGCTCATGAATATTAATAACAAATTGGGTTTTTCCTCCTTTTTTTTCTTCTTTCTTCTCTCTCTTTTTTCTTTCTTTTTTCTAAAGTTGATGTTTGAAAATCTTTTTGAAGAAAATTTTGTTTCACATTTTTTTTATTTTCCATTAACTAAAAAACCTTTTTTTTTTATTTTTTTCTAAAATAAATTTATTCACCCGGACAAAATTGGGTGTTGACACTCCCACATTAACACATACACTAAAGTAACGTCAGTATAAAATCTCCTCATGAGATCCCTAGAATTATGCCAACCGCTATATAATGCTCATACCCCTGAACAAGCTCATTATCATCACATTTTCATACATCATTATACTCATTCATATTTAACCATAAATTTATCAACCATTCCATATATAACACTTACACATAAATTATATTGAGTATTTAAAGCATGAACACCAAAACGTTTCTAACTCCACAAAATGCTCTATCTACACATAAAAACATCACAAGAATGATTAGGACATACCATTATGATTATTGATCAATAGAAACTCATATAGAAGATTAAAAAGACAAGTGAGAGTGAAAAAAAGGCTCACATGCAACAAAAAACAGAAGTAGACAAGAAAAACATTGAAACTCAACTTACACAAACTAAGAAATTGATCTATTCAAATTGAAGAGCTCGTCGCAAGGATCAATCCTGGTCTCGATTCTTCAATCAGATGAGCAAAGTGGAAGAACCCTTAAAGAGAAGCCAGATAACTCTAGAAAAGTGATTTCTAAAGAGATAGTGTGTTGTAAAATAATGAAGCTCATTTATAACTATTATATTTATAAAATTTTTTTAACATTTAAAACAATTAAGTCTCATTGTTAAACTACTATTATTTCTAAAATGTCATTTTCTAGATCTCTACGATTATTATCTAAAGGTCTTTTTTTTTTTTGCAGTTATTTGTAATTTTTTATTTATAGTAGAGATTATTTTAGATATCATTGTAATTTATAAGATAGTATCTAAATTAGTCAATATAATGACTAATTGTTTTTTATTTTAAAATTAATTTTTATTTAACAATTAAATATTTCTTCTAATTAACATTTGTAGATAACAAAAAATATATTTTTTTAAAACATATCGTTGTGATAACTTTCTATTACGAGAATATTTAAAGGACTAATTTTATTACAATACATATTAAAATACAACGACAATTTTTGTTGTTGTAAAAGATACAAAGATTAAAAGCTAAAAGTAAATAAATATATATAGAGAGAAAAAAATAAACAACCTATAATGCGTACCGACTTAATTACGATACCCATGTGCCAGTTTTATTAAGTTTTGAGAGTGCCTTAAACCGATGTACTACACTATTTGACGCAAAGCTTACATCTACACCGTTTAATATAAATAAATAAAACACTAATTTTAGAAAGCTTCTCTTTCTTCATTATCAACGTATAAATCTTTAGATTATCATCAATTATGTATTGCTATATTGTTAAAATACTATAATTATGGATTAATTAGGAACATAAAAAATTGCAATGATATATTAATGAATAACCTTAATCTTATATCCCTCATCCAAATTTAAATATGTGGATTATTTTATTAAAATATTCTTTTCTTGGGAAAAAGATAAAAATATAGTTTATAAATTTAAGAACGAAAGTTTAAGTTAAATGGATAGTAAATAATTTATTATTTTATGAAGGTTATATATATATATATATATATATATATATATATATATATATATAATATTATAACATAAATTCATTCTTTATTTTTTTTATATACTCAAGTTAGGTATTATTATAAATTTTTGATCTCTCAATTAGTACAATATACTCAAGTTAGGTATTATTTATCATCACATAAAACTTATCATAAAAAATAACAAATACAAACACACGATAACCACATCAAATCCTTGTAAAAAAGAAACAATTTCCTTTATACACCAAAAATAGGGAGTTAATACTTATTATAAAATAAATGCAAACTAATAATATGAGACATAATATAATATAGTCTAATTTATTTCAATCCCAAAGTTGGACAATCTCTTTCACAATAATTTTATTTATTTATTTTTTTAATATTTCCCTTTTTTAACTCAAGGAATATATGTCTTTTTCTATTTTTGAGACTTTTACTTCTTTCTTTAATCAAAGGAATAGGTTACAAGATGACATAGTATAGGATAATATGACTTGACTAGATTACGGTTGAGTAAGTTTTTTTTTTTTTTTTCTGAAATATCTAATTCCTTGCTTTTTGTAGCATGAATGTATGGTTCAGTTGATCAAATGTATGATATGGTCTAAAAAGATTATTTTCTAATCGTTTAAATTTGTAGTTAAGTGTTTTATTTTTTGGATTTGATCTTTTTTGGTAACAAGTTAAAACTTGTATACCTTTTTTTTTTCTGGGTTAAAGAGCAAAAGAGTTCAAGCAAGAGGAGCTAACCTAATTTACATGAAAATAACTAGTGACTTTATATATTCAGTTAGACTAACTCTAAGGTGAGATATTAGTTTGAATATGATTTAGAAATGATTGTTTTGGTAATGATAAATTGAGAAGTATATTTGATTATCTTGTGATGAAATTGATTGGAATACAAGTGTACCTATTTGATGAATGTTTTAGGTATAATCAAACTTGTAGTTTTTGAGAGATATTTTAACTTGAGTTGAGATATTTTTTATGTTGTCGTGACTTAATTAGTACTCGAATGTTTTTATTATTTAATAGCTTGATTATTCTCGATTTAATTGAATTAAAATAAGTATAATTTTACTAGTGTAGTTTTGACTTTTAATTCAAGTGATATGCAATCTATTTTAAAGGAAACGAGACATACAAAAATGTGGTGGCAATTTTAAAATTTTTGAAGCAAACGAGACATACAAAAATGTGGTGGCAATTTTAAAATTTTTGTGAACTTATAGACCTCAGTTACTAAGGAACCGAAGCCTATAAGTTTACAAAAATTTTAAAATTGTTAATCTCTTTTTAATTATGTTATTTTGACATAGAGGTATAGGCCTCGATTGCTACAGAATTGAGGCCTATACACCCTATATGCTTCGATTGATACATAACTAATGCCTATACACTCTATATGCTTTGGTTGTTAAGGAAACGAACCTATAAGTTTGCAAAAATTTTAAAATTGTCATTATTTTTTTTAATTATTTTATTTAATCGCAAAGGTATAGGCCTCAATTTTATGCTTCAGTTTTTTCTATGCTTCATAAGTCTTCTTGTTCGCGAAACGTCGTGTTGCCGCTCTATTCTCCATTCTTCTTCTTCTACCTTTTATGCTTCTTTAGTGGCGGATCTTGACCAAATATTTTGGATGGACCAAAGTAATATAATTATTTGATTATTAGATTTGATCATTAGTAGAGTGCTTCAAAAAATGACTCTTCTAATTGAACAATTAAATCATTAATATAATGCTTCAAAATATATGTGAAGAAATAAAATTTAGGTTAAAATACTCCGTTGGTCCTCGTTTTGGTTCAAAAATCTTAAATTGGTCATCGTATTTTAATTGATCTCAATTTCATCCTCATTTTTGTAATTGAGTATTAAATCAGGACAATCGTTAACTATTGGCAAACGACATTTATATGTGATGATGTGGCTGTAATATTCATTCTTACGTGTCAATGAGTTGTGGTTGGCACCGTAAACATCCATTGTTGTTTTCCCTTTTAAGAAGATAATATTGAGAAAGGGTAAATGTTTGAATTTGAAAGAGGGTGTGGAAGGTTTCCGGTCTCCTCCGTTTTGCTTTGTTTGCACCGGTAATGTCTCCCTCTCATTCTTGCTCGTCCTGCACTTGCAATGGTTGGGGAATGAAAAATTTTAGTGTTTCTTCTCATGGGGGTGTGGGGAGGAGGTTCGATTTCGCACCTCTTTGCTATTGCGGTGAGAAGGTAATCACGAGAACTGCTAGAACTGCTAAGAACAGGGGGAGAAAGGGATGGGGAAAACATATTACTAAATATCGAGAAATGTATTATGAGTTTGGAAAAATGGGTCAAAGTGTTGTTTGTAATGGTTTGTTTGTTGTATGTGTTAAACATATTCCTTTTCACAATGAAGTAAACCTGTTGATGTAATGATTCGAAATGAATGTGAAAGTTTCAGCATTGTGTTTGGAATATATTAAACCTGATAATGTAATCATTCACAATATATGAAATCCAAATATTGGAATATACTGTGATGAACCTAATTGAAAAGGAAATCACACCAAATGTGATATAAAACATTAATCTGGACATAATGTACTACATCACACAGATTATAAGAAATGGTAGTTTATATCCATATCCACTGTCAAAGTTGATCACGGCCAAAACATGAGTTGTTCAAAATACATTAAAATGGACTGCCCCAGAAATTGTTGAAAATACATTAAAGTGGACTGCCCCAAAAAGACAATGTCTATTCCTATCAAATACCCAAAAAGACGACATAACTAGGAGTCTTAAATTAACAAAAGTATCCATAGCAACTATAAAGTAGATTGAATCTGTTTAATACAAATCATTAGGGCTTCCAAACACGTCCCCTTCTAGCCTGGAGTTTGTTCCTCATTGGTTGGACAAATTGGTTGCTTGATGCACGTTGAGATTGACCTTGAGATGGTTGGGACTGATTGGCTGCAGAACCAGTTTGCTTTGAATGGGCTGATGGTGCTGCTGGAGCAGTGTGTTGTGATGGTGCTGATTGAGCTGCTGGACCAGTGTGCTGTGATGGGGCTGATGTTGTTGGTGGGCCAGTTTGCTGTGATGGGCCTGATGCTCTTCCTGGGCCAAATTGCTATGTTGGGTGCAGTTGTTGTGATGGGCCACTTTGCTATGTTAGGTGTTGTTGTTGTGATGGGTCAATTTGTTGTGTTGGGTGCTGTTGTTGTGATAGTCCAGTTTCTTGTGCTGGGTGTTGTTGCTGTGATGGGCCTGATGCTGTTACTGGCACAGTTGATTGACTTGGTGGTGGCCCAAGTTTTTTAGGACAAGCAGTTCTGTTGTGACCAATTTCCCTGCACACAGCACACCTTTTGCGAATTCCTCCTTTTTGTAATGTGGTGTCATCCCTTTTCAGCTCCCAAGGTTCCAATCTTCTTTTCTTTTTAGGCCTTCCAGTCATAATTCTTTTGGTTGGTGGCAGGACATCAGGATATGCAGTAACCTCCCACACCTCTTGACCATTAATAGGGAAAATTACTGAATTATACGTCTCCTTAGAGGTTGACTTCCTGAACCAATGGGCTATGAAATCCTCTCCTTTCAGATTCAAAAATTTCATGGCAGAAAGTGCGTGGCAACAAGGAAGTCCACTTATGCTCCATTTCCTGCATGTGTACTCCATCTTGTCAATATTCATCACAAATTGTTCCCCTAGATTTAAAGCATGCCTCACTTCAAACAACTTCTCAGCTGACCATCTGTGTGTAATACAACAGAAATGTAAACACCAAATCACAATCTGATTGTGTTGCTGACATAAATATATATTAATGTCATACCTTGGTATCTAGTGTCTTGTTAAGCTTGATTCCTTCTTAAGCCTGTCAACAATTCTGGGACAAACTGAACCTTTAAAGGATTTCACCTTAGATCTGTTTGTGGCCTATCTCTTCATGATATAAACACGAATGTCCTCCAGCATACTTATGATTGGCTTAGTTCAGTCTTCACTATCACACTGTTGAATGCCTCAAGGTGTCACACTAGGCTCTTACAGTGAATCTAGACCGTGACTAAAACCTAGTATCACATAAACAAATAATTACTTTTTAATCATGCAATAAAAATACTATAAGTATTCAGTATGTCATACCTTGGAGGAATACCAATCAAGTGTTTAAAGGCGTCTTCATTGACCTCTTTGATGTCCCTCATTATCTTCTCCGAAGCCTGTGGATGTGTCACTGAAGCAGCCTTCCGCATCAGACGTTTTAAATTTTTTCCAGGGAATTGCTTTCTAAAATTAGCATACAGGTGCCTAACACAAAATCTCTGGTCTACTCCAGGGAGAAGTTATTGTATAGCTGGGAGAAGACCCTATATTTATATATGAAAAAAAGACTCTAAAATTAGCATACTACATGATGTTAAAATACAAATTAATTGAAATAATAAAAGTGAATAACCTTTTGTTGGTCTGATATAAAAGTGCATGATGCACAAATTGAATCTCCACCAAGATCATTAATCAAAAGCTCCAAGAACCACTTCCACGAATCCTTGTTTTCCACTTCTACAACAGCATATGCTAGAGGTAGAATCTGCTCATTCCCATCTCTTCCAATTGCAATTAATAACTCACCACCATACTTGCCTTTGAGAAAGCAGCCATCCATCCAACATCAGAAATTCAAAACCAAGTTAACGTTAAAAAATTTAACATTGTTACCGATTGCCCTGATTTAATACTCAATTACAAAAACGAGGACGAAATTGAGATCAATTAAAATACGAGGACCAATTTGAGATTTCTGAACCAAAACGAGGACCAACAGAGTATTTTAACCTAAAATTTATATTGTTTTCGTCTTCACCAATAGCTTGTCTCTTATCAGGTGTAAAAAATGAATATATTATTTTATTTTTCATCAATATACTTATTTTTTTTAATAATATTAAAAAATAATTTCTAATAATCTAATAAAAAATTGAGAGACATAATTATTAAAAGAAAATATATTATAATCAAGTCACAATTAAAAATTAGTTATGAAAAAACATATAATACATTTTTTTCTTCTATTTTCATAAAAACGAATATACAAATATTCGTGAGATAAAAATGTAAATAACTATTAAATTAATATTTCGTTATCAAGTGAGACAAGAGAGAGTTACATTTTTTTCTCTCCAAGCAAGGAAGTAAACAAATGACAAATGAGAGCAAAAAGAATGAATTTTGTATCTAGTTTCTTTTTTTCTTCAAAAACAAAAAGAAAACATGAGAGTGAAAGATGAGTATAATTATTTTAAAAACTATAGTCTCAATTTATATTTTTTAATTGCAATTTGACATTTTTGGATGAAACTAGAGATAAAAAAGTAATTAAACTTAAATAGTTTTATTCTTTATTATATTTAATTTTATGTTTTATTATTTATTAACATTAAATGTTATGCTTTAAAAAAAAGACACAATTTAATTTTCATTAATTTCTAGATATACTATTAATAATTTTTGGTATTTGTAAAGGCATGAAGTAATTTATATTCTTTTAAATCCGTAAAATCTTTTTCATTTTATGATTTAATATTTTATAATTTTTTTAAAAAAATTATTACATTTTTATAAAATCTTTTAATACTATATGATATTTTTATGAGTATTTTTTTTCTAATTGAATACATGTGACGTGAGGAAGAATAATTTTGTAATAAATTGTTCGGTGTCTTTTGGATTAAGGTTTTTTTTTTTTTTTTTTTTTTTTTTTTATAATTAAAGAAATTCA
>Ga0214543_1008662_pt1 | contig 16457 bp, 13 predicted proteins | sample CNSS2metaG_FD_160094 | JGI IMG/M metagenome (GOLD analysis project Ga0214543, IMG submission 160094) | Root nodule microbial communities from cowpea collected in UCLA plant growth center, Los Angeles, California, USA - CNSS2 | ecosystem: Host-associated > Plants > Roots > Nodule | place: USA... | reverse complement strand
TGAAACGGAATACAGAATCCGTTTCATACTGTATGAAACGGATTCTGTATTCCGTTTCATAAAAAAAATTTTTTTGAAACGGAATACAGAATCTGTTTCATACTGTATGAAACGGATTCCGTATTCCGTTTCCCATACATTTTGAATCCCAAACAATGCCTTCAAACAAATTCAATTTAAAAAACTTATGCTGGTATGAAGGCTAACCTGACTGACGGAAATACCACTTCGACGAGCTAACGTAGTTACTTAGAAGAACTTCCTTCAAAGAATGAACCTTCAATCACAATAATAATCAATAGTGTGACAGAATAAACAAAACAGCATGAATAAAGAAATGAGGATACAAACCTCCAGGGACCACCACGAACGAGCAAAGATACGAGGGACCACACTGCAAAGAATGAAGGGCTGAAGCACTGCAGAGAATGAAAGGCTGAAGGATGCAGAGAATGAAGGGTTGAAGGACGAGAGGGACCACACAGAATGAACTGAAGAAGCAAGAATGAATTGATGATGGAGAACAGAGGGAGTTCACGTTTTGGGGATGCAGCGAGGTTGACGCAGTAAATTTCATTTACTGCGTCCGTACCATTTTCAACCGTTCTCAACCATTCTCACACGATATTAAATAAGGACAGAAATGTAAATTTGGGGGGTACAGGAGATTTATTGGAGGTGCAGGGAGAAGGCCCCACACACTAAATTTGAAACATTTTTCCATTGGGCTAAAAGAGAAGAATCCAAGTTGATTGCTTTCCACATTTGAGTTTAAATGTGTTTTACTCTAAATATATGGTTACCTTTTTTTCCTTTAAAAAATGAAAATAAGATTATTTGTGATACCTCAACCTATATATAAAATATATAAAAAAAGTGATTACTGTATATTTATCTTAAATTACTCTCAATTAAAATCTTCCAAAAAGTTACAAATTGCCTACACACGTCACAAGTGTGTCTTAGGTACTAGTAAGTGTATTTATTTTTCATATACTTTTCTCCGCCTGCATTAATATTTTCTTAGCAAATGGATCATTAATAGGGTTAAATATATCTTTGGTGTCTTAACTTTAGGTGAAATTTGAAATTAGTCACTCTTCAAAATTTTGATCAAATTTAATCTTCCAACTTAGTTCTTTTAACTAAATGCGTTTTAAACATTAAATAAACTTAACAAAATTTAGTTAAAAGAACTAAATTTACACATTTCTAAAATTGAAAGACTACATTGAATCAGTTTTAAAAAGAGACTAATTCTAAATTTCACTTAAAAACATATCGTAAATTAATGACCCTCTGGAACAAGTGATGCATAAGTAACTTCTTATATTACCTTCATATATAGATGCTCCTCCAAAAGCTAGGACATTGAAATTCAGTTCTCAAAAATCACTAGTCAATCTTTATTTTGTTTCCCATCATATTTTACCAAATCACTCCTATTCAAAGATGCATAAACAATAGGAAAAATAAGACCCTTAAATCACCTCCACCAAACCCAAACATTCAAACTCGGTCTAAGTCATTTGAAATAAATCTATGGCCTTGAAGCAAGTCACAGCCCCTGTATGAAATGCTTATTAAACAAGCGGCATATTATGTTAAGGTATTTGAAAATCGGCTTGCGTTGTGATCGCGACAGCTCACGAGCCCATTATTAAAAAAAAAATGACATTATTTATAAGAAAAGGTTTCTTTAAAAAAAAATTGAAAGAAAATTTGATTACATTTCCTAGTACATATTTTTCCACTTCTAAAATTGATTACATTCATTTTGTCTCGCCAAAGTATCTCCATACAAGCAAAATTATGAAATTAAAAATCAAATAACTTCACTTTCTCCTCCGCTTTCTCTGTCTGTCACTCTCATCAGAACTACTTGAATCTGAGTCTGAACTAGCTGTTCCAGAATCAGATGAATCAGAACTCTCCGACTCATCATCTGATTCAGATTCTGAAACTTGTTTTTGTTGTTGCATGATAAGACGTGGCATATTCTTCAAATACTCACGTAGGTTCTCCGTAAGACCACCAAGACCAATGGATGTAAAGAAATTAATGCAGAACCGTGTGTTTTTTGGATTATCTTTCGGAAATATGGATTCGAAAGATTCCTGCATAGTTGGATCGTTTAACCGTTCATTTAGCAGCCGGATTCCAAGATGCTCTGATAATTCCTGCAACATCATAAACAGAAATCAACATCTTCCACATACCATACATGAGTGCATAATTTACACAGTCAGAAGACAAGAAGCCCAAATAAGTATATTTCTAAAGCTGGCAATTCAAACTTCGAGAAATAATACTGCAGGTGCATAAGCAAGAGAAATATTTGATTTTGATTATGAATACCTGGAAGAGAATCTTAATAAATATACGTGAAGAAGAAGTTGTGTCCTCTTCAGTCAGGCGTATATACGATAAAACATGCCAAGGTAAAGCATCTGTGCCAAGTAAATGAGCAAAAAATTTTGCCACATTACGCAGTTTGTTTGTTTCAAGTCGGTGAATCATGGAGTACTGCTGCACAAAGCACTTCTCAAAATTTTCTTGGTGTACTTTGTTGATCATGCAGAAACGCTGCCCCAGAAGACCATAATATCGGAGATAGGTTCTCTCTTGGCTGCAACATTCCAGAAGCATAATGCACAATTCCATCTGCCACCAATTATAAAAATACAAAATTATAATTAGTTCAAATAAGCAAAAGGCATAACTTAAAGAAATGGAGAACAATACATTCTATTCTGGAAATGAATGTTCGATCTGAGTAACTACGTATAGATACAGAGTCTATGCTTGGAATAGTTAAAAGCTTATAACAGCTAGGCATTGATGCACCGGTTATATAAAAGAGCATCAAATCAGATAAAAATAAACGAACAAATAACCTTGATCCGAAGAGATAATAAGTTAAATTCAGTTCTAAATTCTAAAAGACCAAGTAGTGCCAAGATACAAATTGGCAAATTAGTGAGTTTATACAAGGGATACATAAAGAAAGAGAGCATTCAATTTTTCAATATATTGAACTAGATTCTAATGTTCTTCCATGTTCATAAAATATAAATTTGACATACTAAAAAATTTAAATAAGAAAAAGGCAGCAAGTAGATAATTTAGCAAAAGAAAATGAATTCTAGCAATGATTCCGATCTCACCTCTTGACCTGGCTCAAGCTTAATTTTCAGAAGCTTATGACCAGCTTCCTCAAAATCAACACTAGACATAATTGTTAGGTATATTGTCCTTCGAAGATTGACAAGATTTGTCTCTGTTTCATCTTTTATTTGCATCTGTTCTTCATCCTCTTCATCAGACTCATCTTCTTCATCTTCATCATCTGACTCAGCATCCACACCTTCCTCTTCATCCTCGGATTCCTCACCCAGCATTGATTTCTTCAACTCTTCATAACGCTTTTCATTCTCCAGGAAATTGGGATCTGGCTTGAATATATCTGAGAAAAAACAAAAATAGAATATAAAGAAATCAAAATGACCAATGACCACAATCAATCAAATAAGAAACATATACAAACTTCTCAAAACAAAATATACCAAGGGAAATCTCAGGATTTATCTCTTCATCCAAGGAAACTTCATGAGTTAACTGATCTTCCTGCTCCACCAGATCTAGCTCAGGACGAACAGCTGGATAGCCCTGTTAATCATTGCAACACATTCTTTAAACTACTCCTTTAAATTTTTTTACAAATGAGTTAAATTATGTCTTATTATGTTAATGTGTCATTCCTATCACAAACCATAAAAAGTACCTGAAACTTCGCTTTTCTTATTGCAAACAAGCCTTCAATCAAAAACTGAACACGTTTGTCAATTTCTCCTTCATGAAGAATCCCACGAAAACGCTCAAAGATACCTGCAAATTATAAAATCTTATTTGCCAGAAAATTTAAGGACAGAAGATTATCTCAAGCATCATTTGCCCATATACACAATGTCTTGCAAGACCAGAACAAAACCTGAAGCGTGGAGCACTTGGATAGGGCAATAACTAGAGGAACGGTTATGTACACTAGCATATTTGCTTTTGTTTGGGTATTATAATCAGTTAGAAAACTTAATTATCATAATCAAACGAGGGAGAAAATTCACATGGAGGCTTTTGATATTTTAAACAAGAACTGCATGCCCTACACCAAGGACTCAAGCTCATATTTTAACAACTCACGACACCAGACAAATTAATTTTTATTTTTTGTAATGATATATTATCTAATACTCCTTCAAGTCACCTTTGATCTAACTTGTTTCTTGTTTCCTAAATCTTTTAATCTTTCCAGCCTCTTTCCTAAGTCCTTACTCTCTCCGGCCTCCTTAATCCTTAATCTCTCCGGCCTCTCCTTAATCCTTAATCTCTCCGGCCTCTCCTTAATCCTTAATCTCTACAGCCTCTCCTTAATCCTTATCTTTACAGCCTCAATGAAACAATTTCATACAACTCGAATCTTAAACATCATTTATTTATCTCTAACCTGCTATCGTAGGTTAGTTAATACATCAAGCATACGAAGACGAAAATAGGGTCTATGATGTGAAAGGAAGTGCAATAGAAAATAAGACAAATGCCAAAGTCATTATCACATTTGAAAATAAAACCCTAAGCAATAGGTGAGGGAATACTCACCATGAAGACCCTTGGGTGAGAGATCCTGCAGTATTGAACCACATTCTGTCACAAAACCAACTGCTACTTCAACACTATCGTCAGTAGGTTTCTCGAGTAACACAGTTAGTAACTCAAGAGCAATGATCTCATGAGCTACTTGCTGATTCACCAGATGCCCTATAAATTTAACAGCTGCTAGTAATTGAGGCTATAAATGATGAAAAACAAACAAAAAACACATCAGAAGCATAACAAAGACAAATAAAAGAAAATTAGAAGAAAAAAATTGATCTCAAGTTAAGAAGAATAACCACATACCTTGTCATTCCTCTTATAAGCCCTCTTAAGCTGCAAAACAATCCTTCTTAGCAAAAGATCTCCCACCTCAGGAAACTTTGTATTAACGACAGCAACCAAGGCAGCAAAAACATCTGTAAATCCCGGGGATGCCATCTGTGACTTCATACATGACCGACAAAAAAGTCCCCTTCCCCTGATCAGGTTTTCCGAAAACAATTCAGGAATTATATTTTTTATGTTTGTAGCATTAACCTTATTTACAAGCCCGTTTATGCTCTTTCTAAGAGCATCCCACGTTAACCTTTGATATTCGACACTACTTTTATCTTGAACTTCTTTCATCATCATCGCCATCTTAAAGGGGGGAATGTAAACACCACCACTCCTGCCCAGATTAGATGCATCACCATTCAGGTTACCTCCTGGGATACTTGTCTGTCGTTGAGGATTTGCATCTCCAACAGTTCTCCCATTTCCATTCTCTTTCTTCCTACTTTCTTCTTGATACTTGCTCACACCCTTATCCCTGTGGTTGCGCTCATTGTCATCATCCCTTTCAGCTCTTCGTCTCCTATCCCTGTCATCATCCCTTTCAGCTCTTTGTCTCCTATCCCTGTCATCATCCCTTTCAGCTCTTTGTCTCCTATCCCGGTCATCATCCCTTTCCACTCTTCGTCTCCTATCCCTATCCCTCTCTGATTTCCTCGCCAACTCCCTATCATCTTCCTCCGAATCATAACGTGAGCGTCTATCCCTGTCACTGTTACCACCCTTTTCCAATGTTCGCCTCTTATCCCTATCACTGTACCCACCTGATTTCCTGGTCAGCTCCCTGTGATCTTCTTCTGAATCATGCTGTCCGCGGCGATCCACAATTCTACTTTTGTCTTCCTCCCCTCCGCGCCATCTATCGCTGTGATGCAATCTATGACTTTCTTTCTCCACTTGCCTTTCACTCTGACCATTCACTCGACGAGAATCCCTATCACCCCGGCTATCTCCTTCAGCATCCCTCCCTCCACGTCTATCATAATCCTGCGGCAGCCTCTCATTCTCTTCACTAACTCTCTTTTTATTCACAATCTGACCCTCCTCCTCTGAGCTCTCCGACCTCTCCTTTCTCTCCCTACTCCTACTTTTCTTATCACTCCCCATTCCACCATCCCTCTCAGCCCCCTTTCTCTCTTCCCCCGAATCACTTCTATCACTATCATCCCTGCGGTGACCAGAACTCTTCCTACCACTCCTACCACCACGCTTATACTCATCCCTCTCGTCATCCTCAGATTCGCTGCCACTGCGTCTCCTCACATCATCTTCACTCGACTCGCTACTACTGCTACGTCTTCTCGCCATATCAAACCCTAATTCAATCCAACATAAGTTAAATCTACAATCAAAGAACACGGGTATTACACAAAAATTTCAAAATTGTTGTAATATCACCGCCAAACTACTTAAAATTGTAAAAATGAAGTGTGAATGGAAAAATGAAACAAAAATCACAATAGAAAACCCTAAGTAATACAGTGTCAAAGAAGAGAACAATTGAACAAACCACAAAACGAAAATGGATACCTTAGGTCGTGACAGAGAACCGAAAAGTTGCGTGAAAGAACTCGATGAAGTCTTCGCAGAGTGTATTAGGTTTAGGTATCGAAAGAAGGGTGAGAAACGGAGAGAGATGACGGTTGTTTTGCAGAGGTTCTTAGGTTTAGGTTTTCAGAAAGGAGGGTGTTTATGCAATGATTTGAAAAATTATCGATTTCAGATGAATTAAACTGTAGTATATCTAAATCACGTTATTTCACGCATATTATTTAAATATATAGATATTATTAAGTTAATATATAAAATAAAATTATATTTATTAAAAATAAAATAAAATAAATTAAAAAATAAGATAATAATGATTAATAAATATAAAAAAAATAAAAATAGATAATTTTATAAAAAATTAATAAAAGTAATGGATAATTTTAAAAAATTTAATAAATAATTATATTTTAAAGAATAAAAATAGAATTTTGAAATGAGAACATAAATGAAGGAATCATCTTTATATATTATTATAGACTAACATAAACACATGCACTATCACAATCTTCTTTCAACTTACATACACATAGTATTTATCTTTTGTTTTCTGTTGATTTGTAAGCATCATTATATTTGGCTAGCTGAATCTAAATGTGTTGATATTATTTACTTTGTTAACTACACTATCGTGCTATCTAAAATTTGTTTTGTTCTTTAGTTGTTTTAATTTTTAAAACATTCATTTCAAATTTCTTTTTATTTATTTCTGAAGTATTTTACTTATTGCTCAAGTTGAATTCATAATTATTTTTTCAGTGAGACTTATTTTATATTGTCAACACTATAATCGTGGTACCTATATGAAAGCAAGTTTATTGTATGTGTACTTTTTTTTAAAAGATTTTTGTCTTTCAGCATTTGTTTACATTTCAATCTTAGCAATCAATAATTCGTAAAAATATATTTCATGTTACATGCATGTACTATTATTTTTTGTTGTTTGTGTTGATATGTTGCTAGCTTAAATTCAATGTGTTGATATTATTTTTTTGTGTCAATTACACTATCATGCTAACTACATCAAAGAGATTAAGTTTTGCTCCATAGTGCATGTTTTGACTACATTTTTTGTTGCACAACATATATAACTTATTTCTGGTTTTCAAATGATAATAAAATGATCATTTTTTTATTAACATTGTAACAAAATGATATTTTTTTTAATTTATAAGTTATTTTTTTTATTAACATTGTAATAAAATGATAATTTTTTTATTTATCTTTTATTATTTGAAAATAATTTCTGAACACAATAAATTTTTGAATTCTAATTCTAATTAACCAAAACAAGATGCGACATTTGTTGAAAATTTACACCATCAATTAATTTATTTTATTTTTTGGAAGGAATTTATTTGTAATATTTTTTTTTGTATTCACTGAATACAAAAACTGGCATTTATTGATTATTTTTATTTATTGATTATTTTCTATTTCTATTGCTGTTTGAATTTCTAATTTTTACTTTTGTTTTGAAATTTGAATTTGAATTTTGATTCTTTAATGACTAATTAACCAAGACAAAAGATGAAATTCATTTAGACTTTTTATGCCTTTTATTTGTATAATTATTTTTTATATTTTGTATTAGTAGTTGAATTTCTAATTTTTATTTTTATTTTAATGATTTGTAATATTTGTATTTTTTTAAAAAAAATTTAAAAAAAAGATTTATTTTTAATAATGTGTAATATTTGAAATTTTTAATAAATATAATTTATTTATTATTTTATGTGTTTAAATTTTTTGTATTATTCTTTCCAACTATTAATTTGAATTTTTTTTTCTATAAATTTCTAATATTTTTAATCTTTTTATTTTTTTTAAAATTTACATTATATATTTTTTAATATTTTATTTTACTCAATTTTTTATATTACTCTTTAAACTTCCAAATTGTATTTTTTTTAAATTTGTAATCTTTTTATTCTTTAAAAAAGTTACATTATATTATTTTTAATATTTTATTTTTCTCAATTTTTGATATGACTCTTTAAACTTCCAATTTGTATTTTTTTTTTAATTTCTAACTTTTAATAAACATTTTATGTTCTATATTTATTCTTAAATTTTAATTCTTAATTTATAATTCTTTTATATATTTAATTTGTAATAAATAGATACGAAAGCATTAAAGAAGTATATTTTATTAGTAAAGTAATTAGAATTTGAAACAGTGTTTTGCTATGTATAAAACTGTTGAGTATCCATCAAATTTTGTTTATTATCAATCAACACAACAGAACGGTCACTTCCCTTCACCCTCCATGGATACCTTTGTCCCTGTGCCTGCCAGAATAACCTTAGGAAGGTTCACTATAATGCATTTTGTTCATAATCAGGTATGTTTTGTTTACAAAAACTTGAAATATATGTTCGTTCTTCAAAATTAGCCCTTCAAATGTACTGTAAATGTTTTTTCTTCCTTAAGCCATTCATTTTTGAAAACAGTGTTCGAACCCTTATTTTTTTTTTTACATAAAAATCAAAACTTTATTTTATAATGGTTTAAATCTTTGGTTTTTCTTTTTCTTCTTCACTTTTCATCTTTGTCTAACTGTTTCTTCTTTCATCAGACATGCATATCTTTGTCACTATGTTTTTTAATGTTTAAAATCTTATATTTCTTCAACAATCGTTTAAATATACGACATTTGGATGATTTCAAAATTTTTTTTCTTCATTTGTTCTTCTTCATTACAAATCTTTTTTGTCTTAAAAAAAATGTTAACTTTCCAATAATAGTTTAAATTTACAAAATTCTGCTTCCGTAAGCAAAGATTTTTCTTTTACTTTGATGTATATCTGACGTATTAATTAATTTTGCTTCCAATGTCAACTTTCTTCAATAATCCATAAAATCTTATTGTTTACATCACTCATGTTGTATATCTTATTACATTGGATTAAATCTTATTTATTCTCTGTCTTTCTTTCATTATCAGTTTAATGTTTGCTTAGTTTCAGTTTATTACAATCATTTTTTCAATTTTTTTTGACCCTGCTTTTTCTTTGTTGACCACTGGAATTTTAGGAGTTCGGTCATGTTGATCGTATGTTTGTTGCTATGTTTGCTAAAGAATTAGGACATGTTTGGCAGTTGGAAGATATTAAAGGAAATCGCCATCAGTTAACTTATAATATGGATGTCAATAATCCATTGTTGACTGATGGTTGGTCTAGCCTAAGGGTTTTTTTATAAATTGCAGCATATCCATCAAATCTTATTCAGATATGTTGGAAACTTAACATTCCAAATTACTGTATTCTCCGGCATGACTGCAATATCAACTGCCGCCAAATTTCTCTCAAACATACATCGATTGCGATCAAAACAGTTTTTTAGAGTGAAATTGACAAAATCTCAAAGCCAAGCTAGTCATCTGGTGAACAATGTACTTTTATATTGTTTTTTATATGCTATCCTCTTCATAGAAGTTTTTATTTATTTAACTGTTAATTTTTTGCAGGACCTACCAACTGACTTTGCAGCTTATGTTCGCAAACGTAGATTCAAGAGGTTGGAATTGCAGGGATCGACCAACACATGCATTGTTCAGTGTAAGCTTTTGGTGCGTAATTCACCTAAGAAGTCCACTAAGATTGGAAAGGGATGGAAGGACTTTTGCATATTCAATCGGTTGAAAGAAGGGGATGTTATTGTGTTTGCAGCTCACAACCAAATGAGAAATAAGAAGATAAAAGTCTATGTCAAAAAAGAGTTTAGCTTTTAATATTTTACTTTTCTTTTATGAACTTTAGCTGGTATTTATTTTTTTGTTTTCACTTTGAAGCAAGTTTGCTTTGTTTTTGTTTGTAAGACTATCCATCGTCATTTTGTTGCTTCTAATAAGTAGAAGCTATATCTAAAAGTATTATCCGTATGTTAATTTTGGTGAACTTTAATATTTTACTTACTTTGATTTTACTTATTTTCATGTTTCAAATTATTTTTTATAGTTATGTATTACTTTTATATATATTTCTTAAAAAACATCATTAGAACTAAGATTTATTTTAATATTAATGTTATACAAAGAATATTCATTTGTGATAATAAAAATTATTAACAAATTTAATTTTTTTTCAAAAATTTTAACACAGGATTGAAGTTATAAATATTTCTAACATTATAATTCTGTTATCTTTGTATTGTAATACTATCTCAGTACATTATTTGTTTTATAAAAACAATGCAATAAAATAAATTTAATTTGTTACTCTCAAACACACGTGTATTCAAAGTTGTAGTGTATTTATGTTTTAAAAAGTTAAACAACACGTGTATTCATTTTTTATCAAAGGACAATTGAAATTACATTAAGTTGTCATTCTTTTTCTTTCATGAATGATTTAAAAATTATTTCCATTAGTTTCATTGTAAAGTAAATGTAGAAACAAATTTCTACTTTTATGGTTGACTATTATCAAGCATAGTACTTATATGTTGGTCCAAAAAGGTATTATAGCACAAATGCAAAGTTTGAACAGAAGCATATCAGTGTCTACAAATCATGAATTTGGACATTGCATATCAAAAGGTACGTTGTTCCAGATATTGATCAAAAGTTACAGTTTCCATATTAGTGACTTGGTTGTTCTTTTTTATAAAAAGATTGTACTTACATTATCTACCTTAGGAATATTCAGCGTGGAAAACTGACTATGTCCCTTTATATTCAACACATCCTCCAACAAAATGTTTATTTTATTGAACTTCTCTTCATTGTGTAAACAAACAAAACAACAAGTGTATGTATAAACTTCTGGAAACATAACAGTGTATGCATAACAACAATTGTATACATAAACAAACAAAAACAAATGGCTGCAAATCTATCAACAAATGCAAGAAGAAAAAGGAAGAGCATTGTGTCAACAAAGATTTCAAATATGATGATGAAATCCTCAGGTAAAATAATCTTTTTGAGGTATTCATTTGTTCTTAAAACTTCTTGCCAATAAATACATTTACTTATCTCCAATACAATAACATAAACATTCAGATGTACATTTACCAACACAGTTTTTTATTTTGTTTTGTTCACTGCAGATACCAATCATCACAAATCCATTCACAGTGAAGCATTTTGTTCTGGAAATACTACACCTTTTTCTCATTATACAGATTTTGGTAATCATTTTTTCATTCAATACAAATTGTTGTAATCACTGTCTATTCAGTGACATTGTAGAATTTTGACATTATTACTTAATACATCTCTTACAGATAAGTTGTGTTCTTAATATTTTTTTAGGTATTCATAAAAAAAATGCAACTGATGCAATTATTTTATTACTTGGATTGCATACTAGACTGCTTTTAGTGATAAAGTTTAACAGTTTGGATTACATTGTTTAACAATTTTATTTCAAATGAACTTTATCTATTATGCTCTCTACTTATTTTTGAACCATTTTTGCAGTATGGAATGAATATATTACCCTAAATTCAACTATCAACAACTCCTTTACTGTTAGTGAAGATAGAAACCTCCATGCTCAAGCAATTCAATCTTCAAATAGAAATCCATTGTTGGAGTTGACATGTCGTGGTAAGTTTGTTCACTGAATTCAAATTTCATTCAAATTCCCAACAATGAAATTGAAATGCACAATGTGTCATTCATCTTTATATTTAATGTAATCTTTGTATTTTAAAGTGGATACATTTTTTTTTAATTTTGCAGACATTGACCAACTTAATTGTAAGAATGCATGAGTCAGAAGGAAAGTTATTAGGAATCAGAAGATTGCAGAAAAAAGTAATATCATGCCTGATAAATCTAATATTATTTTATCTTTATTTCAATTCCTTTAATAGTTTTTGTATTACTAATATTTACTAACATTTCATGTAAAGAAATTCATGGTTCTACCTCCATTGGATCTGGAATTGTTTGTAATTCAATTGAAATCACCAATGGTCCAATTTTGCACAAGACCAACATTAACAACAAAGGTAACAATCCATGTTGTATTCCAAATTTCTGCTAATTCAATCCAAGTTTCAAACTAATATATCATCATTTTATATTTCATGTCTATACTTGCATATATGGTTCAAAGTGACTGTCATAATACACAACCACTGTTGGATAAAATTACTAACAGGTTGATCAAGAATTTGATGGTAGCAGCTTCATTCCTGCTTCTGTGGATTCTTCTTCTTCTTCTGAAGTTGTTAATCTTTTTGATGTGGAAGAGAACCAAAGTCATGGTAATTTGTACTATTAACAAAATTATTTTGAATACTTTAATTACTTTTATTGTTACAAATTCATGTTGCTAATGTTTAAATGAATATTTAGACATATGTAAGCTGCAATCCTATACCAGTGCAAGATTAAGTCAATCATCTCAATATTTAGAAGCTGTAAAATTGGGGCAGCCTTCTCTTCAGGATGCTATTACACCTATTTCAAAGATATTGGATTTTGACAATAATTCTGATGAAGATGAGAATCATGGTAATCAATAATGCTTGACTATAAAAAATAAATTAATATTTTTTTATTTACCTTTATTATTAATTGTTTATTTATTTTATATCAAATTATCTTATTGAGCATTTCTCCTTTGATTTATATTCAACAACTGAAGTTTAAGGTTGAATACAACTTTTTAGCCAATTTATATTATTATACTGTACATATAAATATAAAAATCTTTTAATTAATAACATATTGTTTTTTATGTACTTAGCACATGTTGATGTAGGGGACTGTTCCATTGAGTGTCCCTATTGTCAAGCTCAATTGTGGTACGAAGAAAGATCTGATAAATGCAAAAGATTAAAACAAGTTGATTTTTCTCTTTGTTGTCAAAAGGGAAAAGTCCAACTTTCATTGTTGAAGAAACCTCCTCAATTGCTTCTAAAGTTGTTGAAAGGTGAAGACACTACAAGCCAACATTTATTACATACATAAGAAGCTACAATAACATGTTCTCATTTACATCAATTGGTGCGAAGATTCATTCCTCAATCAGTGATGGATATGGTCCTCCTCAGTTTATTCTTAGTGGTCAAAATTACCACCGCATTGGAAGTTTATTGCCCGATAAAGGATCAAGTCCAAAATTTGCACAATTATATATTTATGACACAGAAAATGAAACAACAAACAAAGTTAGTCACTTTGGGTATGCCTACATACTTTATTATTTTTTTTATGAATCATTCTGTATATTATTTATCCTTTTGTAATTTTACAGGTCTGATATACAACAATCCATATTTGATAAATCATTGATAGAAGAGTTGAAAAGCATGATTGACAAACACAATGTTCTTGCTCAATCATTCAGAAGAGTAAGAGATTTGATACATGATGATAATCGATCAGATTTTGGATTGAGGTTATTTAGACATCGCTGTAAGGATCCTAGAGTATACAATACCCAAATAGCAGATGAAGTCGTAGCATTGATAGTTGGTGATTTGAGCACTTTAGATGTAGGAAGAGACATCATTGTCAAGAAAGTTTGTGGTCAGTTGACGAGACTACATGAAACTCATACATGTTTCATTCCTCTGCAATATCCTTTGATTTTTCCATATGGAGAGGATGGTTATCAAGAGGATATTCCAATTAGAGATTGTCAAAGATATGGTCAAAGTAGAAAGAGAGTTCGAATTTCTTTACGAGAATTCATTGCTTTCAGAATACAAGATAGAAAGGTTGAATTTGGTAACGTTGTACACTCACGTAGATTGTTTCAACAATTTTTAGTGGATACCTACATGATGATTGAAGCTCAAAGGTTTTCTTTTATAAGAAATAATCAAAAACTCATTCGTTCTGATATTTTAAATGGGTTACAAGAAGTTGTTAACAAAGGTGAAACTGATCCTTCTTCCATTGGAAAGCGTATAGTTTTGCCATGGCATGAGATACATGTTCAATAATTGCCAAGATGCTATGGCCATTTGTAAGAGGTATGGCTATCCAGATTTTTTTATAACAATCACATGTAATGTCAATTGGCCTGAAATTCTTGATTTTGTAAAATCAAGAGGTTTAACTACTTCAGATAGGCCAGACATTGTTTGCAGAGTTTTTAAAATGAAATTAGACCAAATGATGACAGATTTCAAGAAGAATAATTTCTTTGGCAAAGTCAATGCAGGTACACAAACTACATTTCCATCATTCTGATTTTTTACCGCCAATTGTTTTGTATAATTATTATCTTCAAATTATAGGTATGTATACAGTTGAATTTCAGAAGAGAGGTCTGCCACATGCTCATATATTATTATGGTTGAGTGACTCAAACAAGTTAGAAAATGCAAAGCTCATAGATAAAGTAATCTCTGCTGAACTTCCTCATCTAGATCTGTATCCAAAACTTTCAAAGGCTGTTAAAACATATATGATACATGGTCCATGCGAAGCTGCTAGATTCAACTCACCATGCATGAAAGAAGGTCGATGTTCTAAATTTTTTCCTAAAAAGTTTAGACATAAAACTACAATTGATGAGGATGGATATCCTGTATATAAGCGTAGAGATACATGTTTCATTCCTTTGCAATATCTTGTGTTGAAAAATGGACATAAATTAGGTAATGGAAATGTTGTGCCTTATAGTCCTCTTCTCTTAATGCGATATCAAGCTCATGTTAATACAAAATATTGCAACAAATCAAACTCAATCAAGTATTTGTTCAAATATGTCAACAAAGGTCCTAATAGAGCCACAATGAAAATTACAGACAAAGAGAATGATTCTACAGAAGTCCGTATTGTTGATGAGATTAAAAGATATTATGATTGTAGATATTTATCTCCATGTGAAGCAGTTTGGAGAATTTATGGATTTGATATCCATCATAGATGGCCTGCTGTTCAGCGTTGAACTTTTCACCTACAAGATCAACAAACAATTTTGTTTAAAGATGATGATAGAATTGATGATGTATTGGAGAGGAATGGCAACATCAATACCATGTTTCTAGCTTGGTTTGAAGCTAACAAAAAATATGAGGAAGGAAGGAACTTGACCTATGTTGAATTTCCAACAAAGTTTGTTTGGATGTCTCAACAAAGGCAATGGAAACCAAGAAAGCAGGGTTATAGTATTGGAAGACTGACATATGTTCCTCCAGTATCGGGTGAATGCTATTACATGAGAATCTTACTAACAAAACAAAAAGGTTGTATTAATCATGATAGTATAAAGACAATTAATGGTAAAACATTCTCTACATACCAAGAGGCTTGCCAAGAATTGGGATTATTGGCAGATGACAAAGAATTCATTGATGCTATTAAAGAGGCTAGCCATCTTGCATTTGGAAATCAACTTAGAAGGTTATTTGTTTCTTTGTTAATCATGGATACAATGTCAAAGCCAAAAGTTGTTTGGGATGCAACTTGGAATCAATGATGAATCAATGTGCAACATTAATCAAGGAAGTCTTCGTGCTAAACTATTGACGGAAACAAAACTTATCATATGGGATGAAGCTCCTATGATGAATAAGTTATGTTTCCAAGCTTTTGATAGAACATTGAGAGACATTATGAGAGCTACAAATGAAGATAATGCTGAAAAACCATTTGGTGGAAAGGTTATTGTCTTGGGCGGTGATTTTAGACAAATCTTGCCAGTAGTAAGAAAGGGATCAAGGTATGATATTGTGAATTCATCAATTAATTACTCTAATTTGTGGCAATATTGCACAGTTCTTAGGCTATCACAAAACATGAGGTTAAAATGTGTTGTTTCAAATGAAAGTGCAATACATATAAAAGAATTTGCTGATTGGATTCTTAAAATTGGAGATGGAAATATGAATTTCAATGAAAGTGGTGAAGCCAACATTTCAATACCAACAAATCTTCTAATTCCAGAAAGTGAAACACCTTTACTTTCTTTAGTGAAATTTGTTTATGGTGGTCTAATTGAAAATA
>Ga0214543_1008661_pt1 | contig 16458 bp, 9 predicted proteins | sample CNSS2metaG_FD_160094 | JGI IMG/M metagenome (GOLD analysis project Ga0214543, IMG submission 160094) | Root nodule microbial communities from cowpea collected in UCLA plant growth center, Los Angeles, California, USA - CNSS2 | ecosystem: Host-associated > Plants > Roots > Nodule | place: USA... | reverse complement strand
TTGAAAACTCTAGTGCAAGTTGTGTATATAAATTGTATAGCAGTTTATCTAGTTTTTGTGGGATGACTGTAACATACTGTTTATATTTTGGGTTCTATGCTTTGAACTATCAGATATGCAATGTTTTGTTTGATGGTTTAGACTGTTAAATGGGATATTACATCACGTGTCACTTTGTGGTTGAGTTATTTTTTTTATTCAATTTAGTCTCGATATTTGTTATTTTTGTTCAATTTAATTCCAATTTTTGTTAAAATAAATCAATTTTATCCCTTTCAAATTAACACCAAATTTAATATCTTTTATACAAATGATATTAATATTTTTTCTAAAATTGACATTTTTATCTAATATCTTTTATATTTAATTGCTAAATAGAATATAATTATTTTAAATATTATAAGAATATAATTATTAAATATTTTTTTCTGATATTTATATTCTAAAATAATTTTAAAATTGATATTTAAAAATATTGAAAATATTGAAAATATTTTAGAAAAGTAAACTAATATTTGTAAAATTAACATTTAAATATAAAATATTTTGATTTTAATATATGAAATGCAATAAAAATATTAAATATTTTAGATTTAAATATCAATGTTACAAATGTTAATATATATTTTTAAAATTTTAATAATTATATTTTAGTATTATTTTAAATAATTATAATCTATTTAACAATTGAATCTAAGAATTATAATCAATTTATAATTAAATATAATAATTTATAATTGAATTTCAAAAATAACTAATAATTATGTCAATTTTAAAAATTAAATTGTTCTGGACTAAATTAAACAAAAATAACAAATATAAAGACTGAATTGAAAAAAAAATAACGAATATCGAGACTAAATTGAACAAAAAGAAATAATACAACTCCAAACTGACACGTGACACTAGCATTGACACGTGGCACAATTATGACTTAGCACGTGAACAAGTTTTTTTAAATTAAAAAAATTTAAATTTAAAAAAAAAATAAAAAAAATAAAATAAAATCTAGAAAAAAAAATCTAAAAAAAGTAAAAAAAAAACCAAGAGTTGCACGTGACATGTACTGTTTAAAAACATTAACTATTTAAATACCATTAGTCAAAAGGACCAAATTGACCAAAATTTGACGAAAATGGGGACGTAATTGAACAAAAAACGAAAATGAAGACGAAATTGAATAAAAACATTAAAAATAGGGACCAAATATATATTTAAGCCAATTATAAATGGGTTAAATATGTTTTTGGTCTCTCAAGTTTCAGTGAAATTTGGAATTAGTACTTCTTCAAAATTTTCGGCAAATTTAGTCCTTTATCTTTAAAAAGACATGAATTTGGTCCTTTTAACTAAATTTTGTTAAGTTTATCTGACGTTTCAAACTCATTTGATGATAGTATTTGATTTGATTACACTGTTTGACACATTTTCGATTTAATATTAACTCAAATATTATCATCAAATGCGTTTAAAATATCAAATAAACTTAACAAAATTTGGTAAGATGGACTAAATTCACGCATTTCTAAAGATGAAGGACTAAATTGGTATAAAGTTTCGAAGAGGGACTAATTTCAAAATTCACTTAAACTTGAGGAAGCAAAAACATATTTAACCCTTATATTTATAATGCAATTGACCCGTATTGAGAATAATAACAATCATTTTTCTTTCAATTAGTATATTCTTTCTCTTTCAGTTTTGTAAAATAAAAATTGATATCATAAGAACTAAACGTATCAAATTGGGATGAATCAATTTAAAAAATATATTATTATTGAACTTTTTTATTGCACGTACCTCACTTTATTATTACTCCTTTCAAGAAGTCCTATGAATGTATCTTATAATGCCATCTGACGATTCCTCCTTATGTTTGCTTGGCCCTTTGCTTATCCTTTAAATTGTTTCAAATTATGGGACTAAAAAATCTATCTTTACTAGTTGATAAGGTCAAAATTACCTAAGTCCGTTATGTAAATTAAGAGATAAAGTATTGCATCAAATCGCAATTATTTTATATTCTTAAGTGAACTTACTCATCAATTCTTCTTAAAGGGAGAACTTGTACAACCTTTACAATTTAAGTTTAGGTGAGGAGAAAGCCAATTCTATAATGTTCGTCACTAACGTTAGAAGGAAATAAGTTTTCTTTTTTTAAAAAAAAAAAATCCTAAAAAAAAACAATTCGTGCAAAGAAAGGAAATCTGCAAAAGACCTAAAGAAATATAATGCTAAATTGAAGGACACATACAATAATGAGTTACAAATGTTCCTTGTTGATGATTGTAAAAAAGAAAGAACACACTGGGTCGACGTAGATCAAGATCCCTAGAAGCGACTATAGTCAAAACGAAAAAGGCTAAACGATGAAAATAGGGAAAAAGGAAAGAGAATTTTTAAAAAAAATCCGAGAATGGAAATGAAATTTTTGTTAAATATTGTTTTTTATATTAATATTAAAAAAATAAAGAGTTGAGAAATTGAGAGAGAGTACTTTTCGAACTTTGGATTCTCGATTGGCTTTTTCTACTTTGATCTATTGTGCCTTTAAAATATATTGATGGATACTGTTCTCAGCAAAAAATTTGTCTGCAAGTAGGAGGATCCGAACGAGGGTCCGAGTGTCCGTATGAGGGTAAACTCAATCTGTAAAAAACTCTTTGATGCCTAAGTAAGGGAATTTCGTACTTGAATACTTAAAGGTGAAAAAGATAGTTCATATATCTAAATAATGTGGAGCAAATGTATATATAGTGTTAATAAATCTGGAACATGGCTAATAGGGTTATGCATAACTGTCTCATCGTGATATTAGGCCATAATATTTTTACTAGATACTTGGTCAAGTAATTGTGCAAAATGAATTTGGCCTTCTTAGGTAACGTCCAATGTTGGGCCTAGTAGGTACACTAAACACCCCCAAGTGTCGGGAGTACGATGAAAGGGTTGTTACTTGTAGTGATGGCTGATTGAACCGAGCTGCCATGCTGAAAAGGTTTGAGAAGGTGTTGCTGAGCTTGGCATGTTTGGCAAGGTCCTATTGTGCTGGGCAAGCTTTGGTGAGGTGTTGTTGTGTTAGGCAGGCTTTGGTGGGGTGCTCTCTTGCTTGGCAAGCTTTGGTGAGGTGTTGTCGTGCTGGGTAGCTTTGGTGACTGTGACTTATTTATAAGGGGCTTTTGTAGTAATGATGGCATGTCTTGTCGTTTCGTGATCGCGTGCCATGTGGTAGCATCAAAGTGGTTTAATTTTCGTGGGATGGTGGATCGTCATGGGCCCATTTGGTGAATGCCTAAAATGTCGTTTGGGCAAGTCGTCTCGCTTTTTAAATTGGTTTGAATTGGCCCTGATGTTTCAGTTTCTTCTTCCCTACGCCAGTTCACACTTTGCTTTACTATCGTTCGTTGTGTTTGCTCTGCCTTTACGTCTTCTTGCTCTCTTTGTTTAGTAAGTATGTCTTCTTCTTCATCCCCTACCCTTCGTTTTAGGCATCGTCATGGATAACCAGTGATGACGCGGGATGCTCCTCCTGTTGGAGAGAGTTCTGCCTTTGTTGCCACTAGAGAAAGGATCTTCCCTATGGTCCAGTAGGAGTGAAGCTTCAAAAAATATAGATATTAAGGAAGTTAGAGTACAAGTTCTTGTAGCTAGTATTTCTTCTTCAAGAGTTATTGTTCTCAATGTTGTAGAAACTCACAAAAATCAAGAAGAACAACAAATTAATGATCCCGATGTTAAAAACGAGTGGGTAGTAGATTGACCATAAGAAGTAGTGTTAAGAAGATCTCACAAAGATAGAAAGTCTGCTATTTCGAATGACTATGTGGTTTATTTACAAGAGTTAGAAAATGACTTAAGTATTAATAATGATCCATTTTCATTTTCAGAAGCTATTAATGGTGATAATTCTAATAAGTGGTTAGATGCCATGAAAGATGAGCTTAAATAAATGACACAAAATGACATATGGGATCTTGTGGAAATGCTAGTAGAATGCAAGAGAGTTGGGTGTGAATGGGTCTTTAAGACTAAGCGTGACTCTCATGGCAATATCGAACATTACAAGGCCTGACTTGTAGCCAAAGGTTTTACTTAGAAAGATGGCATTGACTATAAGGAGACATTTTCTCCTATTTCTAAGAAAGATTCTTTTAGAATTATCATGGCATTAGTAGCTCATTATGATCTCAGGTTGCATCAAATGGATGTTAAAACTACTTTTCTAAACGGGATTTAGAAGAGCATGTTTGTATGGACCAACTGGTAGGGTTCACTAATGAAGGAAAGGAACACATCACGTGTAAACTTAAGAGATCAATATATGGATTTAAGCAAGCTTCTCGGCAATGGTATCTTAAGTTCAATGATATTATTGTGTCTTGTGGATTTAAGGAAAACATTCTTTATCAGTGTATAAATTTGAAGGTCAGTAGGAGCAATTTTATACTTCTAATTATGTATGTTGATGATATCTTGCTTGCGACTAACGATCTTGGTCTATTAAGCGAGACTAAGATGTTTCTCTCTAATAACTTTGAAATGAAAGATATGGGTGAGGCATCTTCCGTTCCATTACAAAAAGGAGACAAGTTTTGTGTCATGCAATGTCCAAAGAATGATTTGGAACGAAAACAAATGGAAGATATTCCGTATGCATATGTTGTTGGGAATTTGATGTATGCTCAGATATGTACGAGGCCATATATTAGTTTTGCAGTTGATATGCTTGGTAGATACCAGAGTAATCTAGGACTGGAGCATTGGAAAGTTGCAAAGAAAGTTTTAAAATACCTACAAGGAACAAAGAATCACATGTTTACTTATAGAAAATCTGATCATCTTGAGGTGATAGGTTCTACAGATTCAGAATTTGCCAATTTTATGGATACAAGAAAGTCTACATCTGGTTTTGTGTGTATCTTTACCCAGATAAGCAATTTCATGGAAAAGTGAGAAGGAGTCTGTCATTACTGTATCAAACCATGGAAGTTGAGTTTATGGCATGCTTTTAGGCCACAATTCAGGCTAATTGGTTATAGAACTTTATTTCGGGACTTGGAGTAGTCCACATTATTTCCAAGCCACTGAAAATTTATTGTGATAATTCTGCAACAGTTTTCTTTTCTAAGAACAACAAGTATTCCAAAGGTGCTAAGCATATGAAGTTGAAATACTTTGTCATTAAAGAAGAAGTTCAGAAACATAGAGTGTTAATATAACATATTAGCATAAATCTTATGATTGCTAACCTTTTGAGAAAAGGGTTATTGCCCAAGTTGTATGCTGGCCATGTAAAGAATATGGGCATTATGTTTACTATTGAATGTTAAATGTTGAATGTTAATGTTATTAATGTTTATGTGACACTCTAAGATCTTTAATGTATAAGTTTTTGAAAGTTGTGTTATCTTCTTTATGTTCATGCATACAAATTATGATGAAGAAAACAAATTATGTTATGTTATTGTTATTGAAAGAATGACATAATGTTTGAACCTATTATGGACTTCTCGCTTAAGGTCATATTAAGGAGAAATGAATGATATAGTAGTACATGGAAGCGGCATGACGAGTGAATGATGTGTGACTGCCATGACTATTATTATTTATGTATCTTTAATTGTGAATAATGATGGAACCAATTTATGTAAGATCTTTTAATGTGCATTATGTTTATGTATTAAATAACATAATGTTATAACATCATATGAGTCATGTGGGAGAATGTCAGAATTAATTGACGAATTAATTCTATTATGTGACTCATTTGAAATATTATTGTTCCGGTCAAAAAAGGTGTAAAATAACCTTAGACCAAAGACAAAAAGAAAGAACTATTTTAACCTTTGTTAATGACTCACTTAGGCCAAAATAATTCTCCCCTTAACCGTGGGAGTAATACTCTTAATTATAAGCAAGCCGGGTACAATTTTTGTAGATATACATAATCAAATATTCTCAAATAATCTAATCAAAATATAATTAGTAAATAACAACAATCGTATCTCCTAATCTCGTTTATATTCATCAAATGTAGATGAGATTTTTCTCCAAGATTCTCCTTTATATTCTCGAATATTCTCCTTTCAATCTTAACTTCCTATAGAAAGGTCGGTCTTAGGGTGACATCCTCACAAATCTTGAACCATCAACCAGCTACCCTAGTCGCATCGGTGATGAGTGCGTATTTTTGCCCTCATTCAGTGTTTAATTCTAGGTATTTAATTGAATTTATGTACTTAAAGAGTGATTTAATTGATAATTCTGATAATTAGGCTGTTTGAGCTTGTGTGATAAAAATGTCTTAAAAAGTGATTTTTAGTTGCATAAATTATTTCTTGGATATTTTAACGTTTGTTGATGCAGCTGAAGTTAAGATTAAGCTCATTCAAGGTGGGAAAATAAATTGATTGAAATTTCAAAACACCTTTAAATAAAGTTGAAATTAGCAAGTTCTGGAAATATCACTTATGCACCCCCAATTTTTACTTATACACTCCCATCTTTCTAAAGTGGACTACTAAAAACCTGTTATGCACCCCAGTTTCTACTAAGTTGCACCCCTCCTACCACTTAAACTCTACTCAACCATATGTTGCCATGTGGCAATCCTCAACTTTTAAAATTGGCCAACCAGAACAAGCCACGTGGCATTAATCCTTGCAAACACATATGCACCAATGAAACACTGTCACGTCATCATCTTCCTCCATCTCACACATGAAACCCAATTTTCTCCTCTCCTTCCATCACCATGGCAGCCGCCATCCTTTCCAACAGCTGTCGTAAACTCTCCGACCACTACACCTGCTGCAGCAGCCATGGAAACCACCTATGCGCCGTCGTTCATCCATGCACTTGTAGCAACTCCTCTCACATTCACATGCATCACGCATCTATTTCAACCACCGCAGCAGCGATCCATGGCAGCGCCTGCACCTGTGCCAGCGCTTCTGCAACAACGCATCATCTTCCCTGCAACGTACCAGCGCCACCATCACCATGCTGGCAGCAGCAACCGCCACCCTTCCACCATCAGGTCAGCCGCGGCAGTTGCCACTCTCGCCGGAACATACCTGCAGCTTCAACGCTGTAACATGTTCGCAACAACACCATCGAAACAGCGGAACGACGGAAAATGCAACGCAATCCACCAAAAAACATGAAGGCGAGCAGCCACTAATACCATGCTTGACGAGCCACCATTGCAGCACCGTTGGCCACCATGAACGAAACTTCACTGAAGCTGTGCCGTCAACGTCAAAATAGCACCTGCACCAGTTCTGGCCACGCTGCATCTGCAACGTACCATCTTCTTCTTCCCGCAACCAAATCTTCACGCGAGCAGCCTCTTCGTTCACGCTGCAGTAGTGCACCGTCACCACCATTTCTGCATCTGCATCGTGAGCTAACCATTATAGCATCGCCGGAAAACGGGAACCAACAGCAACGGGAACAGTAGCATGACCACGGACGAGCACCACCGACAACCGCAATCCATGATGGAGATGCAAACCTTGAAATGCAGCAAAACCCTAAAGGACGCAGAAGCCCTAATTCTGGAGAGAGAAAGTGCACTCTGCTACGTGTCAGTCTGCTATTGCATAGTCAACTGGTCAAAGTTGGTCAAACAGTCAATGACTGGTCAAACAAAAGGGGTTTAATTGCAAATATTGATATTTTTGGATGTCTATGCAAATTTGGACTACAAGATTAAAAATGGATTATTGAGAAAATTAATGCAAATATTATTTGTTAATAATTATTAGATATCTGTAAATAATTTATTTATTTAATTATATCATAAATTATTAACCAAACTATATTTGTCAAATAGTTTAGATCTCTCCAAATATCTTTGAATATTTATCTTTATCTTTATTTTAAAATATATTTGAGAGGTTTTAGCAACCGAAAAGCCCAATCCAAGTCCTATATAAAGAGAAGAGACCAAGGGAGAAGTAGAATGAACAAGCTCGGCACTTCGAAATTTAGGAACCCTTAGGGGGGCCTAATGTCTTTCTCTCTCCTTTCTTCTATTATTTTTATTTTATTTTGCATTCCATGAAATGCTAAACTTCTTGGGTTGATTCCATTATAATTTCATTATGGATTCTGAGGTTAGAATGAAATAATTTCGTTGTTCTTTTTATTATTGTAGAGGTTTTCAATTATCTATGTCTTTTATCTTTGAATCACGTAAAAAATAATGATTTTAAATCTATATGCATGTTGATCATATGAATTCAAGGGTTTTTTAAATTTAATTAAGACTTTACTTTGATTTTATTTAGAAATTTTCATGTGATTAAATGAGTTTTTACCAATAATTGAGACTTTACTTTGGTTAAAGGTATTTACTCTTATGAAAATTAATCGAGACTTTACTTTGATTAATTAAGCTTTTTATTTGGTGACGAGATAAAAGAATAGACATGATTAGGCATGGTAAAATTTGATTGAGACTGTACTTTGGTTGCATTTACTGTGGATAATCTAAAACTTCTCACTTTTAATGGAGACTGTACTTTGGTTAAAAGTGAGAACGCCAACAAATTAATTGAGACTTTACAATAATTAATTTGCAAATCTACAACAATAATTAATTGAGCAATAATCTTTAGATAACCGATGATGAATCTATTTTGAAAAAGCAATGGAATCAATCTATTTTCTTTACTATTGTTTTTATTTCTTTTTATCTTTTCTATTTCTTTCTTTGTTTATCTTAATCCTTTCATATTTTTATTATTTTATTTGACTAACCATTTTGTATAGATTTTATAAGAACTAAGTTGTTAAAAATCAATTCCGTGTTCGTTGGGAGACGACTTTGGGTTACTTTACCCTTTCTATTTTCTTGACTACTCTCTTAGCAATACTGAAGTTGCTATTGTTTAGTAGTATTAATTTGATCGCTTCACGACAACATTATCAATCAGTCCTAGGGAGACATCCTTTTGGCTTCCTTCAATGACCTCAGCTTTGTGAAGACATCCTTCTAGATTCTTGCAATGACCTCGACTATGTGGAGACGTGACTTTTGACTTGAATTTTCGCCTGATTCCTTGGCCTACTCACTACCTTGGTTTATTGGAGATCTTCTCCATCCGGGAGGGCACATAACTCCCCAACTTTTGAGCTTCTATCACTATACAATAGAAGCGAGAAAGTTGCCATTTCAGTAACCGTTGTTTGTAGTTTCCCATACTTCATCATTACCTTTTACCTAACCCTGAATAGGTCACCAGTTTAGTGAGCTCTCAACATTACACAAACTTTAGCTAAATAGGTCGTCTGTTTGGTGTAAGACCAGAGGGATTTAAATAATTAAATAAATAATTATTTAAATAAATGTGGGTAGTGGAAGTCTTTATGGCATTGAATTTTAACTGTCATGACGTGGAAGAGTACTAGATCAAATGGTTGAGAGTACTTTATTGAGTGAAAGGACTTGGGTTCAAGTCCTATGTATGCCATTTTGTGTTATTTAATTGTAGTATTTTTTTATATGATATGTTGGAGCATGATAAGAGAATAGAAATTTCTAGATTTATACACATTATCATGAAACATAGATTGGTTGCATTGGTTGTGCACATGGCGACACATGTGATTGCCAATTTTCCCTGGTTTGTTTGGTATATTAGTGGTGTGGTGGTGTTTGAATTGGATTTTTATTGTACTTATACAATTGGTATGACAAGACTGGTTTGTAATTAATTATTTGGTGGAAATTGCAAGAACTCTTCAAGGAATTTGGGGATTTGGGATCATGTTGGGGGTTGGAAATAAATAAGCATGAATTATGTCTATGAATGGTGTGCTATTTTGTGGAAATAATGTTAAAATGAACCAAGTATGAAACCTGTATGATGTGTGCATGTTAGGTTATGTCAGTGCGAAGGTTGGTATTGCAATTAGGGTGTTGGGAGTCACGACTGATACTAGAAAAATTTGGCAGAAACCAGGTTTGGATGCACCGTCTGGCGGCACAAGAACTGCCACCAGGCGACACCTCAGAATAGGGCCAAATTTGATGCTTGTTCTATAATTTTGCATTTGGGCTTTATTGAATAATTTTATGTGAAAACGAAATTAACATGTAAGAGGTATGGACAAGTAAAAACGTGTGTAATATGGATAGAGTTTATGTATAACTTTGCGATGATTGGGGTTGCATTCACATAAAAACAATAGGCCAAATTAATTTAAATGGTTTCTGTATCTAATTGGGAAATGTACTTGAGTTGAAATTGGAATGGTTTATTTTTCAATTGATGTGTGGTATTCTTCCAACAGTTTGAGGAAAGATATTTCTTAATGGAGAAAATATGCTAAGTGAAGTGTGTGAGAGTGCAATTCAGTTATATGACTATGCCTGGATGTATGAGAATGATTTTATGTATGGTGGGCTAGACTGTATATGTCACTATCATTGGCAGGTTTAGTGGTTATGTTATTCTTAAAAGTGTGTATGTAATATTGACCATGTTGGTGGCATGATTAAATGGGTGTATTGTGATTTAGTTATGGTATAACTCGATCATCGTAATTGTACCATGATTTTTTTTCGTATGATGTGACTGAGGTCCATTAGGACCTGCTTCATGTGCCAAAAACCAGTAGCATTACGCTACTTGTATGGCGCCTGGCGTCGCGATGCAAGTCGCCAGGCGATAGATACTCAAAATAGTGGCAATGGTCATTGGACGTGCATGACGCCTGGCAACAGGGTTGGTTCTGCCAGGTGGAAGCAGAGTGGTAGAAGCACTGGAAGACGCTTGGCGCCTGGCGGCGTGAGATGCCCGCCAGGCGGTTGGAGCCATGTTCCGCCTAGCGACACGAAAGGTGTGCTAAGCGGTCTTGCTTGCGGAGTTGGGTCCCAAGGAGGATTTCTACACAACTTTGGATGAAGGTCATGATTTGATGCTTTGGTTGGGGGCCTAGTTACAAGTGTAACTTGTATTAGGGTAACACGTGGCCACTCGAGGTTGTAGCCTGGTGGTTTAGGAAGTCCAGTGGAGTGTGCGAGATCGTGGCTCGTATGGCGAGGTTCCGAATGATTACCCTCTTCAGTGTAACTGATTGAGTTTGGTAGTCTGGGGACAACTACAGACTTTGGTTCGTTTTGGGGAACTCCACTTGTAGTCGCGGATTGTGCTCGTGGCAATTTATTCTCGCGTGTGGACTATTAGGTGGTGGATTGTAGTTGGAGGGGCGAGTAGACACTCGTGCAACAAAGATCGATCAGTGTACTCACTAAAGGGTGTGGAATTAAGAGGCATCCAACGTAAGGTTTGGAAGTTGAGGATTTGAGAAGTTGGGGATGATAACATGAGTCATGGTTTTGAGATGCTTTAATTATGCCTATTGTATTTCTATTTCTCGTAACTGAGCTCACCCTATCTGTGTGTGTTTGGCGATGATCATGTAACTTGTTACATGGGAGCAGATGTTGATGCAGGTGAGCGTGTGGATGCTTAGAGACAGAGTAGGGAACAACTATGCGAGTTTTACTAGTTTTTTCATGAAAGTTTTATGGACAATTTCTTTTGTATTGGCTTTATAAACGCTTTATAATTGTAATAATTGACCATCGTGGTTTATTTTAATTTGGCGCGTTGAAATAAAGGATTTAAATTTTCCCGCGTTTTGGGAAAGTACTTCATAAAAAATGAGGTTTATTATTATAATTTATTTCTTTTATTTTAAATAAGTAATTTCTTGTTAGGACGTTACATTTGGTGATCTATTGTTTGGTGAGCTCTTGTATTACACAACTTATAAAATTCATTAAGCTAAGTAGGTCGACTAGTTGACTAGCTCTCAGCATCAAACAACTACAATCCATTAATTTGAGTAGGTCCACTGAAAGAGGAGCTCTCAGTTCTCGCAATGCACTTATCATCAATTATAAGAAGAGTGTCGGCTAAGAAATGAGCTCTTAGTTCTTGCAAAACAATCATCATCAATTATAATAAGACTGTCGGCTGAGAAACGAGCTCCCAGTTCTTGCAATGCACTTATCATCAATTATAATATGAGTGTTGGCTGAGAAACAATTTCTCAGTTCTTACAATATAACACCAAGACAATAGAAGGCTCGACTTAAAACCAAGATTATAATCCTGCTAATATAACTCCAAAACAATAGAAAATAACATAATGCTCGTACATCAACCGAGCTCTCAGTTCCTGCCAACATAACACCAAAACAACAAAAGGCTCGACTTAAAATCGAGATTATAATTCCAACCAATATAACTCCAAAACAATAGAAAATAACATAACGCTCATAAATTAACCGAGCTCTCAGTTTCAGTCACATTCATAGTAATTGACAAGAAACTGATATTAGTACGAATTGTAGTCAATCAGTTGGAAACCAATATTTCGTACTGGTTGTACTTGTGATCCTAGTGATCTGAATCATCTAGCATTATGGCTCAACATCGAGCATTGTGGCTCGACATTTTCATCGAGCATCGTGGATCGGCATTTTCATCGAGCATCGTGGCCCAACATTTTCATCGAGCATTGTGGCGCGGCATTTTCATCGAGCATCGTGGCCCGACATTTTCATCGAGCATCGTGACTCGACATTGAGCATTGTGGCCAAGCATTTTCATCGAGCATCGTGGCTCGGCATCGAGCATCATGGCCAGACATTTTCATCGAGCATCGTGGCTCGACATCGAGCATCGTGCATCGTGGCCCGACATTTTCATCGGGCATCGTGGCACGAAATTTTAATCGAGCATCGCGGCCCAACATTTTCATTAAGCATCATGACTCAATTATGATTTTTGTTATTCTACCTTTTTCCTAAATTAAAGAGATCAACTTTGTACTATTAATAGTTGTGAAAGAGAACAATCTTATCCTAAGGTCGGCACCCAAAAGATCAATCTTACCTTTTGTCGAGCTGAAGCCAGTCTTAGTTGATTTAAATATGATGAATAAACTTTTAATATATCTACAAAATCTCTTTAGCAATTCATAATATATATATATATATATATATATATATTTATATGTATATGACCATAAGATTATTTATAGTTCAATATAAATAATTGTTATGTAAAACATTTTATAAATATCTAATTTTAATTAAATGATTTTCACTTGTAAAAATCATTCCAAAAAGGAATGAATTATAAGATATCATCGAAATTTTTAAGCTGACTAAAATAACATACTGTTATAAATAATTATGTTTATTATTAGAATAAAGTAGCACAAAAAAATTTTATACTAGAAAATATTTATATCTAGTAACAATAAATTTGTTCTAAAGATAACAACTAACAATATTTACTAAAATACTCACATTTTACCATATGTATGAAAATCTTAGTGTATACATTTAAGCAATCTTATTTTATGATTCCAGCACCATATCAAATAATTATATTGAGATTTTGAAACAACTTTATGGAAGATTAGTTCTTCCTAAATTATTTTGTTAATAATATCTTACTTAAAACTCCTCTAAATATAAAATACTTCACACTAAAATTTATTTATTTAATAGTATGAAAGAAAATATTCATGCTAAACATATATTTTAATATAAATAACATAACGCATATTTCATTTAATATTTCAAAGTCAAACTTTAATGTAAAAAGACATTTAGTTTTGTACGTTGAAAAGGTCGACGAATAATTAATTCATGAAACTTTTATTATTCATTAATTTCACTATTTTGCTCTTTTGATAATAATATGGTTAAAAATAAAAGGAACAACTGATAACAATAATTAAGTTACATAAATATATTTTATTGTCTTTTAGCAAATCAATTTATTATTCCTGTAAGCATAATTAAGATCGTATTATCCAACAATATATATAATTTAAAATAACATAACAACATATATTTTATAAATTACAAAATTTGATATTTTCTTTAAATTAATTATTCCGACTTTTTATTTTTAGTGTCCTAAAGAAATCATTTAATCCAATTTGTAAAACTATTAAACTTATGCTTCTAAACTTTAGATAATAAAAGAAGAGTATAATGATTTATGACTATGTGATTAGGAAATTATTTAGATTTTCTGGTTTGATTTTTTCCCAATTTTATTATTAACTTTTTTATGTCAAAAAATAGAAACATACATGGAACTTTGGTTTTTTTTTATCTATATCAAGAAAGAGTGTAAGCTTCGATCGCAAGGATTAATTGCTGATCTATAAGCGGAGATTGAGCATAGATCGATCATCTTCTCATGATTTGCATATGTCAAAAGTTTCTTATGAGTATTGCGGAGGTGGAATCTGTTGCATTGTTGGGAGTGTTGTCGTTCTCATTCTTCTCTTGGTGGTTGGAGTTGTTTTTTCCATTCCTCACGGTGGTAAGTGTAGTTAGGATCTTGTTTTACCGAGTCCCACAGTGGGCGCCAATGTTCCAGTCAAAAAAGGTGTAAAATAACCTTAGATCGAAGACAAAAACAAAGAACTATTTTAACCTTAGTTAATGACTCACTTAGGCCAAAAGAATTCCACCCCTTGACCGTGGGAGTAATACTCTTATTTATAAGCAAGTCGGGTACAATTTTTGTAGATATACATAATCAAATATTCTCAAATAATCTAATCAAAAGATAATTAGTAAATGAGATGAGATTTTTCTCCAAGATTCTCCTTTATATTCCCGAATATTCTCCTCTTAATCTTAGCTTCCTATAGGGAGGTCGGTCTTAGGGTGACATCCTCGCAAATCTTGAACCACCAACCAACTACGCTCAGTGGCATCGGTCCTAGGGAGACATCCTTTTGGCTTCTTGCAATGACCTCGACTTTGTGGAGACATCCTTCTGGATTCTTACAATGACCTCAGCTATGTGGAGACGTGATTTTTGACTTGAATTTTCGCCCGATTCCTTGGCCTATTGACTACTTCGGTATATTGGAGATCTTCTCCATCTGAGAGGGCACAATTATGATGGGATCAATTATGATTTAATAAAATATAAGGACCTATTGGTTATTATCGAAAGTCGTAATAAAATAAAGTAAAGCCCAATCCAACTTGATAGACGTTGTATGCTAAAAAGGGATTAGCGTTTTGTCTCTGCCAATAAGGTTCTCTCATAATAAGCCATAAGAAAGATAGTGTGAGAGGAGAAATGAAGGCAAGGAGATAGATTGGGAAAAGGAGATTGGAGAAGAGATTGAAGAACGCATTCTCATTGGATCTCTCTTAAATCAAAGTTAGTATCCTATTATGATTTATGTGTGTGAATGTGTGAGAATCATGAATCTTAATATCCTAGAGAAGTTTTCAATAATAAATTATTATAGCATGAAACTACAAATTAATTTACAATTCAAGCATGAGGTTTTAATACCTAGCATGAGTGAATGCCCTTTATTACAAGATAACTTTGAAAGGAAAGGAGGGAGGAGAGAACTATCACTAGTTCAGTAAGGACTTTTGGCCCCAGTTATTTTCGTCATTCTACCTCGGTTTTAGAACTGAGGCATAATGGGGCGAGGCCAAAAGGGGGTGCCTTTGGGCCCCGGTTACCACCCAAGGCCATTGAGGCACTTTTCTGCTTCGGTTGCAAAGGGACTGGAGCCATAGAAGGGCTTTTCTGCCTCGAGTCTGCGAGAACTGAAGCCATAGATTCACAATTTTTTTTAATTAAAAATTTCGCAGAGCCTTTGGCCTTGATTATAGTACGAACTGAGGCCATATACCCCCCTTTTGCTTCGATCTTGGTAAGAACCGAGGCCTATTCTACTATTATTTTTAAATAAATTTTCTGTTTTATTGTTATTCCCACATTTAAACCTGCATATTTTTTTCATAGACCAACACAAACCAGAACAGAATATGTTCTCAAACATCCACAATCCAAAAACATTTAAAAGATAGTTGGAATATTTACAATCCAAATACACATATCATAATCAATACTATTGTACATTTGAATTATGAAGTTTGCACATGCTATCCTACCAAACTTTATGGACTTCGCGGGAATTGGCACAGGACTCTTGAATGTCTGCAAAATAAGACATTAACTTAAGTTAGTATATAGAAAGAAAAATTTAGTATATTGCAAAGTAATTGCTTTAATTCAAATATATATTATCATTTCCCAATTAGTTGTAATACGAGCACACACAATGGTTGTCATCCATTGCATTATATAGTAATCGCACTCATATGAGACGGTTTGTCTATTACACTACATTATATCAACAACATTAAAATTAATTAAGGAAGAAAATCAAATCAAACAATTATAAATATATGGATAGAAACATCAAACCTGGAGGGAACACCATGCAAGACATTTTGCCTTAGTCGTTGATCTCCCTAACAACATGTTATGTCCAACAATTGAACTATGATAAAGGGAATAAGTTAGGATACTTTTATATAACATGTCATATTCATAAGATTGAGATTGAGGTTTCTTACCAATCTATCAC
>Ga0214543_1008655_pt1 | contig 16463 bp, 16 predicted proteins | sample CNSS2metaG_FD_160094 | JGI IMG/M metagenome (GOLD analysis project Ga0214543, IMG submission 160094) | Root nodule microbial communities from cowpea collected in UCLA plant growth center, Los Angeles, California, USA - CNSS2 | ecosystem: Host-associated > Plants > Roots > Nodule | place: USA... | reverse complement strand
GACTCCTGTGGTGAGAGTAGCAGGAGGCCTGAAATCCAGTAAGGGCTAACCTTGTGGTGAGGGAGATTTGATTTATCGTAACACTTGAAACACATAGCTCAGGATCGAGCAGCTCAGGATCGAGCAGCTCAGGGTCGAGCAGAGGTATCCACCACAAGTGCAAGCATCTGCTGAATCCGACCAAGTTATACGTATCCGGATGAGTCGAGTCGAGTCGTAGTGTATTGAATGAAGAGTCATGACATGTTTGGTTGTTATATGGATGTGAGATGATGAAAATATATTTGACTGTATGATGAGTATGTGTTGGCTCTAGCTTACCCGTTTTGTTGCATGACTGTGTTGTATGTGGTTGTTCTTCCTTGCGATGATCATCAACTTGGTTGATGGGAGCAGATGGGCGAGGTTCTCGTGGTCAGCAAGGAAGCGGTGATTCAGTAGCTTAGCCATCTGGGCTGGAGGCATTTTATTTACGATTTCTTTAGGGTTACGGCCCCTGTATCATCTTATGATTTCTTACTCTACACTCTTTGTTAGATTGGTATCTGTTTTATGTCGGTATCGTGGTGTGCCAGGTTTTAGGGGTTGCGTTAAGGACCCCAAGACTACGCTGCTATACTTTATCGCGTGACGTTTCCTTTAATTTCGTTTTAATAATTAAATGGGACGTTACATTTAACACCACTCTTCTTCAAGGCTTTGAGTTCTTCCCTTTTCATTGACTCAATTAGCCATAGCACTCAAAAATCAAAGGTTAAAATAAATTTGTAAATTTTTCAAAAGTTAAAAACATATTAAAATATAAAAAATTTAATTTGGGTATTTTAGTCCGAAGGATATATTATACCTCTAATAGTTATGAAAACGTAATCTTTGTCAACACAGTTATTTTATGAATTATTATAATGAACCAGTCACTCCCCTGACTTAACTCAACAACCTCACTAACCAAAATGTTGATTGGAGACTAACAAACAAACAATTTATAAATTATTGACAAAGGTAGTGTTTCATGTTCTGATATAGATGATCTAGTTTATTGCATTTCAAATAATTAAGTGACCAAATTTATTTTAGAAAGAATAATAAAATAAGCTGTTCTGCATTTTCAGCTGGTTGGAACTATTGTCGTATGAAACTCTTCTGGTTTTTCACTTGTATATAGTTAGCCACTATTAATGCTTTATGGTAATTGTAGTAGTACATTGTAAAAATACACTAATGTAGTACATTGATGCAAAGACTTCAATTAACAAGCCACAGAATTTCAACACACCACTTTCCATTACTCCCCTCTATTTTGAGAGGACTGAAGCTTCTAATCACAACGCCTCACACTTAAATTCTTAGATTATTATCACTAAACATACACAAGGAAATACCATAATACAAGAAAGATCACATATATTGTGACTGCATGAGCATTGTTTTTTTTCTTTTGCTCATCTTATTTTCTTAGTAACTTTTAATTAACCTTGCGGCAATTAGTACGAATTTGGCCACTTTTCCCTGTTAAGGGGCTAAGGTTTCCCATTTTGACCATGGCAGAAGCAAAGTCTGCATAGAAAGCTGAAGGGTCATTGCTATAGGTAGTGACCTGAGAATCTGTAGAACCACCACCAAACAACTGTTGATCAGAATGCAGAAGCCCCTTTTGGTTGATGAGATTCTTGAAATAAGCATTGTCAAATAGAACACTTGTGGTGACATCAAGTGGGGAAAGGTTGGTGTCTCCACCAGTGCTTGGACAGTTTGACTTGAGTGATGTTGCAAAGTTTGACTCAATGCTGCTTTCATTATAAACCCTCCCTCTAAATAGCTGACACCTGGCTAGACCTGTTGTATGAGCTCCTGTATGTTCATGAAAATTTCAGAGATGAAAAAACGTAGATTGACGAAACATATTTTAGTAGTAGTTTATGGATCACATGTGATAATGAGCTCCTGTATGTTCATTAAAAAACATTCATCACATGTGATAATGTTGCATGCATAATCTTGCTTTGATACATAATCAACTAGAGAGTAGTTCTAATTTACCTGCCAGTGCTACCATTTCCTTGGCGTTAAATCCCTTGTTTGCAAAAGCAGATATAAGGGCACTAAGATCCATTAGTGGGGATGGAATATCCTTAGTGGCAGCATCTTTACTTGCTGTGGTTGAATCTCTTCTGCCTAACCCAACATTCCATGATGGACCTCCCAACTGAGAAAAAATCGACAGAGTAATAACAGTTTTAGACTATCATATCATCGTAAAAAAATTCTGTATCGTAAATTTATGGACTAAAAACATATTTTAGTAGTAGTTTATGGATCTTTTGAGAGAGTATCACATGTGACTTATGAAGTCTGAATACAGACATGGGGACACAGATACAACACACGGACACAGAGATACGACTCAATTGAAAAATATAAAACACGGGGACACGACATGTATATACATATTATTTTCAAACTTTCAACTAATACATTGTCAACTAACACATAAATGAATCTAATTTATCTATCTAATATCCAAAAAAGTTAAAAGTAATGATCATATAATACTTTTTCTTTATTTTTATAATCATAATAAGAACTTATGTGATAAATTTACAAGTTTATAGATTTTTTAGAAAATCATTGAGTTTGTGATTATTAATATTGTGTATGAGTCATGTTAAAATCATGTTAAAGACAAAAAAAATATCTTTCAAATTGAACACTTTACTAATACTTGTCATACGAGTGTTGGTGTTCAATACGTGTCAGACACGAGACACGCCATTAATAAGACGTGTTCAGGCTTCATAGCTCGTGACATATAACATCAATGAGACATGAGTTCAACCTACACAAAAGATATTGACACCACCCTTTAACCCAAAATCTTAAGACAATAGTTTTATAGGTTTTCATTCTTATATGATATTCAACTTTTTTACTTTTATTTAATGTAAGACTTAGACTCATACTTGAATTTCAATCTCTCACAACATTAAAGGTTTAAGAATGTAACAAACAAACAAACAAATGTATGGTAGCATTACACAAAAAGTTTATCTGTTCATATCTATTGTATGGTATTAAACTTACTGCAACAACAGAATCACGAGCAGCAACAGCTACAATATCTGCACAAGAAACAACTCCGGGACAAACAGCCTCCACTTTAGTTTTGATGTCATCAATTACATCAAAACCTCTCAAAGAATTCACATTTGCACCAGCTGATTTCTCTCCAGTAAAGCTGGAAGTGTCATCTAACAGAACAGAAGCGTCACATCCCTGCACAAGTTGTGTCCTAACAAATCAGTTCACGAATATTCTATTAAACTTTTGTATGAAAAGTTTTAAAGCTAAGAAAGTTGATGAATTTTGAATGATATATGCATGAGATTAGTTGAAAGTGAGAAAACATGCATTGACGAAACAGTCATGGAAATGAAGACGGAGCAATGAGGCTCCCATGCGATGCTCTTTGGCAACTGCACTGATAACTGAGGATCTGATGATGGAGAGGGCTTGGGGACACGTTGATTCATAGCAACTTGAAGTTAGCTGAGAAGTAACCATGGCAAACATGCAAAACAAAGTGGAGAAAGAAAAACTATGAGCATAAGAATGAAATGCCATTGTTTAATATGATGCTTATGTCTTTGCACTTGTGAAGCACACACTGCTCCTCAAGCTTTATTTATAGTGAGGCATGAGCACTCCATTTTGGACCCTATGCATGGACCAATTTTATATCCATGCTTAATTATGATCCACTACAATTTTGGTATGATTACTATATGCTAAAAATGCATAATATGATTACTTTTCAGAATAATTGATGTAAATATATAAAATGTTTGAGAGAAAGAAAAATAGTGGTTATTTGTTAGTTATAATTTTACTATTTGAGTTTATTATTAAATTTTGTTGCGTGATTGAAAAGAGTTTTTTGAATGGTGAAGCTAGTTGGGTTAATCACACTTGGACTACATTGCCTAATCTTGAAGAGTGCTTCTTAGCAGTTACAAATGCTACCAAATTTCATTTTTAGTCAAATATTCTTTCACTTTTTCCTCCATTTTCGTAAGAGTGGACTTTTATGACAAAATGCTCGATTAGGTTGTGAGTCCTATTACTTTCACTAATCATTGTATATTCTTATTAGTAGAAACTAAATCCTAAACCGATAAAAAAATAAAAAGAAAATTGATTTTTACCGGTAAAAATAAATATAAATTAAATGGGACATTGGGTGTACCCGGGCTACATAAAAAAAAATTGTCAAAAATAATAAAAAAATTATATTAATATATAACATGTAAAATTCAAACAACAAAGGATGGACAAAAACACATTTCTAAAAACAAAATCATTAATGGTATGTTTGTTTCAGCCTATCAAAATGGTCGATTTACAGGGAGAAAGTCAACAAAATAAGATAAAGTAATCACAAAAATAAAAACTTTCTTCCGGCTTTAACTTTCTCTCTAATTTTCGTAATAATTTTATTTTTAAATAAATTTAATTTGTAATATCAATAATAATAATAATAATAATAGGATTAATTACTTTTTCTTCTCTATTTTTTTCGGAAATGTCAATTTGGTTCTTCAGTTTATTTAGTCTCAATTTTGAAAATTGATGCAATTTAGTCATTTTCAATAAATTTCTTGAAACTAATTAATAATTTTTCATAAAATTGAAAAATTGTAGTTTTTAATAAGGATGATTTACTTTCTTGTGTTATTACTAAGGATGATTTACTTTCTTAGTATAATTAACATAATCCTAATATCACTTTTGATGAAAAATCATTAATTCGCTTTTAGAAATTTAATAAAAATAATCAAATTGCATTATTTTTTTTAAAATTAGGATCAAATCAAGACTAAAAAAACTAGATAACCAACTTAACATTTTTGAACAAAATCAGGAATAAAAAAGTAATTAAACTTACATAATAATAAATATAAATAATAATAATTTTTTCATTTTTATCAATTAAAATATTTTTTATATGTCAAACATATCTCATTATTTCCTAACTTTCATAAACATTCATCTCAAATTCCGTCACTTCTCATCATCTTTCCCTTGATCAAAATAAATATTCACCTCATTTTTCCTAAAATCCAGCTCCAAATCCAAAGACATTATATATTCTTATTAGTAGAGAAATTCTCAAGACATTTGTCTCTCATTGATTGATTTCTATTAGAAAAGTTCCTTATTTCTAAATCTCTAAAGAGTTATGATTGTCAATAAAATATTTTTTGCTTGTGTCTTCCCTTCCACTACCATCAATAATCCAGTTCACTACTTTGAAGACACTATATATTCATTCATTCATTTGTATCTATCATACTAAACTTATAGAAAAATCATAGCCAAGAACCACACAATCATGCAATATATCTTTTCCTAGAAATCCTAGTGTCTTCTCTCCTACTTGTTGAGAATTCAAATGTGAGTTGAAATTCTATATTGGGTAAAAATGATAAAGTTGAATACCTATAAAAAAAATATCTATAAACTCATTGTTTTAAAATTTTGGGTTGAAAGTAATATTAATCATTTATATGGGTTGGTCTTAAATCATATTTATGTAATCTCTGTATACAACACCACCATCACCACAAGCATCAACAGATGTTAGTTGATCCGTAGGGTCATAGTCCTCCAAAAAAAAAATTAATTTTTTAAAATTATATGCAATATATATTTTATTTATGAAAATTAAATTATGTATATTTTTATTTCTTTTATAAATTATAATATTTAATGTTAATAAATAATAAAATATAAAATTAAGCAATAAAGAATAAAAAATTTATTAAAATATTTTTTATGTTCTCTCATTGTATTTATCTCCTACTCTCATATTTTTTTTAAGAAAAAAAAATAGGAAGTTAGACGTATACAAACTCATAGTTTGTATTTTGATTACTCATATGTTCTAATAATATTTTGATTAATAAATATTATTTTTTATCTCATGAGTTTTTTATGTATTTTTTTGTATGAATATAGAATAAAAAGTTATGTACTATATATCTTTTTATAACTTTTTGTGACGTGATTATCATATATTTTTCTTTTAATAATTACATCTCTCAATTTGTATTAAATTTTGATAAATTATTTTTTTATTTTTTTACATAGGTATATATAGATGAACCATAAAAGAATAAATTATTTTTTAAAAATGATAAGAAAAGATACTCTTAAAAATAAAAACAAGATAGATTTTACTTCTCCACATATTTTAAATTCTTGACATACTTTAAAAAATAATATACTAAGAATCTAATTTTTAAATTAGAGAGAAACTTTTATAAGATTTGATAAGATTCAAATAATTATAATTGTAAAAGATAAGTTTGTATTAACCTTTGGGATATATATGAATTTAAATATATTATTTTTGGACCCTCCAAATTTTAGGATCAATATTTGCCACTTACCACAAAAATAACTGTATATGTATACAAGTCATTTCACCCTATTTTGAATGGCAAAATAATCTATGATAAGCGTAAAGTTAAAAAACGAGAAAATTGCTATCGAATATTTATTTGTGGTTCATGTTTATCTTGACTTGTGTTAAAGAAAAAGTTATTATTATTACTCAAAATGAAGGTGAAAACTCAAAGTATGGTTGATATTAATCTTGTTTAACCAAAATAACTTAGTTTCTCTCTCTCTCTCTCTCTCTCTCTCTCTCTCTCTCTCTCTCTCTATATATATATATATATATATATATATATATATATATAAATATATATATTTATATTTTTTTTTTTTTTTTCGTGATTAAACTTTCAATTTTTTGGGTTGAATCTTCGGAGACTTTTAAGAGTGCACAAGAACAGTTTGTAAGAGCAATGTTTTTACACGTTTCAAGAAATATTTTGTATACGAGCATAAGAATATTATGGAGAGAACTACATATGGTAGGCATTAAAATGCTTCGTGTACGTAGCTGGAATTTAAAGTCTACGAGATTTTGAAATCAAAACAGTGAAACTATACATGAACTTCGAAATGACAAAGGATATGTGCAATACGTGACTAAGTGATTTTGAAACATTTTATCACTTCTCACTGATAATTGTAATTCTTTTTGTGATTTGTAAGATTTCCCATTTCACAAAATAAATAGTTTCTTGGGAGTGTGAACAGATGATAAAAGGAATCAAATTATAGTCAACAAAATTATTTGAGAAACTTATAGAAACTAAAGTTTTGCAAACCCGCCAAACCTTGCAACTCCCCCAAGTGTTGGTTTCAACTATGACTTCTAAGTGTCTATTGCCTCTGTCTTCAAATCATGAACATAATAATAATAGAATACTAATTCCCAAAAGTAAACTTGGAAGATGGTTTGTGAGAGTAAGTGAAGAACTTGGAAGCAGGTGAAAAGTGTGTTGGGTGCATAAGTCAATTCTAAAGTAAAAGTTGGAGATAATGTCACCAATTTGTACTTAATCAGGAAGGTTTTTTTTAATAATTATATAGTAATTAGAGTATGTTTGAATTGAATAGTTACATGCTACATTTTCATTAGAATTTGGCTATATGCAATAATACCTACTCCAAGTACTTTTTATTCCATTTTGCTAACACCCCACTAATCCTTATTTGAAACTATGAATCACTTTTCAAACAAAAATCTCGTTCAAAGCAAAAACAATTGTTGTTAACTTTGGATAAGCTTCAGTTTGACTATTTATTTTGTATAACAATGGTAAGTATCACTGCCACTATCCTAAGGAAATTTAGCTTATGATATAAAAGTAGTAATAATAATGTGCATGCTATTATTAGGGTTAGAGATATATGGCAAATGGAAGATGCTTCTGAAAGCCGATGCCATATATTTATTTATACTAATGATAAAATTAAAATTATATATAAGAAATACTCCTATTGTAAACTGGTTTGTTTTTGAAAATTGAGTTAGATTAAAATTAGAAAATTATATATAACGTGGGGGTGATAATGATTGGGTTTGTGGATTGTAAACCATTTTGACACATACAACATAAATTAGGTCAAATTATTCCTTTTTTTCTCTGTTCATTTGTGGCAAAACTTAAGACAGAATTAATGCTGGCATGTGTTACTGTGCTCACTTGGTCTCTTTTCCAATCTATAAAGACCGTTCTTGATATATATATATATATATATATATATATATATATATATATATATATATATTTATATTTGAGTACGAAAAAGATAAACCTATAAAAAATAACAATCTACTTTGTTGAGAATTGTGTATGTGATCTGCACGGTGAATGTTGCAAAAGAAAATGGATTATGTTAGATGTTTAAAAATTTTGTTTTTCTTCTTAAGCTTTATTTTTATATTGATTTAATTAAATTTTAAGTTTTTGTAAATTTAAGTTTTTTTAGTTAAGTTTTAATTAAATTTTACTTACCTTAAGTACTTTTAATTATTTTAGTAATTAGATGATACGAGTTTTATCTTTCATGTCTTAAAAATATAAAATTTTATGGTTAATAATATAAATATATATTAAGGTTAACCTAAAACAACAAATAATGTTATTACTTAATTGAGTATCAGATACATTCGATTTGCACTCTTTCTAACTTCTCTGCTTTTATTTCTCTTTTACCTTCTGTTCTCCCTATTTTCTTCTTCTCTATCAGACACATTTTAAACTATATATTATGATTTATAATACAAATTTCATAATGTAATCCAAACACATCTTAAACTATATATTATAATGTAACGTGTAGAAGTCTAACGCACCAAATCTCATCGGATGGAATAAACACAGGATGAAAAAAAGGATTTCTGAGTCATAAACTTGGAAACAACAACTACTTCTTAACTCTGAAAAAACTTGTCCACGCAAGATTATGACAACTTATTTTCATTCATAGACAATAAACTCAACTGTCTCAAAAAAAAATATCATCTAAGATTTGAAGACTGCACTCATCCCTAATCCAAAGATTATACATCGTGATATTCTGTTTCTGCTACCGATAAACAAATGGGAAATAAAAAAATGGCAAAACGAAGAGGACTTGCGGCCTCTCCAGTATGTATGCCTAAAGACAAAAACATTTGATGAGGAAACTAGAATACAAAGTTTTCTTCCTCCGCATTAGAATTGAGCAATCTATCTCCCATCTGGCTAAGAGCAGCAGCTGTGGAATCATTTATACCCAACAGATACTGCAAGCGAGACAGATTCTCAGGAGCCGGATCACTATTCAAGTATATGCTGTATAGATCCGCAAGCTCTTCTGGCACTTCCCATGAAATTGGTTCTGAGGGTACTGCTTTGTCACAAGCCAGCAAGTCATTCAATGAAGAAACCTGCACCAAAAGGCGAGAAGCAATCATGACAACCAAACCAAAAAATCTGTTTGAATCAACATTTGCATAATTGATTTTGAATCAGGTTGATTTTGCAAATTCGTTTTGGATAATCCAACATGATTTTAGATAATACAACATGAAGCTTTGAGTATTACTTACCACTCCCTCACGATTTCTCTGTCTCAGTAGAGACACTGCCTGTACGAGCGAGTTGGACAGTCTACCTCTTGCAAGCTCGTGAACGACCCCTCTTGCTTTCTCTTTGTTAATGTTGAGATCTGATGGGATTTTTTCAAATACCTCCTCGTCATCAAACTCTCCAGTACCAGATGAGAAAATATCATCAATAGTTTTTTTGAAGAGGATCTCTCTCAGGTTCTCAGATACCATACTGTCTAAATCAACATCGGCTTCCTTAAGTTCCCTTATCTGTTTTATATTGAGCCTCCCTTGGGTTACAGCAGTTTCAATGGCAGCTGCCATTTTTGTAGTGGTTATAGTCTTGATTATTTTCTGAGCATATTCTTGAGGTAAGCCTACTTGCTTCTGGAGGTTACTGAGCTGCTCAACCCGGGCCTTTGTCAACTGTCCATCAGCTAAAATTACCTCAGCTTGTTGCCTAAAAGCTTGCTCAGCTAGACCCCTGTGCACTTCCACTATTTCATTACCACTCAATCCCAGGATCCCGCCAAGCTGATTTAGAAGAAGATACTCAGAATCATCCTTCTTTGTAGTGATCTGAGCACCAAATGGAACCCTTGTCACTTCACCAGTTAGACAGAAAAGTAAGTATGTCTTGTAAAGATCAGTCCTATCCCTTTCAGGAAGATCATCTTTAAGGTTAATTTCTGTCTGACCAGGTTTGCCCAACTTTTCCATAAGATCTTCTTTCGGTCTTATTTTCTTGAGTGTCTCAAGCGACTCCCATTCGTCATCCTCATCTTGTATAATTTCCACCTCTTTCACAGGTTCTTCAGCTGAAATCTCACTTGGCTCCCCTTTAATGTCCTCCACCAATTTAGTTACAACTAGGGTGTTGAAAGCTATCATCTTCTTTAGTTCTTTGGCAGACTCTGTACGATTTCCAGCTGCTCGTGCACGTTTTATGTAATTAATAAATATCTTCCTTACCTGTAATGCCAAAAACAGCAGAGAAAAATTCAAGCCTACTCAAATCTTGATAAAGCAATTTGGGTTTCTTGGTAACTTGATACTCACTGCCTTGCTTGCAATAGACATAGCAACCTCCCTAGTAAGTCGCAAGCCATGTGCTGCTTTTCTTACTGCTTTCTGGATTTCAGCATCATATCCATCAACCCCTGATGCAATTGCCTCCTTGACAACCTATCAAAGAAACATGAATTAGTAATAACTGGAAAAAACTTTTGAACATTCTGGCAGAGATTGAAATATGTCATGCTAAAACAGAATGAAAAGAACAAACCCATTTTTCTTCACATCATTGTCATTAACCAAGTAATTTAGACTTATACAAGTTTGATTAAGATAATCAAACCAACAAACAGATTTAATAGTAAGTAGATCCAGGTCTACAAATTGAAAACACAACCTAAGTAACATCTCCAAATTTCTCTTTCTTTTCTGTTCCATTCTCTATTTATTTCCCCTTAACAAGCATATCCTGAATGAACCCCCTGCATACGTCCGACAACCAGGGTTTCATTAAATATTATGTTTTAGAGGGGCGGAAGGGCTCAAAGAAGCTCCGCTAACTCCAGGGGTTGGCACAGCAAAGCAATTAGAGTTGCAGCTGTAGCAGACAAATTAGCTGGCTGAACAACAGCTGTAGTGGCACTTTGTTTCAATTCAAAATAGGCCCTCTGGACAAAGAAGTTAGGGCTTTTGGGGGATTTCAATATCTAAAATGCAAATCTACAACTGTAATACTAGTGAGAATTTTAAAGAGGTTGTGAATTTAGAACATGATTGATGATTTTTCACTACAAAACTAGTATTTCACTTTTGTTGGCATTTACGCTAATGTTTTGTTCAGGACACGTTTTTTTCCAGTAATTACGAATGTCATTCATTTTTAAGTAATGTTTATCAAAACTATATAAAAAAAAATCCAAAATAGTGGATTATAGCCTTTTTAGGTCAGACCAAGCCTCGATCCAGGATTTAAAATTTAAAATATTCTACAAACAGCAAACCAATCCACTTGACATGTCATCTATTGTTAACAGTACCATTAACAATATTAGATTGTATTCTCGGTCTATATAATTCAAGGATGAATCATACTTCTTCATTGGAGGAAATGTCAAACTTCTCTAATTTGACACCTATGGAGCAATAAATTCAATAGGGAAAAAGAAACATCAACTACCTTTTCAAACAGACTGCCACAGATATCCGAGTGAGCTGCTTCAACAGTCTGTTGAGGTATGCATAGCATTACACGCAACCTCAACAATGAAGCAACATCCTCCTCGCTGAGCTCCCCATCAACCACACATTTCTGAAGCTTTTGCCGGTAAATTTCTTAAGAATAACAAACTAGCATTAGATTGTGTTATAATCAAATAAATATATAAGATTAAAAACAGACAATTACGTTATGTAAAATGTTAACCACCTTGAGAAAGCAGACAAAATTGAATATTACATTACAAGTTTTACAATCTTAAGATTTAAGAATTGTACATAAATATAAAATGACAGAACATAAAGTGTTTATAATCCACGCCTCAAATATGATCAACTTCCAAATAACTGCAAACATGATTTTTACCTTCATGAAGTTCACTAGCCTTTTGTGGATCAAAATGAAGTTGATCACATAGATTTTGAAGGAAAGCTGCTTTGCTATCTGCCATTTCTAATTCACCATCTGCAGCAGCCTGTGCAAGTCGTTTGCGATATACCTTCGATGTAATATCAAGTGAAATGGTCTCTGCTTCCCGTTTACCCAGTCCAAATATATTTCGTAACTGGTTTAGTGCAGCAAGCTGAAACATATAATCAATATATTCAAAATATAACTTTTATGTTAAAAAACAGTGTTCTCAAGGTCAAGTTCCACCACATCTTATATCAATAACAACTCTTTGAGACAAAATATCATGGTTTTCAACATTGTTGCGTCTTTGTTCATCTGAATTTAACTCATGAAAGGAAGATTAGGAAACATATCTAGTTCGAAGGGGTATATTGTACATAACAGTCAACAAATCAAACCAACTGACCTAAAAGCTTTAAGTTGTTGGTTGCTAGAAAATAAATTACTCAATCAGAGGGCAGAACATAAATCTGGTAAACACTAGCACAACCAAAACTTCAAAATAAATTAGCTTATTGAGAAAAGACAGGAACAAGTTCACACTTAATATCCAATTGTAATGGTCATTTACCTTACTATCTTCCAGGCGACCACCAGACAAAGCATCTGAAACATAGGCCCTGTATAGGAGTTTCAAGTCTTCTATCTTTCTGTCACCATCATACTCACCACCTATGTCAAAAATGAATTGGAAAACATCAATAATTTAGATTAAAAACAGAAAATAACACACACACACACACTGAATAATCATATCACTTACCAACTAAAGAAACTGGACCAACACCACGGGCAAAGCGATCCACATTTGGATGATTCTTAAATGAGATAAGTGAATTATTAAATTCCAGTACCCTATCAAGCTCTGCAACTGCTTGGCTAACTCCAGGACTGAAAAACGTAAAGATGATCAGATATTGAAAATCCTATTTTTGCATCATTAATAAAAATTAATAGCAACTTTAATGAAAAAAAATGTCAACATTTAAAAATTTTATGTGGAACCATCTTTGGTTCAGCAATAGATGAAAACTGGCAATGAACTGATCCCTCAAAAAAGAATATTTTAAGGCAGAAGAATCATGAATCTTACGCTGCTCTGGTGCGAGATTTAAGTATGCCAATTGCCACTGAAATATTTTCCTCAACCAATTTCCTTGCGTGCTCTCTAAACAGGTTCTCAGCAAGCTTCAATGGAAAATTTCCTTTAATTCATAAAAAGATTACACCATACCAAGGAACTATTTGATAGCGAGACAAAGAGGTTTACTCCATACAAGTTGCTAACTATCTATGACTTATGAAAGAAGAAATAATGAAAATGAACCTCATCGGAGAGGCGACATAAACGTTGTGCTTCTCTCAGTGCAACAAGTTGTTCTTCATCAATATCTGGCAAGAAATTATTGGTTAGCACTTATGAAGCAGACCAAATTTAAAGCTTCTTAAAATTGCTATAGAAAGAATTCATTAATTTGGATAGCAGTAATTCTAGAGATTTACAGAATAAAATATAGTATATCAGATAAATAAAATGTTTAAAGGCATAATTTAATAAGAAATACATGCACAATGATAAAAAAAGGAGGTACCATTTACAGTCAATTCTCCACTACCATATGTTAAAAGTGTGCAAGACGATGTTGCATTAATAAGAAAAAATTTTAAAGAATAAAATTGTGACTTCAGAGAGTCAGTTGATCAACTTTGATACAGTAATAGAAAACAAAGATCAAGAGGAATCACTGACTACACAATTACCTCTGCCAACTGACTTCAGCTTGGAAGCATATAAACGCTGTGCATTGTCACGTACAGCAACTTCAATCTGGTAAATAGATTATAGCCAACTAGTCAAATGAAAAATAACAAAAACACTGCAATTGAAAAAAATACAATGAGGACAAATAAAAATTATTTGAGAACTGTGATCACATTCATCCCAGCGTGTCACTGTTGACAAACATGGCAAAAAGCATTTTTTAAGCAAATTAGTTCTTGCCTTGTAAGCAAATGCCTAAAAACAACTCTAAGCTATGCTCCAAATCTTACTACTGCATAATAATATCACATTGCACAAACCAGCATAGCATTACCAAATAAGTAACAAATACCTGGGAATCGGTGACCTTGAATACACGCTTCCAAGGTAAAAGGAAAGACGATGCATCTCCAAATACAAGATTTGACACATATATCAACTTTTGAAATGCCTGCACTGAAGACTCTAATAATGGTCAAGCTCCAAGTATCCACTATTCATCTAAACCCCTGATAGTATTGCCACCAACCCTTTAAGATAACATTACAACACAACAAATTTACCCGGCGTTGTTCAACATCAGCTTCACGATCCCCAACTTCCAGCCTTTGCCTGAAAATTTTCCTCCCAATCTAGGGAATCAACAAGCACCAAACCAGTAAGACACAGCGCTTTCACTCTCACAATACACACTCAATCTGCACCGATGCACATAAAATAAACTCAAAAATACCTCCATGTGCATAGCAGCAGCATCTGGGTCATCAATGCCCAAAGAATTTTTGAAGCCAACAATCCTATCAACCTCGTCACCTTTAAGTTCCTCACCGGCAGGAGGAAGCACAGAAGAAACAAACCTGAACAACACGTTATAAACAAATTAATCATTCAGTGAAAAAATTAAACAACCAAATATCATAACTCAATACCCCTACACAGACTACACATTAACAAATGTAACTCATTAATCATAATTTGCCAATTTTTTAATAAATCACAAATTTCGATTTAAATAATAAGAACAACACTAATTTGTCACTCACTCAGCATATATATCACAAATCTCAGCTTTGAATGCCTCGTCTTGCTTGCTCACACCATACCTGAAAAATTAACCAATTCAAAATCAAACACTCAAGCATCAACAAAATTACCAATGAAAAATAGAACAGTCATCATTAGAAATGAAAACTAACTTCGATGCAATGGCATCAATCTCTTCCTTCTTCAACTTCGAAGGGTCGTCGAACGCGGCGACGTAGTTGTGCAAATTCACGGCGGCGACTTGCGGAGCCGATGCGTTGAGAGCGTACGCCGCAGCTCCGCCAGCCGCTCCGAGAGCGACAGCTCCACCGAGCGCAGCATAGCGATTAGCGCTGAAGCGGGAGCCGATGCCATAGCCGGCAGCCACAGCGCCAGCAACGATGACGGCGGAGGTGGCGAGTCTGGCGGGCGGCGAGAGCTTGTCAACGAGTACCTCGATTCCCTTGAGGTCCTTGGGCGGTCGCTGCTGCTGCTGCGGCGGTGGCGGAGGAGCGGAGGCAGTGTCGGAGGAACAGCGAGGAAGGGAGACTCTGAAACGACGTCGTCTAGAGTGGAAAGGAGAGGGTAAGAGGAGGGGGCGTTGGGTGTGGGAAGAGGTGAGGGTGGAGGGGTTCATGGTTTTTCACCTCTTAAACGACGTCGTAAGGAGAAGAAGGGAGAGTGAAGTGCAGTGGTGATTATAGGGTTTAACGAAAAGAGGAGAAAAGAAGATAGAAAGAGGGAAGGGTAGAGTGTTTTGAAGATAACGTCGTTATTGGGTTGGGCTATTCCTCTTTTATTATCTTATGAAGAAAGGCAAATCGTACACGTGGCTCATGAAGAATTGTTCAAAAGTTTTTGGGACCCTTCAATTTGCGTGAGTATACTTAGAGAAAACCATAATAATCAACATACTCGCAATCACTAAATAAGGTACAAGACTCACATTTTTTCCTAATTTTTTTAATAAATTTTTGCCAATTCAATAGAATACATTCCTGGAGTGTTGAAAAGTGTTTTTTTAAAATTTTTTAAATATTATTATTAGTATTATTACACGCATAAACTTTAGTTTGAGAGAACGAAAGTTTAAACTACAATCAACAAGTTTGATACAATTTGAGTTAAGTTAACATTGAATATAAGTTTGGATTTTGAGAAACTCTATAAGTTTCATTGAAAAATGAAAATGAGTTTAGTGATATAAAGAGAGAGAGGTATCACACATATTTTGAATAAAAGATTACGAATCTTTATCGGAAAGAAGATGAATTCTTTCTATTTTTTTTAATATCTTTTTATAGTTATAGATGATTGGATTCATAAAGTGGCAAAGAAATGTTACCTATAAATAGATTTTTTATATAACTAAAAATATATGACTAATCGTTATTATGTTGTTGGGATTTTTAAGGCTTTTGAAAATATGAGAGATATGAGAGATATATGTGATATGTTATACGGAGGAACATGTTTTTGTATTTTATTGATATACTCTATATATAGAGCAAAATATAACAAAT
>Ga0214543_1008651_pt1 | contig 16467 bp, 9 predicted proteins | sample CNSS2metaG_FD_160094 | JGI IMG/M metagenome (GOLD analysis project Ga0214543, IMG submission 160094) | Root nodule microbial communities from cowpea collected in UCLA plant growth center, Los Angeles, California, USA - CNSS2 | ecosystem: Host-associated > Plants > Roots > Nodule | place: USA... | reverse complement strand
TATATATATATATATATATATATATATATATATATATAGAAATTTAATTTTTGTAACAAATTACTTTTGCAATTGTTTAATGTCACTTATTTTATTTTCTTTTAGGCAAAACAACATGGTTTATATCTTTAAGATATACTGTAAAAAAATGTACTTAAAATATAGTAATTTCGGTTTAATATTATTGCAAAGTGTATATGAATTTTTTGTTCCTAGTCCAAACAATATGTTGAGTATCTAACAAAAATAAGGGAAGATTAATATTGCAAGATAAAAGAATTAATAGAAACTAGTTAAAATCTAATGTACACGTTTAAATAAAATAATGTAAGAAAGAGACAAGAATTAAAGAGAGCTAAAAAAATTCTGTTAGATTTAATCAATGAACTAAAATTGTACGACTCATAAGATTAATCCTTATAACTGATGTTTAGAATATTTTATTACACTTTTATTACAAACGATTTAATTATTAAGTAAATTAATTAGATATGCGATAGTAAATAAAAAAGGCAGTATTGTAAAAATAAATAAACCATAAATTATACTTTTAATATTATTTGGCTTAATTATAACTTATTAATTCACGCTAAATTAATGAATAATTTATTTCATAAAATTATATTTTTATTTCATATTTTGATATTTCACTGAGCGAAATGATATATTATTTTATTGATGTAATATTATTATTTGTTTGAGATATACTACAATTTATATAAAGAATTTGTAATAAATTGTATACTAAATTTATTTTTCTTGATATTAATGTTTACACTTGGGATTATAATTGTATTGTCTCATAATATGAAATTAAAACTATGCTTATGCATATAAGCACAAACCGACCTTAGCTCAGTTGGTAGAGCGGAGGACTGTAGTTGGCTATAACAGACATCCTTAGGTCGCTGGTTCGAATCCGGCAGGTCGGAATTTTTCCAAAATAAAACAAAAACCTTTTCCTCTAAATGCATTTTCCAAAAGTAGAAAGAAATTCAGAAACATTTTATGTTAATTTAAGATTTGATATATTTCATGTTAAAATTATATTTTCTGGTCATTTGAATTATTGCACAACACTTTATGAACGTGTGTTTTTCCTCAACACATAGCTGGTAACAAAATAAAAATCAAATGAAATCCTTAAATAGTATGACATGATAAAATTCTGACGCATCCCTATAAAACATTTCATGCTTCCTTAGAAACTATATGTTTTGGAATGGATTAACTCTCCATAAAAGATCAAGAAGTAATTCAGTACTTTTATAGAAAAACTACTCTATAACACTTTACCATGACATTTATCGTTATGAAAAGAGTTATTGGAAACCAATTTTAAATTCATTTTACATCTAACCTCTCCTCATAACTCAGTCTTATAACTCTCTTTTCTATTTAACTACTTTTTCCACCTTGTGTCTAAAATTACATCTTAATATCCCATCTATTTTAGAATTTGATCACACTTTTAGTAATCAAGAAATTAGGAATCGTTCTTCAAAGAGTAAATTTTCTTTTATTCTAAAAATTTATTTATTCTTTTTTTTTTTTTTACAATTTTCTCATCAATCTCACTAGAATCAATTGAAAAAGAAAAAATCCTTTCAACTTTTTTTATTATATATTAAACTTTAGTTATATTCAAATATTATGCTTTTAGTCCCTAGATTTTGAAATGATCATGTTGTTTGAATTTCAAAAATTTCATTAAAGATAAGCATTGTAGGTAAGGGAAACTATTTTTGTTTTTTTATAGAACTTTAGGAGCAATGACCAGGATGGAAGTGGCTTAGTCACTATATTTTAGTTTTTATGCATGGATTTTGTTCTAGTTGAGAACTATTTAAATGTTTACATTAAAGAGGGTTGTTGAGTTTTGTTTGATTAATAATTGTTTCAAAATGTTTTGAGTTGGATACTCTTATTGAAAAGTTGATATAATTATTAGATTATGTATTTTAAGGTATAAATTTCTCTTATATTAAGTTTTCAATATGTCTCAGGTAAGTAGAGTTAATTTCTATAACTTTACTTATGTTAATCTATGAGTTTGATGTGAATATAAATATACATACTTTGAGTTTGAAGGAACAAGGATGAATTGAAATGATTGTTGATGTTTGAACAATTCCCGATTTGAATTAATCATTTTGAATTATTTAGAAGTTGTATTATTAGAATGTTTTTGAAAAAGATATTTGAAAACGAATTTGCTTTGTTCCATAAGTCTGGTTTTCTGATATATTTTTTTCTCAGATAGAGAATTTTCACTCAAGTGAAAATAGAACATAGATGCGGACCTTACTCTTTATCCTAATTTTGTTCAAGAAAAAGATTTTTTTCCAAAACAAAAATAGAGTTGGAAATAACCTTGCTTTCGACCTTATTTTCACTCAAGTGAAAATACAATTGCAACTTAGCCTTTATTTCATCTAAATGTTCACTTAAGAGAGGAAATATTTGCTTAAGTGAGCCAATTTATGTTCAAGCAAAAAAGCTTTAATCACTCAAGCTAAAAAATATTTCAAAACACACACACACGTTTTTGAATTACATGTTTTTGAATCACACACACGTTTTTGAATTATACACATATACACACATGTTTTTGAATTATATTATAAATGTGGAATGAATATTGGCTTGTATATTTAATTGAAAACATGAGTTCGACCCACAAAAATATTTTCCTTAAAATAAAGACACCACTTCCAATCCAAAACCTTAAAATAGTGAGTTTATAGATTTTCCTTCTTATATAGTGCTCAATTTTCACATATCTATGTGAGAATTAAACTCACACTTTGATTCTCAGGACCAAGAAATTGATTATAAGTATTCACAATCCTACTTTAGCATACAATGAGACACGAAATTACTTCTAGTTATTTTTTTTATCTTAAAATCTCCTCTTAAAATAAAGAACAAAAGTAGTATTTTGTACTAAGTAGATGAAGAGCTTTCTGTACTGAATAAAATGCATATGACCTATGATTTATGCTAAAATTACGTAAATTGTTCGTGTTTCTACCAGAAACCGCCTGGTGGCGTTGAAGACCCGCCAGGCGACCCATGCTCCAGAACCCATTTTTCTGGGTTTTCTCTATGAACCGCCTGGTGGTTGTGTGATGTCTGCCAAGCGACACGAACTAGGTTGCCTAATTCTTGGTCTGTTGTGGTTTCTATGATATTTGGGAAGCTTGAATTGATTCTTTATGTATGCGCTTGTGAATTTTAATGTGGATAATTGCCTGAGAGTGAATTTCTAGATGAAATGGGTATGAATCTTGGTATAATTGGGGGTTAGGGTTTATGATGGGATTGGGGATGAAGATGCAAGATTTTTGTGTATGAATGACGTTTTATGATAATAATCTCAAACTGAATAAGCATGAACCCTATAAGTTTGAGTGAACACTAAAGGATGGCCAAATTGCATGCTAGAACAAAATGATTGGGGATTTTAGGATTCACGCATGTGAAGGAAAATTTGGGATTTTTCCAGAATTTGCACGCACCGCCTGGCAGTACGTCATTTGTCGTCAGGCGACGCATCAGTGCGTGGTTGCATTGTGATTTTGTTACGCGTTAGGTGGTCTGGGCGAATTATCTAGGAAATATTGTGCTTAAGATTGAATAATTGGGCAGAGTGTATGGAAAGGAAGCATGTGCATGTAAGATAATTAATAATAGGTATAATTATGTGATAGTTTGAATCAAGTGAGTATAAAAGTAAGGCTTACGGTGCCTATTTCGGTTATTGTCGTTATGTGCAAAATATAATATTGGTTGAGATGTAGTGTGATTTGTTTGAGTGGTAAAAGAATAAGGGTATATGTTATTGGGTAATGACATGATCTCCATTGTGAAACCCTTCAGTATGTGAATGTGTGAATTGCGATTCAGTCATATGATTATGACTAGATAAGTATGATTAATAATATGATTTGTGTGTTGAGTGTTTGGGTTCATTAGAACCAGTCCCATAATGCCAAAAACAAGTAATAGTGACGTTACTAATGTGGCGTCTGCCGGCACGGGGTAAGCCGCCAAGTGACAAGGAGAAAATAGTGAGCTACTGGGCGCGTGGCACCTGACAGAATGGGTGGTTCCGCTAGGCGGAAGCAATCTGGAAAAGACTCTAGAAGGCGCCTGGCGGCGTGAGTTGCTCGCCAGGCGACCTAGAGCTCGAGTGCGCCTAGCGACGCAGAGGTTAACGCCAGCCAGTTTCACGTGCAGAATTGAACTGCGAGGATTTTATGGATGATTTTTGTAATCAGTACTAAAAATCATTTTATATTAGTAAGAGTTAAACGTATTTATGGATTTTATCTTTTGGCACGTGTAAAATAAAGTTTTAATTTTTCTGCATTTTTGGGAAAGTACTTCATTAATAAATGCAGTTATTAAAATTTCTATTTTTTTAATTCTAAATAAGTAATTTTGACTAGGATGTTACACTCTTGGTCACAAAAGAAAAAAATGTAACTGAAAAATTACAAGGATAACTTTGAGATCATATAAAACTTAAACACTCTTTGTTGAGAGAAGTTCACAAAGTGAAGAATTTACTAAGATAGAACATTCATGGTTTACATTTATAAGATGATCTATAGAAGTTGCACTTCTAAATAACTAACTATGTTGAACAACATGTTGGAAATCCACATAAAAAATCAGTTGATCAAGAAGGATTGACTTCTATTTATAAGTGTCTTGAGTACTGAAGCTTGTGTGTAAATCTTTTGTTCATGTCTCATAGTGGTTGGTAACCTTTTAGCTGAACTCATTATTAATAACAACCTTTTAGCTGACCTCATTATTAATAACAATTAATTTGATATGTTTAAAGTATCTTATGCATTGAACAATCATTTTTTATATTTATAACATTAAATTTAGTATACAATACTAGAGAAGTTTGTCGGGTTTTTAACTTGTAGCAGTAGTTTATAAAGTGAAACTACATCACTTAATCTAAACTAGATGTAGTTTGCAATATCAGACAAACCGGTATAAAAATCAAAGAGTAATTTCTTCTTTATCTTATCCTTGTTCAATGCATATTATCGTATTACATTAACGAAAGAAGGAAAGATTTGAAAATATCTATAAACTTTATTGGCATATTGTCTATCAATCCAAAAATATCATTTGAATATTTGCTATCAGATGATACTTTGTGAATTGCAAAAAAAAAAAATGTTGAAATACAGTTCAAGTCTCCCTTTTTGTGTTTTGACATATTTTTCAAAGGTTGTTTAAAGAGTAAGATTGCTTTTACTTAATGGTTTGATTATTTGATTGATTATCACACTTATATATATATATATATATATATATATATATATATATATATATATATATATTAATTTATCAAAACTTAATATTATTTATTATAATCAAAATCATAAGATATCCTGTCAAGATTATGTTACTGGATGAAGGTTGAGTACCATTGCAACGCTATTCCTTTTGAGTGTTGTAAGGAACAATCAACAAAACATTGTACCGGTACTAAAGTAGAGGTTTACTAGGGTTAAGTATGCTTCGATATATTCATCAGGATTAATAGAGTCATTGTACTACTTTATGGTTGGAGGTTTTCAACCTAGAGGTAAAGGTACACTCACGATAACTATCTTTTGCTTTGTATGATGCTTAGTTAGATGAGTATGATCATGAGTTTATTTTTTAGGTTGAACATTAGGTTAATGATTAGTACGATTCTATTAGTTTTGTTGATAGCCTTTTTAACCAATATTTTGATCTCAATTTGTAAGGTTTTAAGCTTAATTTGGTGTTGCTTTGTGAGGATGTTTTCATCTCTTTTGTCTTTCTTTGCATCATCTTGGGACATTCACTATTTTTAGCTGTAATATCTTGTTATAATGTTGTGGAGCATCATTACAATATTGGCATTCATGCATTTCTCTGTCATGATTTCTCTACACCTTCTTGACATGAGCTTTGAGTTTTTGAAAATGTATTATGTGTCTGTCTCACTAGTGGATTAGTTTGACATGTTTTGACTTTCCAATAGAATTATACATTTGTTGCTTAAGAATTTTTTAAAGGGATATGAAGATATGCTGAAAACCGAGGAAGAAGATGAGGGATATGAAGAATGATATGTTGAAAACCGAAAAGTGAAAGATGTCCATGAAGTTAGAAATTATGAAAATGTATCTTCATTTATACCTATTTGGAATGCTTTGTTAAAAACATTTTATGATAGAAGTGATGAACTACATGTGTTTATTCTTAATAAAAGGATATTCACTTTAAAACATAATCACAAATCAATATCATTTCCACTGTCAAATTTGGGTGAAATATTCTTCTTTTACCTTTTGTCAGCATGTTCAACTTTTAGTGACAGACATTCAAGAAAAACTTGTTTTTCCTTTGGGAATTATCTGATGTCGATAGTTTCATACTGAATTTTTTTCATTTATAAATCCTATAAATATCATCAACAGTATACACATTGATACTTTGATAAAATTAAGGAGTCCATGTAGGTAGACAGATCAACTTCTGAAAGCTTTATTTGCTTTACATTTACGATGTATATGGTTGAGTGGATAAAAATTAAAGAATTAGAAGAAAATAAAATCTGAACTAAGGAAAAAATGAACTATTTGAGTTTCAGTTAGTATTTATTTCACTTCAGAAATTCCGTTTCATCTATTATAAGCCAATATACCATACATTTCTAGCTTCTTCCACCACAGAAATGCTTTTAACGTCACCAGAATTTATACTGACAAGTATATTCTTAGAGATGCTGCTAAACATGCCATAACCCTGATGTTTTTATAAGCTAACAAAAGCATGCATAGGATATATAACAAGTATAAATATAATAGTTAATCACACTGAAAAAATCACTTCATGTAGAAGGAGATGAGAGAGAGAATGAATAAATCACATTCAAAAGAAATCAAAACATATAACTACCTCAGTTTTATGTCCCTTAAGGTGCACATCAGCATTGAGGCCTCTAAATTTCAGCATTTACTTGTCAAAAGAAGTCTACCCTGGCGTGTAAACAACAAGTAGAAACAGCTTTTACCAGTCAAAATGCAGATATTGGCTGCTATATTCAATGAAGAAAATTGAATATTGTAACAACATCTATAAAAAATGGAATAGCAATTCATTCCACACATCAGGTACCCCAGGCAAGCACCAATGTATGCAATCAGAGTATGATGAGGGATTTGACAACTGTTGAGGCCTAAGGGGCTCCCAAAATTTGCGAAAAATAGAAGGATGACCATCCTTTCTATACTCTGATAGTTGAGTGATGTTGATGACAGAAACTTTTGAACTCAAATTGCTTAGGATCTTCTCCACAGTGCTCATTGTAGGCAAATCTGAACCACTTCCCCAATAGCCCTCATTGTAAATAGGCTCCTTCTCCCCATAGCAGTTTCCTTCACTTTCTGGTTTCCACTCTCGGCTCCTGAATGATAATAGTGTTCAATTCATTGATTTTTGGATTTCATCAATTATTGTTGTGATGGTATACAAAGGTGTAGCGATATAAATGAGAAAATATCAACCTTTGGATCGAGATAACAAAACAATATTATTATACACCTTTAATAACGAATAAAAGTATTTTCAGTTCACATTAATTTTCATAAACTAATGACTTCAGCAAAAGCCAATTCGTTTTTGTTTTTCAGTGTCTATGGAAGATCCCATATAGGAACCTAATAACTGTTGGACCAGTTCACCACATTTTCTTCACTGTTATATTGTTATCATTCTAATTATTCTAAAACTCTTATTGACTTCTGTAACATAGAGTCTCTCGCAGGTGATCCTCCGTTGGACATTATTATCACTGTCAAGATGATATTCTTTGGAAAAGCACTCATACAAGGTAAAATATACGCCATAAAGGAAATTTTTTGTACACTTCATTCTCGGCAGAACACACTTCGACCATAACGAGCCCAACAACATCACTATCACATGCACTAAACAATTTGAGGAACTCCTCAATATATTTCCTTGAGGTATACTTAAGAGGCGTAGGAATCAACTTAACCGAATTCCCATGAGTACTTAGAAACAAAAACAGATCTATCTCTCTCAACCTACTCAACCCTATCAATTCTACAACCTCTTGAGAAGTAGTGTCACTTATGACAAAAATTGGGAACAACACGCATTATCTCCTTTGATAACTAGGGGGCTACCACCATAAGAAGAATTGGAAAAAGACGGAGAAAATGACTTGTTGAAATAAGAACGTACGTCAATTGATAAAAGAAAATGAGAACAAGTCTTTGCTCATCATTGCAAAGATTTTTTATATACTTGGCGAAGTAAAGTCTTGTGTTCAAACACATCCAAAATAGAATTAATACAGATCATAACAATAAAATTTTATCATAAAAGGTCAAACATCAATAACTTGATCGTTAAAAGTCTACCTCATCAAACTTGTTCATCCTCATAAAGGTGAACTAATCATTCACCATCTTAAATAAATTACTCAGTCGGCTTCTAAGCTTGTTTGAGAATAAATTATCTCATTTACTATGTCGAGAAATTCTTTTCTTTACTAGGGAGGTAGATGCTCTTAAAAAGAGCGTTACAAGACTGTTAAGAATTAGTTAGAAAGACTCATGAGATGTACTTCTAACAACTGAATGTAAACAGTTATGCAGTAAGCCAGATTGCTAGTACATAAGCAGATAAGAAAAGTCCCTGCTAGACGCTTTAATCCAATAGATGCTTCTGATAAGCAACAAGCTCTATAAGACTATCTAAGCTGTTATACTTTAGATGCCCTTATCCTAGAAAGTAGTTTAGTACACAAGATCCTACTGTGACTTACATTTTTATGAATTTATATATAATTTGATCACTGGAGTAGTTTGATCTAATATTGTATTAATATATAATCAACACTTCATTAGTGGAATTTGCTATTTAGCTTTATTATGATGTGGAAATTTTGAAGTATTGTTGTGTTAATAGCATTTTGTTTTGCCTACATGTCATTAGTAAGTCTTCTAATAATATTAATTTTTCTATTTCGTAAGAGTTTACAGTTCAGAGTTTAAGAATCAACTATACAAGTCAGCTTTGTGGAAGATCCACAAACTCATGTTTAACAACCTAGAATAGGTAACATGAAGTTTACGACAACTTCCAAACACTCTATAACCAATTGAGTTAGACTCTCTAAAACCTAAATATATTGACAGAACAGAATCGTATTAGATGATTTCAAAGAAAGTCAAAATTCAAACTAGAAATTCTAAGTCCTTTTACATGCTTATCTAACAGAACTGAAGTGGGGGGACTAGAAACAAAGGAATTAAAAATTCTATAACAGGTAAGTTCTAAACCACAGAATTTGCATTGGATTATCCAATGAAACACGGTTAAGATGAATGATAACCATCAATATAATTCTGCTATAAGTTCTAAGAATGCACAACAAAGTTAATCTAGCCCAGCCACCAAAAATTGGTTTCTGCTCTACATGCATATAGTATAAATGTTTCCTTCAGTATTTGATAATACAAAATATAGCTTGGTTTCTCACCAGAGATGTGTTGGAGACATGGTCACAAAAAAGACACGCTTCTTCAGGGGATCAACTTTTGAAGATACCCATTCAGCCCAAGCTCCCATGGCCAACTCCATGGCTCCTCGCCCATCCAATTCTTCACAAGATCCATTTTCTTCAGCTGTCCATCTGCAATAGAAGAAAATACAATACATTAGAACGGAGAAAAAAAAATTCCCTTAAATAACAACTTGCACATTAATGAATTGATACAGACAATAGCTTAACTGGGCCTTGTCTCCACCATAAGTATGTGTTAAAAACAAGAATATCAGCATTTTCCCACAGTGATGCGTGTCTAAGAACTGTATCAGGACGAATTATGCGTTCATCTAGTCTGTGATTTACTGGGTCATCAGAATTAGATTCAACAAGCAGGGGAGCCCAGAGAAACTCCACAGTTGCATTATAATCCTGAAAATTAGCACAAAAATAGCGGTGTGCTGGAAATGAGACCCAAGACAATGGCACTTGTGAACTAGACCCCATCAACCCAAGTCTTGGAGCAAGCAATGTGTATAAAGAAATTCAGTTAAATGATGGAAAAAGACACATATTATGGAGGACTACATTTATAACATCATAAACATGTTTCCAGTATTGGTTTCTTACCTCTGCTCTGAAAATGGTGAGATGGGCATTTGGTGACATTGATCTCTTATCAGCAGGAATTACAGATTGTAACAAACATACCATTGATATCCATTGCCCTCTATTTAGTGAATCTCCAACAAACATTAGCCTTTTATCTCTCAACTTCTCCCACATTTCTTTCACATTCCACCTGTTTCATACAAGAATTCAGTGAATCTTATCAGAAGGAACCTACCCTATCACAGAAATAACTAAAAGATTAAATATGTTTCTAGTTCCTATATATAGAAAAAATGTACGCTTGCAGTTCCCTTGATCCCACATTGGTGTTTCCAATAACAGTGACATATTAGCGACTAAAGAAGAACATTCCTAATTTGTAGGGCTTAAACATCTTTAACCCAATAGTTAAACACTTACACAACCCACAGCTAATGCTACATTATGCACCAGAAAAAAATAAAAAATTTCAACTAACCACAGGAACAATGTTAGGATATAAGGAGAAGGAGAAATTAATTAAGATAGACTATTAATACGTTACGTTACGTTAGGTTAGTTAGTTAGTAGTTAGATATAAATAGGGGAAGAAAGATAGGAGAGGGGAAGGATGTTCGTTCTGTAGATTGAGCATTAATGACATATTTTGTGAAGCTCTTGGAGAGAGACACTGATCTCCTATTTCTTGTTCTTTTCATTCTATTTAATAAAAAAGTTATCTCTTCTTTCTCCTTTCAATTCTTGGTTCCTACCTAACAAACAACTCAGCAAATGATATTGTACTTGGACCTTTACTAAACTCAATCTTGGTCATACATCACTTCCACAAAATACTGACAACGTTCAAGCCATTGAATTGGATCATTCCAACTCATGTCACCACTAAGTGCCTGTTTGGAGAAACTTCTTCATAAGTATAGGAGAAAAAAAGTAAGAAGAAAAATAAAATAGTTTTTCCATAAGCTAAGATGAAGTTATACATATGCTAATTTGTTAAAAAAAAAAAATTCCTTTTAGCTTTTCCAAAATCTGATTTTAATTATGCACAAGCTATGGAGAAACTGATTTATTTTTTGCTTTTCCTTTTTTCGAAATTTCCACCAAACAAGCTCCAAGTCCAAAGCAATAATTAGACCATGGTGATTCAGCTAAAAACCACAAACACAAAGCTCAGAGAGAGAACCACCTCTTCAAATTGCAGTTATGTGGTTGCCATCTCCAATACTGGTAACCCAAATCAGACCTTCCATGCTTGTGACAGGCCAATTGGTCAGACATGTAAGGGCAATCTGACTCATTGTACAGTGGATGCGAAACATTATCAAACACCCATTTGCCTGAAAAAACATCACAACTTTCCGGCCTCACTCTCCGGCGACCAGACTGCCAAGAATCACCACGCCAAGCAATTTTCTTGCCACTATACTCAACAGTAGAGTTGCATCTACTGAATCTATCCAAAACCTCTAAAATTCAACAACCCCATTTCAACAAGTCAGAGAAAGCACAAAGCTTTAAGCTTCCAATGAAGCACAAAGCAAGCAGTGAAGAGAAATGCCATACCTGGAGCTTGCTTGAGGTGACCAGAGAGGTTGGGTTCGACAAAGGTGGCTGAAGAAACCTCTTGGTGGTTAAGAACATGATCTGGGATTTCATGGATTCGTTGTATGGTGTGCTCACTGTGGAGGGTTGAGAAGGCTATGAAGAACAGCAATACAAGCACAAGCAAAGGGAAAATGGGGGGTTTCTTCCTGTTCCACTTCCACCTCTGCATGGTGGTGTTGGTGGGTTGTGCTTGATTTTGATCTTGAATTTTGATTTTCCTCTATAAAGAAACCAAATCCTGGCTCTGCCTGAAACATGAAAAGGCAAATACATCACATAAAAGATAAAAGACTGGTCATGAACAATAAAAGAAAACAGCTTCAGATTCACGAAGAAGTGTGTAATAAAGACTAGTCAGTGCTCAGAATGACCGAATCAGAAGCTTTGATTTGAACTTTGGTGCTGCGTGTCCTAGTGTTGCATTTGCAACCTATTCGGTGCAAGATGGAAGAGTTTATTACTATTCTTTTCTAGTCAACATTTGTAGAATTATTATTGGTAAATGTAGAATCATCGTTACACCGTTTTACTGCATTGATCATATTCTCACTATCTTATGTTCCCTCAATTCTACCTCCATCTAGTTATTATGATCAATGACACGCCAGATTTAAAAGAAAGAATTATTCTTGTTTTTGCTTTAATAGAAAAAAGGGACATTTTAACTGGTTCATATCTTTTCAGGTAAAAATTTAGCTGTAGATGTAGTTGCCATGTTGTAAGAAACAAAATTAAGAGCGGTTTAATGTAAGAAATTTATTATTACTAATCTATTAAAAAAAAAAGCTTGATTGTATATTTTATAACTATTATCGTAAAAATTTGTGAATGTGTAATTAAATTATATGCAAAAATATCTTATATAACGTAACTTAAAAGAACCTATTTTATATTATACTACTGGATCATAAATAAATTTGTTTTCATATATTATCTAGATTTGTTTTATATTTTGATATAAAAAATATAAATATGAGTAATACTCGATATTTTAAATTAAATATATTTTAAATATTATATATATATATATATATATATATGAAATAGTTTTATTGGTTCATATAATTTTTTTTCTTCTAGATCTTTGATATTTATTAAATTTATTTTAATTTCAAAAGTATTTTTTTTCCTCGTTACAATCTTAGTTATAATTTTTTATTTTTAGTTTGTGAAATTTTATTCAAACGGGATATGAATTACATTGTTTAACAATACACATTTAATTTATTTATGTTTTTTTTAATATTTTTATTCATTTATTAATTTTTTTTACTTGAGAATGTCACACTTTTCATCTTAAGTGTTTAATTTTGTAAATTCTCAACAGAAAATATTTTTTCATTAAACAAGTTCATCAAAGGATATCATCAAATCTCCACTAAACAAGTTTATGAAATTATACACACACATATATATATATATATATATATATATATATATATATATATATATATAGACTAGTATAGCGAAGTATAGATTATGTTAGCACAAATGACCTTTGTGCATGAATTTGATGAAACTAGTATTTGAGATCATGTATGATTGATGAAGTATTAATGAAGAATTGAAGTAATTTGTTGTTGATCAAACTTAGAGTGTATTGAATCTAAAATTTGATGTGAAGATCACAAAACTTGAATATTGGACTCAATTCGTAGATTGTATAACATAATGTAGATTTCTTTTCTCTTGTGTCTGTCCTTTTAAATATGTTAAAAAGGGTTTTAACATGTTAAAAGTCTTGCTGCATATAGTTCTGGTATGAATGCATTCAATCAGTTGAATTGTTATGCAATTAGCTGATTTCACTTAAGTCAAGCGAAATTAACAAATTGTACAAACAAATCAACCTATTGAATTCACTAATGATCCGGCTATATTAGTTGGTTTTTCAAAGACTGGAGTAACTTTTGTAATTTTTGAATGTGAAAACAATGAAACCATTTTTGGAAACTCTCTCTTTCAATTACAAAGTATGCAGCTCATGTTTTGGTTTGTTAAGGAGATCCACCACCAAGGTTTGGTTGCTCTTGTGCTTCTGGTTGTTTCCTGGTGTGATTTTGGTTATTTCTTGGTGTGATTCCAGGTTTGCAAGTGGGATCTTGTTGTGCAAGGGTTGAGCTTCTTGTGGGATTCAAGAATCTTGGTGGTTTTATTATATTCATAAGTGTAATCTTTAATGGATTGTGTAATTTTTTTTATATAGTGCATTATCAAGCTCAAGTTGTCCTGATAAACTGGATGTAACTCATATTTGAGTGAACCAATATAAAAACCATTGTATGATTCTCTTTCCCTTACCTTATTCATCATTTAGGCTGTGTTCACTTGAAGGAGAGTGATCGAGAGAGAGTGAGTGGAAGGGTTTGAATTGATTTAAGAGTGAAATTTGTGTTGTTTTTTTTAAGGGATTTAGAAGTGATGGTGAGTGAATTTGGAAGTAAAGTTTGTGAGAGTTTGAGAAAGATTTGATTGATGTGATAGATTAAAAAATATGTTTTAGTAAAAGTAATAATTAAATTACCATTTAGCCCTCAGAATGCATGGCACGTGATACAGATATGAAGGGTAAAAATGTAAAAGCTACAGCAATTCCCCTCATATCCGCGCATAATAGGCGAGACACCAAAATTCGTCTATCTCTCGTTTCTTCGCTCTCACTTCTGCATGCATTTCTCCAAACGAACACGGCAGGCTGCCTATTATCTTCGCTCACAAATCTACTCACCTTCAAACGAACACAGTGTTAATCTTCAAGAAAACTTGTCTAATCAATCTTTGTAAGGTTTTTGTGTGTTTTAATGTAATCTGGTGGTGCAACTAAGTTTAATATATCAATTAAAATCAATCTTGTATGATAATGCATGTTGTTTGAGAAAGTGGAGTGGCGCACAAACCAAATGTTGCAACTTTTCAAGACATCATCTGAGAAAAGAAAGGTCATATGTGATAGATCATACAAATTAATTAGAATAATTGATGCAATATGGATTTTGTATTATGATACTATTGGTGCATATTGTTGGCACAAGCAAGCTTGGTGCAAAGATTTGATAAAATTAAGTGCATGAAGATCACATGTGTTTGATAAAGATTAATGAAGATCCACTAGAAGATTATGTTTCTATTGTGCTAAATTTGTAAATGATGTGTTAAATGGAATGCTTACATGTTATATCATGTTGGTAGGCTATATGACATAGGTTAGATGTCTTGTTAGTCTTAGTTTGTCCTTTTTAATATGTTAAAATGGATTTTAACAAGTTAAAAGGCTTTTTGTATATAGTTTCTAGTATGAATGTATTCAATCAGTTGAATTATTTTTCAATTGACTAACACTTAAGTCAAGTGAAATCAACGGATTGTACGAAAAATTTAACCAATTGATTTAACTTAAGACCAGACTATATAAGTTGTGCTTTCGAGAGCAGAGACACGATTATGAGTTTTTGAGCGCGAAAACATGGTATTCATCACTAGAGAACTCTCTCTCTCTAAATTACACAACTGCAAGGTGAAGATTGAAGATCTTGGAGGCATTTTGGCTTTGTGGAAGCTTGAAAAACTCGTATATGGTTGGCTAAGGAGAGCCACCATCAGATTTTGTATTTCTTGTGCCTCTAGTTGTTTACCTAGTGTGATTCCAGGTATGTGAGATTTATTCTTGCAGGTTGTTGGCTAGATTTTTGTGAGTCAAAAATCTTGGTGTGTTTCTTTGTTCAAAAGTGTAATCTTGGTGTATGATTTGTAAAACTTTTGAATATAGTAAAAACCAGGCTCAAGTTGTCCTAATAAACTGGATGTAGCTATGTGATTGAGTGAACCAATATAAAAACATTTGTGCCACTCTCTTCCCTTCATCTCTTTCACTTTAAAAACTCAAGAAAACCAAGTAAATCATTTTTTGTTGAATTTGAATGTGTTTCTGTGTAATATGATAATGCATACATGTTAGAAATATTGTTTGGAACAATTCTTGTGTGTAAAATTTTGTTGTTTGAGTTAAATTTGCGAATTCTGCATAATTTGTTGTTTTATTTTTTGACCAACTGAAAGTTATTGTTCTGTAGCTTTTGTATTCGAATTTTGTGGTCTATTTGATTAAATCAAGGGTTAATTATGTTTTTCGTCCCCCAACTATTAGTGTTTTTTGGTTTTAGTCCCCCATCTAACGATTGATCCATTTCAGTCCCTGACCTTTTAAATAGCATGGAATTGGTCCCCGATTTTAAACTCCGTTAGGTTGAATTGACACCTGGCTAACGGATGGCCACGTAAGAATCCCGTTTAAGGCTTTCTCTTCAGTTACAATATTATGCACGTTTTGGTTATACTGTAATAATGCTTTCAGCTCATGTGTTAATTAATTAAAGAAGTGTTGTTATAGTAGTAATGTTTTCAGTCACGTGTTAACTAATTAAAGAAGTATGGTTAAGTTAGTAATGTTTTCAGCTAACATTTTGGGAAAGTAAGCATTACATTTGAAATTAGAAAGGGGTTTTTGCTAAAAACCCTAAACTTGAGGTGGTGAACGACGAAGTCGAAGTGGGTTGCACTCAGCGAAGGATACAGAAACTTCATTGACAGAGCGAAATCGAAGTGGTTTTCTGGTGATATTTGTACGACGAAATCAACATTGGTGAACTGAGGTAAGTTAAGTTGTA
>Ga0214543_1008650_pt1 | contig 16468 bp, 11 predicted proteins | sample CNSS2metaG_FD_160094 | JGI IMG/M metagenome (GOLD analysis project Ga0214543, IMG submission 160094) | Root nodule microbial communities from cowpea collected in UCLA plant growth center, Los Angeles, California, USA - CNSS2 | ecosystem: Host-associated > Plants > Roots > Nodule | place: USA... | reverse complement strand
GGAGTGCTTCCAAAAAAAAAAAAAAAAACTCCGAACAGATTAAACTTATCCTTACTCTAATAATAAATTTTTATCATGAAAACTTATACAACTTTAAACAACATGAGAAATTGAATATGGTCTTATTGTGACGCGGATCCTATTAACATATTCTACTACAAATAATTATTATTTTCAAATTTTATTTTGTTTAAATTTTTTAACATTAAATTAAATAATGATAAATTAGACATTAAGATTAACTGAAATTAATGGTAACCTATATATTTAACATAGTTAAGATAGACGTTAACTTTAACAATATAATAAAATACACATGAAATGATAGTTGATATTGAATTAATAATGGTAAGTCTATATACATTATTCTGTTTTTATTATTAACTATTGAAATGCTGATTTTTAATTTGAAAACATAAAAGAGAACTAGTTAGTCGATTAAGCTTATCATGGCCTATTGGGAGTAGCAGATCTTTGCTGTATATGAGGCCTTCCATTTATTTCTTTAGTTTATTTTTTAAAAATTTTTATATATAATTTAATATATTTTATGTATTTAGCACTCAAAACAATAATGTAGAAATGTGTTTAATGGAATACTTCTACAATATATTTCTGGTGATGACTTCATTTTCAACATCAAATATTCATCAGGAAAGTTGATGGGTGAAAATTGAAGACAAATAATGATAGTTAAATGATAAGATGGATATTAAACAAACATGTTGTGGTATTTATATGAGTGGTTGTTAATAGTAGTGCCATAATATACCTATCTTTATCTATAAAAACAAAAATCGTTCTTTTAAATATATGACTTTTCAATCATTGTTTCAAAAGTTGAATTATCACATTTAACTAATTTTATTAATTATTTAAACTCATATTTATCTAAAAATAGTATATTTTATTATTCAGTTTTTGCCCTAACATTTCTTTCTCGATAAACCTTATCTTATCCGCTCCAAACTTCCACATCCCATAAATCCATTATTTTTCAACTTTCGCTCAATGCTTTTTTCTTTTTTCTTTTCCTTTCTTAGTTCTTAGGTTTGTTTACATAAGAACTCTTCTAAGTTCCATTACTTATGTTGGAAGAATCTTATAAAACTTGCACGCCATAGTCGTGTTTTAAAACAACGTAAAGTAACATGTCTTAACTGTTACTTTTGTTTCCCACCAATTAAGGATTGTTTATGGTTAATGGTTCTGAGCTGCAACAGAATTGTGAATGAAAATCGGATTAAATATGTTTTTTATTTTCTAATTTTTAGCGAATTTTAAAATTAATCTATTTTAAAATTTGGATCTATTTATTCATACTTATAATGAATTAGTTGGAGGTTATCTAGTTTCCATTATGTGGTCAACGAAGATCCTGAGGCACAGTTTTAGATCCTGATGTGCAAAATGCGTCCTTTGGTGTGTCAGATTGGTGTGACAACCACTCAAAAACGTTTTCATATTACTTTTCAAATAGGATCGTAATAGTGCTTAAGAACTATACTACTAAAGCTTCTTCATTTTATAATCTCTATGGCACCACACTATATACTTTTTTTTTTCTTAGGCTGACTCATGTACCATCTTTTGCGAAAATTAATTAGCTACTACACATACATACACACGTGTGTTTCAAAATTTCCTTTTTTTAAAAGAGAAAAAAAAAACTGGGACAACAGAGAGACTCATCCTAAACATCTGCCACCACTGTGTAAACATTAACAACACAAAATATTAGGTCTTAGAGACACTTTTTGGGAACTCGAAAACGAATAGGGACTAAAAATAATAAAAGCACTTTATCTGGTTGCATAACCGTGCTTATTTGTAAGAACCACTGCATCTGCCACGTATTACCTAAATCTGAGTTCGGCAATCACTGCTTTTGTATTCATCAAACGTCGTATAATATAAGTGAACTGATGAAAAGATGACACAGAAAAAAAGTACACCAAAGAGAAACTCAGTATATATATAACATTACAAAACTTGCTTTAATACTTTTTTTTATCATTCTCCGATGAGTCCTTTCTTAAAAAAAATAAATTTAACATCTTATTAAACTAAAATTAACTTATATACAAATTAAAAATATAGACTTAAATATATTTTTAATTTCTCAACTTTGAAACAAAACTAGAAGTCGTTCATGTTTAAAATTTTGTTATTTTTTGATCTTTAAATTTAAAAAAATGGATATAGTTCTTTTAAATTAATTATGTTATTTTTTTACGTATGAAATATATTTTATGTTAATATTTGAGTTATTATACTATTTGTCAAATGAATAGACATGTTATTATTTTAATGTCAGTTGAAAAACATGTTTAACATAAAAAAAAATTATGTAATCTAGTTAAATGAATATATTAATTTATTTTTAAATTTTGAGGATAAAAATGCATTAAAATTCTAAAGAATGACAAATTCCAATGTTAGATCAAAATTCGGGAAATAAAAATATATTTAATCCAAAAATTTAAAATAAAACATCATATATGAAAGATTTATACACACAAAAATTAGTTTACACACAAATTAAATTTCACTTTCTAAAACAAATGTTTATAAAGAAGCCACGCAAACCATATCAATAATAATAAAGACAACAATCCATGTAAATATTATTTGTATATGTCATATAATAATCAATAGTACGACGCCAAACTTAATTAATGAAAATGGATGATTAATTAAGAAACGAATAGATATTAGGAATTTCAAAAATTGTGGACATATAAGTAAAATAAGTAATAATTGCAAAATTCACAAAAACGTAAAAGTAAAAGTAAAAGAACAAAATACTATATAGCTAAGACTATGTGTTTTGTGTGGCCATGTTTTGGGAGGTCACCTACACTCATATATATGTAGGTTACACTTGGAAATTATTTGAATAAATGTAAATTATAACATTAACAAATCCCTATCATAAAAACTTGAATATTGGAGAGGAACACATTCCTACACATATATACCAGTAACTCAATGTTTGGTTTTCAGTTTAGTATCTTTAAATTTGATTTTAGAATATAAAACTTATTATTGTCTTCGGAAGCCATTTTATAACGTTTCCCCCTTAAACAGAGTGAGTTTTGGAAACAAGAGGCGTGTCCCTTTTGCATCTTAGTTTTTCTGTATGAGTTTTTCAAATTAATGACAATTAACAATTTATTATACTCTTACTCACTTCAGATAAAAAAATAAAAAATAAAAATTAAACATAACCTAAAACTCACTTTTGAATAAAATTAAATTTCAAACATACTTTACCAATTTTAAAAGGGACAATGATACTATGACTTTCATCTTTTAACTCGCATTCTTTACTTTTTGACATGATTTAATGTGAATAATTGATTAATGTATCACTATCTTTTTCTTTAAACAATCAATAACTCATATTAAACTATGTCAGAAAGTAAGATATAAAAGTAAAAAAATGGAAGTCAAAGTATAATTTTTTAAAACAATCCTACACTAACTTGCAAAAACTACTAAACAACATAAATTCCTCAGTAGTAGAACTAAGGACCCTGTCATGTTTTCAAATGGGAAACAATAAATGCATGGTTGTCATGTTTTCTATGAATGGACACCTAGCGTAGTTTTAACACCTTTACTTGAAGTAATTAAAAAAAATAAGAAAACAAAAAAATTATAAAAAAAGACATAACGTTGGTCCTGTGAGAAGTTTGATAAAAATGAATAATAACTCTTTAAAATATTCTCATCTTATATTCTTATATGTTTTTTTTTAATCTAAGAACGATTCTAAGGTTCTCCGATAGTATTTAGAGGACGTACCTCCAATGTTTTGAAATCATTGATTTAGTGATATAAAAATTGGTGGTTCAAGTTTTGAAATTAACTTCTTTGATTCATGATGATGAGTTTGGAAAAAAATTATTAAGCTTTATTGAAAAGGGAAAAACGAGTGTCGCAGATATTAATTTAAACTGAAATGGAAGCGCGGAATTGAGGGGTCGTAGGAGAAGAATATTACAAATTTAACCTTCTGCTTTTAACTAATGTGTTTTTCTTCCTTTTTTATTATGATGACATGCATGCATAGATTCCTTGAAAACACTAAACAAATTCACGAGGCTCAACTCAACAATAGAGATTCCTATGCATGCATTGACCATTGCTATGGTAACTGAAGATATGAATTCACCATTAACATAGTTGAGTAATATGGTGCATTTGAAAGTGTTGGTTCTTGGTTTCTAAAGTTCTGACTGTGAGTCATACAAAATTGGTGTGGTGCGTGAAGATCGGGTGAGGCTTGTGGTTTGAATCAAAGCTGTATTGTTGAGGTAAGAATGGGCCGAGAGTGTGGCGAGGGAAATGATTAATGGCAAAACGAGGAAATCGATTCTAAACCTATAAAATTTATTTTTTATTTTATATAATTTTATTATATAAAATTATTATTCTCTATTATTCCCTTGGTCGGTCGGTCAAACTAAAACCTTGATCAGTCAGTCAGACATTAATTAAGATAAAACAAGTCAGTAATCAAAATTAAAAAGCAATTGGGTCATGATTAAGGAGCCCTAATCACATGCGCACACCGAAAAATATAAATAGGGCCCAATGTAGGTTGGTGAGAATCTTTAATTCGCATTTATTACAACAGTTACAATTATCTACCTATCGGTTTTAACTAACTTAAGCATCAAAGCCTTTTAGATAGATACACTGATCGCCCGCCTGACCGATCGAGGAAGAAAGAAGATTGTGTGAAACGGAAGATAAGACGAACCATTTGAGGAGAACAAAATAAAGATAAAAAGAGTAATTTTAATATTGATTATAGGTGTTTAGTCCCTACACCCGAAACATAAAGTATCATCTATGTGATTTTTAAATATATTTTTTTGTCCCATCTTTGTTTATAGTTTTCCATTTTGTTTTATGAACTCTCAATTTCATCCTATACCAACATATGTTTTTGAAGAAAATGAAAAGAAAAGGAAGTGAGAGGTTTTGTGTGAGATGGGTCCAAAACACAAAGTTATTGTGTGATAAGGATAGAAATGATAGATGAACAGACACTGCTAAAAACACGTTTGGGTTGTGTGTAAAGTCCAACATCACACTCAGCAATGGTACTAAAAAGTGTTGCCATGCTACAACAGAATAGTTTCAGCTACCAAAATTCTCAAGAAGCGTGGAATTAAATAGTTGAGCTTTGTGCTATATCCACAACCCTCTATACTATACCCTATTAACTCCTCTACCTATATGCCTATAACATTTTTTTACTTCTGTTTTACACACACCATGCATTCACCTATGTATATACTTTTTTTCGGGATATGTTGGTTCGGATGATAGAGGAAAAGAAAATTAGTGATTTTGTTGGACAAAAGAGTGAAGAAGAAAGAAGATGAAAGAAACTATTGACCCACAATAAAGTTTTTCCTGAAAAAAGGAAAAAAGAACAGCATGGGATGGAAGGACGCTGAAACCGCACCACCACTGCGTGTACGATAATGTATTTTTGTCATGCCAGAACAGAATTAGAAAAAAGTTGAGAAAATATATGATTTCTATACATAACTTTTAATTAAAAAAATTAATAATTTCTTTATTTCTGTTATATGAGAAATTATGAAGGGAAATACCATTAAAGTAATGTACTCTGAGTCTTGATAAAGTGTATATGAGTAGGTGGCATACGAATACGTGTCAGGTTTTAGGTGAAGGTAAATGGGCAGAAAGCAATTTTTCTGGAAATATTTAAAAATTCCTTTGAGCTTTGGAACGATTGCATTTATATGCAAAAATAATAATAATAATAATGATAGTCCCTGAGTGGTGCTGAATCGATGAAGGTGTAAAATAATATTAAAATGTGGATTTAGTATTGGAATAGGTGGATATGTATTGGCCAATTATCCATAAATGCTTAAGTTGAAGTTATGTGTGGCAAATTCTTTGTTGTCTTTTTATGGTAGGTTTGGTTAATGTTGATATAACTCATTTCATTAGTATACCTAAAAGACATAATTTGCCCACTTAGCTCAGGATTGAGGTAAGAATCAATACCACTACGTAACATTATTCTTAATGTCTCACATTAGATCAACTTACCAAACTACCTTTGCTTTTCTTCCATTTTCAGCATTAATTAAGCATCACGTTGCTTCATTTTCAGCATTAATTAGGCTTGTTATTTTTGTAATTCTCAACATTCTACTCGAAAACCCTAAAAGTGTTACACATTCGAAATGAAGAGCTATAGTTGAATTTGAAAAGGCGAAATAGAAGAAATAATGAATTAATTAAAGATGATATATGCATCCCATTATTGAAGTTAATAAAGTTGGAATCCAAGTCATTGTTCAACAACCAAGTTGATATTATTTCCCCCATTTCTGAGAGCACTTAGGTTTTTCCCCAAGTTCAAGAGTCATAACGCACAAGGTTCGCCACAAAAACCCAACACCTTTCAACCTTGTCATCATCACATTCTCGAAATATGTTTACTGAGAAACCACCATTTTCGAATATATATCCCTACGTTATTATTGCTTACATATATTTATTATGAATCACATAAAACATTAATACTATGTAATCAATGAAGGAAAAAAATAATGAAAATATACTCTAACCAGCAAGAATATGTTCATTGGTCATGTACTGTGATCTTGTGTAGTCTTTTCAACAAGACTCATCACAATTCTCAGAATCAGAGAATAAAAACGATTGCTTTTTCGTTAAAATTACAGGGTTTTCTTCTGGGTGTAATGGATAGAGTTGATGTTATTCACTTTCCTAGGATAAAGATTATCATAAAACCAATTTAGGAAAAAGGAGTTTCAAGGTGGAAACCAATGCATGCCTAATTATACCTATCTAATATTCGGACTAATTACAAATTAATACAAATAATAATACCAGGGACAACATTATTTAGTTTTATGTTTTTATCATAAAAAAGTTAATAATTTATTTTCTAAATATCTCATAAGATTGATACTATCTATATTTAATTAATGAAACCAGTTAGATGTGGTTTTTAAATATAGGATTCATGGATGTGGAAACGATAAAAGGTCACTTCTAAGAACCCATATCTGCAACATTACCTATTCCTTGATATAAAATATTGCCAGTGTTATTCTTCAGCAATTGCGTCATTGACTTCAGTTGTGTAAAGGGATTTTCCCAGCACCACAAATTAAAAAAAAAAAAAAAACTATTTTCCCACTACCATTAAATCTATACATTATTTCTCCAAATATCTCTCTATCTTTATTTATTTGTTTATTTAACATCATTTCATATACATATACTCTTATATCCATATTTTATTTGTGTACAGAGTCGGTAAATTTTTAAAAAATAAATTATTTTTATTTTGGAAATAATTTTGAAACCATGGTAGGTAGTTAGGGAAATAATTATTTATGTTGTAGTTCGTTGGAAAAAAAGTCTTCTAAAGTAACAAGTAGAAAAACATATATGAGAGAATATGTATGCACGCGTAAAAAGAGAAGAAGGTGAAATTGCACCTAAATAATAAATAAATAAAAGGTGAAAAATTTTACATCCATATAAATATACGTATTCATGTCGGCACACACACATATATATATATATATATATATATATATATATATATATATATATATTCAGGTGAGTACAAAGTAAAATATTATGTTGGAGTTCTTTATGTATAAATATTTTAAGATATAACTGATTTTTTTTATAGAAAATACATATTTTATTAAAAAGTTTATATTTCATTGAAATTTTTAATAATAAATATAATAATATATGTATTTGAAAATGTAACTAGTATTTTTCTCCAAACAAATCATAAGTTTTGTACGATAAAGATTAATATTGAATGCATATATTCTTTATTAGCATACATAGATGAATGCTTTGTCATCAAAACTATATTTAAGATTGATTGAATAGGTTAACAAACTATTTTAAATTATATCAGGTGTAGAATACTTCTTTGTCCTTTTGCCCCTCTTTTTAAGAACTTTTTCCATAGATATATATCGAATAAAATTTCTTCTATAAGCTTGTGTGTACATCCATTGGTATAAATTAAAGCATTAAACAAACGGCTAAAGGTATAAATTTGAAATATTATTGCTACGCTATTTTATTTTTCATATTTATTTAATTAGTTGAATAAAAGTTTTACATTTTTCGGACAGAAATTATTATTAATAAATAAATCTAATTAACATAGCACTAGTTTTGACTAATTATCTTTTCTTATTTTGGTGTCATTTCTTTATACAATTTAGGCAATTATAATATAAAAGGAGAAGGACTAATAGTTATTATGGTCAAAATTGGAACCAATTACAAATAGATTCTCATTCGCTAATATCGATCATGCTTGTCCATTCTTATTTGCTATTCTTACATGACGGAATCATTTTTGCAAGCAATTAAAGTATATAGATTTTGGAAACCATTTGATAGATTGATTAAAGAATAAAAATAAGAATAAAACTAAGAAGGAAATATGACTGGTTATTAAGTTTTCTTTTGCTGAAACTACAGGTGGGACTGTTTTTACTTCTACAGAAAAAGTGAGACCTATTAATTCCAATACATGACATACGTATCGAATATATTTGGATGGATAAGAACAAACAATCATATCATATTTTTTTAACGATCAATCCTATCATTTATATAAATTGGTTTCCTTCTAAGCTTTATTTTAAGACAGAAGTGACAATTTTTATTAATCACCAATGGAAAGTTAGAAGCATACATATATGTGTTAAAATAATACAATAGCATATCACATATTGGTTGTTCCACTCACTCTTGTTCCATGCATGAATATGATCTAGAAGCTACTCAAAATCCATGAGAGACGTCATATATAGCATCTTAATCCAACAAGAAGCAAAAAGGAGACTGAGATAAAGATGTTGCCAGGTAGGTATTGAAAATTTCTCCTTCATCACTCATTATAAATACACATGCAACTCTCTTTCTCCTCCAACAAATCTTATTCAAAATAATTTCTCTCACTCTCTTCTGCTGCTCATAACATGACTACTTTACACACCTTTCTGCTTTTACTTTTCCTATCTTATAAACCTGCTCTTTCATTTTCTTCTAGACATAGTCAATATTGGGGTGGTGGCAGGATTTTGAGCTCTGCTTATAATGCTGATCTTGTCACTAACCTACCTGGCCAACCCAAGGTGAATTTCCAGCACTATGCTGGATATGTCACAGTCAATGAAACCAATGGAAGAGCACTCTTTTACTGGTTCTATGAGGCCATCACCAACCCAGAAGAGAAACCATTGGTGCTTTGGCTTAATGGAGGTAAAACCAGATAATATAGTTATTAGTTAATGTTTGTGTTTTAATTTGCTGTGTGGAACATTCCAATCTATCATCAAACATGTCACAAGGTCATACTATGAAACTACATATGTCACATCTGTGACATTTTTGGATCACTTGAGTCATTTGCATGTTTAAGGAGAAAGCCATGTCCTTATCAATATGGATTTTTAATTTGTTTAGTTTGAGTGGATAGTATTATAGGTGGCAGCTAATGAGAGAGAGTTTACGGCACTTGTGGTTTTGATTTGGTGTTTGTTGTTGCTTATGTTCTCTGCTTAGGTGACAACATGATTTTATGCTACAGGTCCTGGGTGCTCTTCTGTGGGATACGGAGCAACACAGGAGATTGGTCCATTTTTAGTGGACACTGATGGCCATGGCCTCAAATTTAATAACTTCTCATGGAATAGAGGTATGATGATGATGACCACTACTAAATACACACACTTTCTGCCACAACCTCACTTTCTTTTCAGACCATGTTCTATAACATTATAAAATTTTGATGGTGAACCACAGCTAGAGCTCCATTATTGGTCCCCTCAATATATATAATTATTAATTGATTAATTTTTATTTCTGTTTTTTATCACATTATTCATTAGTATAGAGTATGTTATAGCAAATAAACTTTATCTTATTATTTGGTGGTAAGAAATGATTGTATCTGTGATGTTGCAGAAGCCAACATGTTATTCCTGGAATCTCCTGTTGGAGTTGGCTTTTCATACTCAAATACAAGCCGTGACTATGACCAATTGGGAGATGATTTAACAGGTCATTACTTATCTTATAATGTTGCTGCTGCATAATGAGCAGCAACCACTATATAATATGCCATTTTCTTGAGTATGTGGGTCACATTTTCTATAGTTTGAAACTTAATCATAAAAAGCAGATCTCTGACAAATTTGTCTCTTCTCTTTCTATTATTTGTGACAGCGAACGATGCTTACTCTTTTCTCCACAACTGGTTCCAAAAGTTTCCATCATACAGAACGAGGGCGTTTTACATAGCAGGAGAGAGTTATGCAGGTATTGAAACTGAAACACCTTTTTCTGCATAACTCATTTTTTGGTCAATTATTGTAATGAAATTAATCATTGATATTTTCAGGAAAGTATGTACCAGAGCTGGCTGAACACATCCATGATAGGAACAAGGACCCCTCTCTCTATATTGATCTCAAGGGTATTCTGGTATGGTCCTACATAAATTAAAAGTCAAAACAAATTGCTGATAAAAATCATGGCACAACGAATCTTCCTTTACTAAAATTATTTTCCCATCTAGTCTAGCATTTCTATATTTTAGTTCAACATCAGGAATTCAAAATAGGCCTCTTATCCACATCATTTTCCACTTTCAATAGCTGAGATATTTGTAAGGAAAATTCTTCACTTTTCATCTTTTGCAATTGAACTTTGAAGTATCAGCATAACTGAGATGTCTGAGATGTCAAATTTCATGGTGATGTCTCACGTGAACTTATTTGGAAATTATTTTGCAGTTGGGTAACCCTGAAACATCTGATGCTGAGGACTGGATGGGGCTGGTTGATTATGCTTGGAGCCATGCTGTGATATCTGATGAAACTCATAAAATAATAAAAACAAGTTGTGACTTTAACAGCACCGATCCATGGCGTAACGAAGATTGTAGTGAAGCTGTGGATGAAGTACTCAGACAATACAATGAAATTGATATCTACAGTCTCTACACCTCTGTCTGCTTTGCCAGCACAGCACGTTCAGACGATCAATCCATGCAAACTTCCATGAAGCTAACATCTAAAATGGTGCGTCAACAAAGTATCTTACACTGTACTATAAATTTATTTTTGTGAGTAATTTGAAATCATTAATTTAAACAAAGCAAATATATATATATATATATATATATTTATATATATTTATATAAGTGTTCTGACACACTAACCTATTTATTTTGTTTGACTAGATGCCTAGGATGTTGGGTGGCTATGATCCATGCCTTGATGACTATGCTAAAGCTTTTTATAATAAACCAGATGTTCAGAAGGCTCTTCATGCCAGCGATGGTCAGAATCTAAAGAATTGGACCATTTGCAAGTAACTTTTTAACCCTTTTCTGTCATCACAGTATTAGAAATGCACTAATCCAAAAATATATATAGAATCTTTTATATGTACATATATTTATCTTTTGCTAAATGATTTTTAATTATCAAATGTAGCAACAAGATATTCAATGACTGGGCAGATTCAAAGCCATCTGTTATTCCAATTTACAAGAAGCTTATTTCAGCAGGACTTAGGATTTGGGTTTACAGGTAAAATTTGAAAATATATATATATGAGTCTCAGTATTCATGGAATTGTGGTTGCTACTGCATTTTTTGGTAGCTTCTTTTCATCATGTTGTGTTGTTGAATGTTTCAGTGGAGACACAGATGGTAGAGTACCAGTGTTGTCCACAAGATACAGTTTAAGCTCTCTTTCCTTGTCTGTCACTAAATCATGGAGGCCTTGGTACCATGAAAATGAGGTAATTAAATCATGAAAGCAAATAAGCTTAATCTTTTGACAGAAAAATTTTATGTTACTTATGTTTTTAATGTTGTGTTTTGATTTGGAACAGGTTAGTGGATGGTTTGAAGAATACGAGGGGCTTACATTTGCAACGTTTCGAGGAGCTGGGCATGCAGTTCCCTGTTTTAAACCAAGCAATTCACTTGCGTTCTTCACTTCCTTTCTCAATGGAGAATCACCACCTTCTACAAAATAAGAAATCTGTATAATAATCATATTGGGTGTTCTTTGTTGTGACCTCATATGAAGATTTTGCTCTTACATTACCATTAGCTAATACCTACCTATCATATTGTTAAAATGCGAAGTAACCCTGCAAATGTAATGAATAAAAGAGTTTTGCTCCCTTTTTCACCGTTGAGCCATAATCCATTAAAAAAAATGTAAAGAAATATATTATTGTACATATTGAATTTAAGTCATATTGAATTATTGTACATATTTCATCGTAACAGTCTAAACATCACAATTCGATCGTGACTCGACTCACTTGTTTTTTATCACAAGACAATTAATGCCACATGATCCATTTCGGAACAATTGATGCCACAAACAACAACGGTATATAGGGTTTTGGATCGACAGATATCATTCCATAACCATTTCTTAAAACAGGTAGAGAAATTGCTTGATGCAGGCCAAAGCTTGTACAAGTATTAATGTGTTTAAAGGAGCGACCGAACCGTAGCTTCTGCGCAGTTGAACCTTTAATTTTTGGCACTGAATAACGCTGAGAGAGATCAATGTTGGAGGGTTTTGTGTTTCTCCGAAGAGGAAGATAGAAAGCATTGCTAATATCCTGAAGCAGTTGTGTATCAGAGTCAAAAGCATTACTAGAGTTGTAGAACATCTGAAAAACTTTCAAGCATGTCAAATGCAGCATCTTGCAAGGCTTGGGCAAATTACTTTCTCCATCAACCAGAACATGCTGGAGAAACTCTTTCGTCATTTCATCTATGATCTCTCTCCCCTCAGCAATTGAATCTTCCATTTTAAGATTAGGGTTCATCATCAATCTGAGCTGAAGAAAGTTCCACTTTCCCTCTTCTGTCTCCCTCTGTCACATGCATACACATGAAATAGGACTTAGTTTTTGATAGCAACTGTTAAGTACATTTTTTTTATCATTGATTATTAATTAACTAACCACCTTATAGGACTGTATATCATTTAATATACGACATATAAGCATTAGTAGTTTAGTGATGGTTTGATATTGAGGTGGTCTGAGATTGTTGTCTGCAAAACTGGGATTCAGAAAACATGAAGCTGGAAGAATCATGGTGTGTATGGCAATAGACAGCATGCCATTCTTCAGATACTCATCAATTGTTGGTGTCTGTCCCTTCTTGTTCCACTTTGCTTCCTCGAGCCACGAAAGGAAAGTTTCACACCACTTAACAAAAGTAACACACACTCTCATGTTAATTAATTACTGACAGTAGGTTAAAAAAGTAATTTAATACACTAATTAAACTCTTAAGCTTAGAATGATTACTAGATCTTGTAGTCCACTCTTTATATCATGAATCCCTCCTTGTTCGAGATATTTTGTGGCAGTTTCACTCACGAGATTATCCAGAGCATTGAATATGACTTTGCCGTGGCCATTTAAGCCCCTAGAATCCCACCTGTGACAGAGTGAAATTATCGAAAATGTTCATGTTTTAAACGAGGAAAAATATTTTTTAATAATTAAATTTTGACAATTTTTCTCACAACTTGAAGAGTATTTTTAAGTGATTTTTTATTTTTTTATTTTTTTATTTTTCTATATTTCAATATCACTTAGAAAATGTTACTTCAGATCATACACTACAAGAAAATGTGTCATTAGTAACCAATTTTAGTGACCAAAAGTTGTTAGTCACTATAATAACTAATTTAGATACCAATTTACAAAGTAAAAAATTATTGGTTACTGAAATAATTACTATTATGAATAAGAAATTATAATTGGTTACTAAATTGGTTTTTAAAATTAGCTATCATGGTTTTGGTTACCAAAGGAAATTGATCACTAAATATTAGTTACTTAGGTTTTGGCTACCAAAATGACTTAGTTACTAAATTGGTCTCTAATTAATTAGTGACCAATTATAATTTTTTATTTATAATAGTGACTATTTTAGTAACCAATAATTTTTAATTTTATAAATTAGTATCTAAATTAGTTATTATAGTGACTAACAACTATTGATCACTAAAATTGGTTATTAATGAGACATTTTCTTGTGGTGATAAGGAAAAGTTGTTAGAATATCATTGTCCTCTCATCAGACCCAAGAATTTAAAAAGTTAATTTTTTAACAATTATATTATGACAACTTTATTTTACAACCCTGAAGCAAATCATAAGATACATTGTCTTTAGTTGTTAAAATATCATTCTCCAAGAATTAATTTTTCACCAATTTCATATTACCTCTCATTACCTTTCACTCTCATTTTTTTTTCTTTAGAAATACAAAAGTTAAATTTTGTGAAAACTATTTTATTCTTAACAAATTATCAAATGGAGTCAGAAGAAACTTTTTTTTTTCATGTTTTAAAATAGTTCTCTATGTGATCCAATAAATCATGAGTCAAAAATCATTCTTTTAATATAACTTATAACTTCAAATCTTAAGAAAAATAGATTTGTTGATCTTTATCCTTATATATTTCTTACCATACTTATAATATATTCCTCAAAATCTTTCTCACTAAAAAGGATTTGAAATTATTTGTAAAATTGAAGAACTCTTGTAAAAAAAAAATTTGATAAGTTAATGAATGTTGTGAATTATAAATGCAACTTATTGATGATACACAGTTTACATATAAAAAGATTGTTGAAAAAAGCTCACGGTTTTACTGTCTCAAAAGTTGGAATTTAAGGTCTACGCAGATGAAAAACCGTCTGATTTAAGAATTCTCACAATTGCAGAACTAATGAGGTTTCAACGAGAAAAAATAATGAGGTTATTATAACAGTTTATTTAATGAAAAACTCAATGGAAGTTCTTAAAACCCACAATTTGTGCAATTATTACTTTCTTCTCTTTACCAAAGAACCAACCATACTGTGCAAAAAAGTAAAGGTGTTTTTCACTGCAATTTGAAAAATAAACTTGGTCACCAGGAAAAACACCGTAGATTAAAGAAAAACAACATGAAAAATGATTGATGATAATTATTTTTTATCAACAAGAACAATATAGTAATAAAAACGATAGGTTGCCCCTATCCATATAAAAAAATAAATTAAGAATTAAAGTTAATAATTTGGAATATTTACTTATAACATCATAATTGATTGAGTATTTGACTATATTGATAATTGTTGCACCAATTACGTGCTTTTCATTTTCTCTCTATAGTGACAAATCCATAAACAGTGGAGTAAGAAAATGATGAAGCTGTGTAAGTTGAAGGAAAATAAAAAAACTTTTAGATCAAACTAGAATGAAATGATAATTGTCATATCGAGTATCTTCACAAATATTTAGAATATTATTTTTATTTTTTGAAAATTTTGAACAATTGAATTAGTTAAAAACGGGTTATAAACAAATATATAAAATTAATATTATTTTTTGTTCATAAAAATAATTTTAATTAAAAAATATTTTAAAAATTCAAATACTAAAATTAGTTAGAGTGTAAGAACTTGAAAAAGAAAACAAGATATAACTATTCAAATTCTAATTAATATTTCAAACACTGTCTACACAAAAAAAAAAAAAAAATTTCATGACGAACAGAAAAATCTCATGCATATAAAATATATACAATATAAATCATGAAAGAGAATATAAAAAAATATATCCTAATTTTCATATGTAAATTTTTACTTTCATAATATTGAATTTTATATTTTAATATTTATTAAAATTAAATGACGTACATATGAAAATTTGGAGGGTGGCGTCCTATAATATCAGTTCCATTCTGGTATTTTAAAAATAGATAAATATATGTTTTAAGTATCTCCTAAATGCCAAGAAGTGAATCTAAAGTCATTTTCAAAGAAAAAAATGTTAGGTTTTTTATGTAAGGACACACCAAAGTTTTGACATTGACTCAAGAAGAAATTCATGTAAGAGACCAAACATCAACTTTAATTTGAAACTTTAAAAAGTAGTTTTACCGGTCTTTCTATTTACTTTTTATCAAAAATTATCTATAATAGAACACACTTTCCAGAATTGAAAGACTTTTGATATACTTTTGACATAAATATAACCCTTATGATTCTTCACCTACTTCATATAATTTGTCTAAGCCATCACCAAAATATCTATGACTCTCATACCACAATTTGGTTTTCAATGGAAAAAAATAAAATGTCAATGACTCTCATACCACAATTTGGTTTTCAATCGTGTTAATGTCAATTTAGTAGATACTAATTAAAAAAATATTAAAAATAAATAAGATTACATCAACTAATAATCTAACACTAATTAAAATAAATGCTAAAAATAAATAAGTTAACATCGATTTAAAATATATATATATATATATATATATATATATATATATATATATATAT
>Ga0214543_1008640_pt1 | contig 16486 bp, 10 predicted proteins | sample CNSS2metaG_FD_160094 | JGI IMG/M metagenome (GOLD analysis project Ga0214543, IMG submission 160094) | Root nodule microbial communities from cowpea collected in UCLA plant growth center, Los Angeles, California, USA - CNSS2 | ecosystem: Host-associated > Plants > Roots > Nodule | place: USA... | reverse complement strand
TATTTAAATTTATTTAAAATAATAAAACTTTAAATTAATATATATATATATATATATATATATATATTTTCATTTTCCTTAAATTTAAAGTTTTGTTATTTTAATTTAAATTATTTTTTAATTTTTTATTTAGTATTTATATTACTTTGTTTTTTATTTTTTAAAGTATTTTTTTAAAAAATTTTAATTTTTAATATATGTTTTAAAAAATAAAATAAAATAAGTTAGAAAATATAAATTTGAGAAAGAATTAAAAATATTTAAAATCATTTAATTTTTTTATCTGTGGAAGTCGACTTCCGATAATGTTTTTTGATTTCCGGAAGTCGACTTCCGATAATGATTTTTGACTTCCGGAAGTCGACTTCCGGTGATATATTTTGACTTTTGGAAGTCGACTTTCGGTGATATATTTTGACTTTCGGAAGTCGACTTCCGGTGATATATTTTGACTTCCGAAAGTCGACTTCCGATGATATATTTTGACTTTCGGAAGTCATATATTTTGACTTCCAGAAGTCGACTTCTGAAAGTATTTTTGGGGGTGTGATGTCCGTAAGTTTCCTTAAATGGTCAAAGGGTATTTTGGGAATTTAAAGAAATTTTGGAGGTGCAGAAGAAATGCTTGGAGGTGTAAGAAGAAATACCCTCAAGTCTCCTGGAACCTAACCAATGATAATTGACTCAGAGCTGGCTCAAGGATATTGGTGCTTAGATTAAATTTCTAATCCATTTTTTACCATGTAATCTTTTATTTTGTTGATTATATCTTTCTACGTTTGTTCAAAAAAGAAGAAAAAACTTGTAATCAGTTTTCGCTATAAATAAAAAATTAATTCCCAGGGCCAAGGGACTGAACCATTTTTTTGGCCTGCTTTGGCTTTTTACTTGAAGTCAAGAGATCCTTGTGTTTTTGTATTAGATAAAGACCCTCAGATTTTTACCGGAACACTATGGATATTAAATTATTGTCTTATTCTTATTTTCTTTGAATAACAAGTACTTATATCTATCCTTCATTGTTCAAGATATTAATTAAATAATTTTTTATAAAAAATAACAAATTAGAATAAATAAAACATGATATCATAAAAATTTGGATTAAATATATTTTTGATCTCTTAACTTTTTGTAAAATGAAATTAGTCTCTCTTCAGAATTTTGGCCCAATTTAGAACCTGAATTTTAGAGATGTGTGAATTTAGTCATTTTAACCAAATTTTGTTAAGTTTATTTCACGTTTCAAACGCGTGTCTCAACTAACGTTAAAGCGAAAATGTGTCAAACGGTGTAAACAACTCAAATGTTATAATAAAATATATTTGAAACATTAAATGAACTTAACAAAATTTAGTTAAAAGGATTAAATCGACACATTTTTTATGCTTGGGGACTAAATTGGACCAAGGTTTCGAAGATGAACTAATTTCAATTTTCATTAAAAGTTAAGAGATCAAAGACATATTTAACCCTAAAAATTTCAAAAGAGAAATTATAGCTGGATAAATATAAAAACAATGTACCAAATAATAGTGAACAAATAAAAAATAATTATAGGAAATAGTAAACAATTACATGTAACTCAAATGCCATGACAATCTGAAGAAGAAGAGGAAGGAACATTTATCATAGGTAGTACATGAATTTGAGGATGTGTTTCCGGAGGAAGTACTAGGGTTGCCTCCCAATAGAGACTGAGTTCTCGATTGACCTAGTACCAGACACCATCCCAATGTCGATGGATCTATATCGTATGGCTCCGGTGGAATTGGTAGAACTCAAGAGTTAGATAGAGGAACTATTGGGGAAACAGTTCATTCGACCTAGTACTTCGCCATGGGGAGCACCAATGTTTTTACTGAAATAGAAGGATGGGAGTTCACGTCTGTGTGTGGACTATAGACAGTTGAACAAGATGACGATCAAGAATAAGTATCCCCTCTTGAGAATAGACGACCTGATGGATCAGTTGCATGGGGCGTCAGTGTTCTCAAAGATAGATCAGTCAGGATATCACCAGATTTTGGTAAAGGCAGATGATGTACATAAAACAACCTTTAGGTCCCAATATAGACACTACGAATACGTGGTTATGCCTTTTGGTGTGACCAATGCTCTAGCTATGTTTATGGACTACATGAACAAGATCTTCAGGCCATTCTTGGAGTTTGTCGTAGTCTTCATAGACGACATACTCATTTATTGCAAGACTTAGGAGGAGCATGCCGAGCACCTGTGATTAGTGTTTGGTGTTCTGAGGGAGAAGCAACTATATGCTAAGTTGTCCAAGTGTGAATTCTGGATAGATGAAGTACAATTCTTGGGCCATGTGATATCTGCACAGGGCATTGCGGTGGATCTAGCAAAGGTTGAGGCATTGGTTAAGTGGAAAAGTCCCAAGTCGACAACAGAGATCAGCAGCTTCGTGGGTTTAGCTAGCTACTATAGGAGATTCATTGAAGGATTCTCAAAGATAGTGGCACCTCTAACACAGCTTACCCGGAAAGACCAACCTTTTACTTGGACGGATAAATGTGAGGGAAGATTTCAAGAGCTTAAGCAAAGGTTGACAAGTGCTCTCATTTTGGTTATCCTAGATGCTGGTAAACCCTTTGAGGTTTATTGTGATGCCTCTCATCTAGGGCTTGGTTGTGTGTTGATGCAAGAGAAGAAAGCGGTGACATATGCATCGAGGCAACTTAAGGTGCATGAGAGAACCTATCCCACTCATGATCTAGAGTTGACAGCTATAGTGTTGGCCTTGAAGATCTGGAGGCACTACCTCTATGGTGCCTAGTTTCGTGTATTCAGTGATCACAAGAGCCTCAAGTATTTGTTTGATCAAAAGGAATTGAACATGAGGCAAAAGAGGTGGATGGAATTCTTGAAAGACTATGATTTTGAACTCCTATACCATCTGGGGAAGGCGAATGTGGTGGCAGATGCGTTGAGTAGGAAGAATGTACATATTGCACACCTTATGATCAAGGAGTTGGAGCTACTAGAGAAATTCATAGATATGAAGTTACAAGTTGAATTAGAATCTGAGTTCATTTGATGTAGCGCTCCGACTATATCTAGTGACTTCTTGAACTTTGTTAAAGAAAGACAGTTGGCAGATGCTAGTATGGAAGAAATGAGAGAACAACTTGGTTCAGATGAAGCGAAGGATTTTGCAATGGGTAGTGATGGTGTACTGAGATTCCAAGGTAGGGTGTGTGTACCCGATGATACTGAGATGAAAAGGTTAATCCTTGAGGAAGGGCATAAGAGTCGTCTTAGTTTGCATCCTAACATGACTAAGATGTACCAGGATCTCAAAGAAACCTTCTAGTGGCTATGTAGGAAGAAGGATGTGGCTTAGTTTGTGTCCGCTTGTTTGACTTGTCAAAAGGCGAAGGTAAAGCATCAGAGACCCGGTGGAATTCTACAGCCTTTGGACTACCGGTGTGGAAATGGGATAGCATAGCTATGGACTTTGGGACCCATTTACCCCAAACCTTTAGGGGTCATGATACGATCTGGGTTGTGGTAGATCAGTTGACTAGGAGTGCTCATTTCTTGGCAATGAAGTTAAGAATGCCTATGGCCAAGTTGACCCACTTGTACATTAAGGAAATAGTAAGATTGCATGGGGTACCGTCGAGTATAGTTTCTGATAGAGATTCGCGGTTCACTTCCCATTTTTGGCAGACATTGCAGAGTGCTTTGGGTAGCAAGTTGACTATGAATTCAGCCTATCATCCCTAGACCGATGGTTAGTCTAAGAAAACGATTCAGTCGCTTGAGGACTTATTGAGAACATTCGTGCTCGATCATTTGGGTGCTTGGGATGAAGTATTGCGCTTGATAGAATTCACCTACAACAATAGTTTTCATGCGAGCATCAACATGGCCCCATATGAAGCCCTTTATGGCAGAAAGCGTAGGACTCCTCTATGTTGGTATCAAGATGGGGAAGCAGTGCTTGTTGGACCAGAGTTGTTGGAACAAACAAAGAAGGTGAAATTAGTGAGAGATAGAATGCAGGCCTATCATAGTAGGCAAAAGGCTTATCCAAACCGCAGGAGGAGACATTTGGAATTCGCGGCTAGAGATCACGTGTTCTTAAGGGTGACCCGAACCACTAGTATGGGAAGGGCTCTACGCTCAAGGACGCTTTCTCCTAAGTTCCTTAGCCCTTACCAGATCTCGAGGAGGATTTCGCCCGTAGCTTATGAGATTGCTTTGCCTCCTTAGTTGGCAAATTTCCATCCCGTATTCCATGTCTCGCAGTTGAGGAAATACGTGTTTGACCCATCTCATGTGTTGGAAGCCGAGGATAGGCAGATCAGGGAGGATCTCACGATATAAGTACCACATGTTGCTTTGGAGGATAGCCGAGTTGAGGAACGTAGGAGAAAACCAGTCAATCTTATCAAGGTCATCTGGGATCGAAGGACAGGTGACTCTACTTAGGAGTTAGAGGAGGATATGAGGAAGTCACATTCGCATCTATTCTCTTGGTAAGTCTTCATTTTCGAGGTAAAAAATTTTTGTTGTTGGGGAGAATGTAAGGCCCACTTTATTTTTGCCTCAATGTTTAAGGGCTTGCCTTAAATCAGTTGGGCCTAGGGCTAGCCCATGAAGTGTCCAAAACCCTAGAGCAGCCTAACTCACTCGTTCTTCTATTTCCCATAAATGAACCAGCTTTTTTCCCTCTCCTTTCCCGCAACTGAGCTCTGCTAGGGTTTTGCTTCCGCTTTTCATTGAGCTGGAACGACTCCGTTTATTCCATGTAAGTTAACCTCCCTCTATTCTAGCTTTGTTGTCTTGGTACCAACTAAGGTTCCTTTTGATGACCTCGTTTCCTGTCTGTTCCACTATTTTTCTAGCTCACTAAGTTTTTCAAGGAGCTGGATATGTTTTTCTGTTCGTGCCAAAAACCTCTCATAGTAGCCTTGATAAGGTAAGGGAAGCTAGGGTTTTGTTTATTCTTCGATTTTTTGCTTGTTTTGGTCTTGCTTCATGATATTGTGAGTTGTTTGACGTTGTGATTGCTAGAGAAGTGCTAAAACGTTGTTTGGTGGTGAATATCTGACTATTGCACGCGTGAACAATGGAGGAACATGGTGTTTTTGCCCAGGCGAGTGAGTACCAGAAGTTGCTCCCTGGAACTTGCATGAGCTGTCGCTCAGGCGACGAGCTCTTGTTTTGAGCGAGAGTCCATCTCGCTCAGGCGAGGAGGTCTCGCCTAAGCAAGAGAACGCTTAGGCCACTATTCTCACTTTTCGAGTTCTCGCCTAGGTGAAAGGAGCTCACCTAAGTGAGAGAATTCTCTCTCTTGAGCGAGGCCTTTTAGCCTGAGCGAGAACTGGACGAGAATGTGCTCAGGCATTGTTTTCTTCTCTATTGTTGAGTGATGGTCACATGTTTGGTTGGATTACTATATTAAAGCATGTATTGAGTGATTTTGCATGTATTCAATGGCTTACAGGTTAGAATTGATGAGTTTGGTGTGATCTTGGTATGGAACATGAATGGATGGTTGGTTATAAAAGTTGACATGGAATTGGTATGCATGATAAATTTATGCTTGGTTGGTGAGACATGATTTTGGTGTGATTTAGGACATAATTCTATGAATCTCAAGCTGAGATCTCATGGGGGTGCCTATTGGTCAAGACGTAATTCCATGACCCTTGTTAGTGGGAGCTCATGGTAGTGCCTCATTAGTTAGGACGTAATTCCACGGGGTTTCGTGGTGGTGCCTCATTATATAATTTAGTAAGGATTCAAGTAAGGATTGCATCCTGACACTCTAAAGAGTCAGTTAGTCTCACGTAGAGCGCACTGACTCAAGTGGTGAGAGTAGTAGGAGGCCCTAGTCTTTGGCAGGATAATGGCCTTAGATGTTTGAAGGCTAACTTTGTGAGTGGTAGGGTGAAACCCATTGGCAATGGCTCTACAGAGCAGTAGAGGCCACCATAAGTGCAAGCATCTAGTGAATCCGACTAATTATATGTATCCAGATAAATTGTGTCTTTGAGTCTTAGTGTTTTGCTTGTCGGTCATTATATGCTTTGTTGATTTATGTACTCATGACTTTTAAATTGTATGTTCAATTGCATGATGGAAACCTTTTTACTTTAGCTTACCCTTTCTACTTGTTTGTATGTTTTATGTGTGGTTTTCTCCTTTTGCGATGATCATCAATTTATTGTGTGAGCAGATGCGAGAACTCCCCGTGGTCATCAGGGTGATGGAGATTCCGCTGCTTAGTCCTTCTTAGGTCAGATCCCACTTATCTTCAAGTTTTCTTTTAGGGTGGTAGCCCTTGTATTATCTTGCTCTTTGAGCATTTATTTTGAATATTGCTAATCTATTACTCTGTCTTGTTATTGACACCGTGGTGTGCCTTAGTATTTCATTTTAAGTATTCTTGGATAATTGTAAGAGGTGACATTAATACTCCGTAACTTTGCTATTTATATTATATTGTGTGATGTCTCATTTAATTATGTTCTTATTTAAATGGGATGTTACAGATGCCGTTATTTTTATCCTGGTAACTAGAAATATCTTTCATAGGCTTTTAATTCTCATATTTAAAAAAAAATATTATTTCTTTTATATAATTATTGAATATCATGTCAAGTCTTGGATTTGCTTGATAACTAAAACACATTTGTGTAGGCTTTTGATTCTCTTATTTTAAGAAATAAAAATAAAATATAAATTATAAATTATATTTCTTTATTGAATATCATGTGAAGTCTTGGATTTGCTTGATAATTAAAATACTCCTCCATAGGCTTTTAATTCTCTTATTTAAAAAAAAATTATAAATTATTTCTTTTATATAATTATTAAATATCATGTTAAGTTTCGAATTTGCTTGATAACTAAGTCTTTTATCGTGTTGAATGTCAAATTATCTTGATAATAAAAAAAATATTAAAATCTAAAATAAAAATAATTATAAATTATAAATTATAAATTATACTCTCTTTTTAATTATTTTTTGATATCATGTCAATTCTTGGATTTACTTGATAATTTAATCATGTTGAACCTCAAATTCTCTTCATAATAAGAATATTAAAATCTAAAACTAAATAATAATAATAATATCAAACAACAAATATTTTTACAAATAACTACGATATCCTTGATTTTCCAAATGGAAATACGTAGGAACGAGGTACAATCCTCGTCGAGCCAACAAAAAAATAAAAAATAATTTTTTTTATCTTTATTGTTTTGTATATGTATTTATTTTGTTTGATTTTTGGGGAACAACAAATATTTTAAAAATCTACCTTTATCTTGCATACTTAATTAAAGGGGACTGTCTTAGGACTGACGTTGTGAGGATGCTAATACCTTCCCCACACGTAATTGACTCCCGAACCCAAATTTGATTTTAAAGACTATTCTTTCTTTTAAGGTTTTTCTATAGTTTTTCATAATAAACTATGGTGGCGACTCCTTTGTACCTTTTAAATTATTTTCGCCGTCCCGCCACGATCTCGATTGCGACAAATAGAATTCAATCTCTAAGGTATAGTACAATTATGTTAATAATTGATATTATATTGTGTTTCATGATTGTATTGATCTAAAATTCAATGTAGGAACAACAATGATATTGATGCTGAAATTGTTAAAAGACTAACAAAGATGCTAAACAAATACAATGTGCATGCAAAATCTTTCAGAATGGCAAGGGATAAATATATGGAACATCCATATCATGATCTTAAATTAAAACTTATAGCAGATACTAAAAAAGATGGATGTATATACAACATCTCCACAGTTTCAAAAGTATTTGCATTAATAGTAGTTGATGTTGATATTGCTTCTCCTAGGTATATTATTATGGAAAGCACAATAAGAAAGTTATAAAGAATAAATGAGTTTCACATAAGTTATTTGGGTTATCAATATCCTCTGTTGTTTCCATATGATGAAGATGGATATAGGCATGATATTATCATCGTGATTCTTTGGCATTAAAACGTAATCGGTTAACAATTAGGGAATGGTTTTGTTTTAGAATTCAAACTTGACAATGTGAGCCAATGACTATTCTAAGATCTAGAAAATTGTTTCAACAATTTTTTGTAGATGGATATATAATGATTGAGTCCGAAAGATTATCATTCATCAGAAACAATCAGTCGAAGCTCAAGGTTGATAAATACTGTAACCTTTGTCAACCAAGTAATGAAAGCCACACTAAAGCTTCAGAGAAAGGGAAATGATTTGTGCTTCCATCAAAGTTTTTTGGTGGCAGGAGATTTATGAATCAATTATATTTTGATGGGATGACAATATGTGGTCATGTAGGATTCCTAGATCCTTTTGTAATTGTTACTTACAATCCAAAATGGCCAGAGATTTGCAGAATATTGAACCCTTTAAAATTAACTTCTTCGGATCGGCCATATATTATTGCAAGAGTATTCAAAATCAAATTTGAGCAACTACTATGAGATTTAACAAAAAAGAATATATTAGGAAGAGTCATAACATGTATGTATTGATACTATAGTTCTTAAATGTACTTACTTCATTTAATCTGTTATTCTAATTATGTAAGTAATTTGTGATTGCAGACATGTATAATATTGAATTCCAAAAATGTGGTTTACCACATGCTCATTTATTGATATTTTTGCATCCTTGTAGCAAATATCCAACACCACTGGATATTGACAAGGTAATCTGAACTGAAATACCATGTGCAAAAGAAGAGTCATAATTGTATGCTTGTGTAAAAGAACTTATGATTCACAGACCATGTGGAATATCAAAGATATCATCTTCGTGCATGAAAAATGGATCATGTTCTTGATTTTATCCAAACAAATTTCAAAATACTATTACAATTGCAAAAGATGGTTTTCCTCATTATCATCGAAGAAATAATAGTGTTAGCATTGTGAAGAATGACATTACATTTGATTGTAGATATATTTCTCCATGTGAAGCGTGTTAGAGAATATTTTTGTTTCCAATTCATAGAAGAAATTCGACTGTTGAACGATTATTTTTTCATCTTCCTGGTGAGTAATCAGTGTACTTCAAGAATGATGATGATATTGATGAAATCATGGCAAAACCAACAGTTAGAGAGTCCATGTTCACAAGTGGATGGAGTGAAACAAGAAATATTATGATGCAAGGGATTTAACATATCTACAATTTGTATCTAGGTATGTTTATAATAAGAATCAAAGGTGTTGGAAACCAAGAAAAAAAGGTAACACCATTGGAAGACTTATATAGGTTCCCCCAGCAAATGGTGAAATTTTCTACCTAAGGAGAATGCTAATAATTGTAAAGGTCCAATATCCTACATAGATCTACGAACTGTTGAAAACATAACATATCCTACCTTTAGAGAAGTATGTGAAACTTCTGGATTTTTGGCAGACGATACCAAATATGTGGAAGTTATCAAGGAAGCAAAAAATTGGGGATCGGGAAACTTCTTGAGGAAATTATTTGTAATCATCCTTATGTCAAATAGCATCAACAAACTTAACGATCTATGGAACAAAACATGAGAATGACTATCTAATAGAATTTTATATAATGAAAGAATTATTGCTAGAAATTCAGGTAAAATTGACTTTAACAATATCAAATTTATGTTTCAACTCTAAAATTTATTAAATTAATTCATTTGTTACGTACCTCAATCTGAATATGGAAACACTTGAAAATTTGACCTTGATTGAGATTAAGAAGCTATTAAAGAATAATAGGAGAACATTAAAGGAATTTCCCTCCATGCCTTATCCTAACGATTTTGCAGTAAAGTATTGTGGAAATAAATTAGTATATATAGAACTTGATTACAACAAGGATGATGAGCTACACGTGTTTCAATCAAATTTTAAAACTAAGACAGGTTAGCGTTCTTTTCTACATATGTTTCTCATACAACTTATTGGAATATAACATAATTAGTATTGAATTGCAGATAAACAAAGGCATAATTTCCAAAAGATTATAAATGTTGTCTATCATGAAAAGGGGGAATGCTCTTTTTAGATGGATACGGAGGAACACGAAAAATATTTACGTGGAACACGTTATCTTTGGCTCTTCAATCTGAAGGAAAAATAATGCTAAATGTTGCATCAAGTGGCATAACTTCTTTGTTATTGCTAGGAGGTAGAACAACTCATTCAAAATTTAAGATTCCAGTTCTTACACTTGAACTTTTTGTCTGCAACATTACAAAGGGTAGTGAACTATCAAAGTTGATGAAATTGGCGAACCTAATAATTTGGGATGAAGCACCAATGGCATACAAAATTTGTTTCGAGGCCTGTATCAAACTTTAAAAGATATCATGAGAGACAACAATAGATCTGATTTAGTTTTTGGTGGCAAAGTAATAGTATTTGGAGGGTATTTTAGACAAATTCTTCTTGTTATTCCTCTTGGTATCATGCAACTATCAACTCATCCTATCCATGGGACCATTTCTAGATCATGAACTTGACAAAAAACATGTGACTCTTACAACATGGATTACACGACTCTACTATTGTTGAAATTGAAGAGTTTTCTGCCTGGATAATCAAAATTTGTGATAATTCATTGAATTAACCAAATGACTATATATAGAAATCCTATCAGAATTTCTAATAAAGAACTATATCGATCATATCCAACCCATAGTTAGTACCACATATCACAATTAATGGAAAACTTTGAAGATGAAATGTTCCTAATATAAAGAGCTATTCTAGCCAGTCGGATTGAAACAGTAGATGAAATCAATCAATATGTTTTGGAATCAATTCTAGGTGATGCTTCATTCCTAATTGTCATTTACATATACATTTGTTCCATATTTCATATTTAAGAACTATTATTCATGTATTTCAAGTGAAGTCAAAGAATACCTCAACGTAGACTGCATTGATACATCTAACACCATGGAAGTTTATGTATATGACAGTTTACACCAGAATTTTAAATTTATTGAGAACATTTGGATTACCAAACTACAATATCAAACTGAAGGTTGGTGCCCCAATTATGCTTCTGAGAAATTTGGATCAATCTCAAGGTTTGTGTAATGAAAGCAGATTAATAGTCACTAAACTTGCAAAGCATGTAATCAGTGGAAAGATTATAACTGCAAAGAAAAGGAACAAAAATTTACATTCCACGTTTATCCATGTCACCATCATAGTCCCATTGGCCATTCAAGTTGATTAAAAGACAATTGCTTATCATGTTATGTTATGTTATGACCATAAAAAAATCTCAAGGACAATCTTTATATTGCATTAGTTTGTATTTGCCTAAACCAATTTTTAGTCATGATCAATTATATGTTGCAACTTCTAGAGTTAAAAGCAAGTCAGGATTAAAGATTTTAATCCATAAAACTGAAAACAATCCTTTGACTACTACAACAAATGTAGTTTCAAAGAAGTTTTTAACAATGTATAAGTGCAATGCATGTCAACATATTTGTATATGCATTTTGGGAAAAAATCTATGTCAAAGAGTACTTACAAAAATATGAATGCTTAGTTGTTGTGCATTGATATGTTGTTCAGGTGTCATCTATTCAGTTTCTGTAAGAAACACAGAGCGGTGAAAGATGGAGATCCAAGTAAATGGTTTGTTGGTGTCATCATATGTGTTGCTTTATCATGTTTCAAAATCACCATTACATTGCTGTAAGAAATCTTTATTTTCGATAATGCATTAAAAATCCAAACCATCCAACAACTAACAACACAACAACATTTAATTATATATAGAGTTTCACCCAACTGATGCTGAATAGTTAACTTTTGACACCAACATAATTCTTTAGTACACTTGCCACATGTGTGGTCTTATTAATTTAATAAGGTCATATAAGTTCTGATGTAGGTTCATATGATAACTACATAATGACACCACCATAATTTTATGGCGCACCTGCTGCATGTCTAGCGTTATTAATGTTATAAGCTCATAAAAATCCTAATGCATGTTCATATAATAAGTACATATCGTAACTACGACTATACAAACCTATATTAAGTCCATAAAACTACAAATTTCCTTTAAAATATTTTTTTCGATTGTGTTTTCTATAATAAGTGTAAGTAATATAATTATTTCGAACTTGCTATGGTGTATATAATAGTATAATACTATAGTAAATGAAATCGTACACAATAAATAGTTATTTTTATAACTACCATTATTATATGAATTGATTTTTTTTATAATAAATAATATTACCCAAGTGGAATAGTTATACTATTTGTAATGTGAATCCATTTACACGTAATGATAGTCATATATATTGCATCATATTATTTATGCATTGGAATTAAGAATAAGTTTATTAACATTCAATTATCATGCACTTGGGATTATATAATGTGAAATTTGGTAATATAGATTTATAATTAATTCAAAGTACTTGGTTATTGAAATAATCTACTTAATCAATATATAAAACTACTACAAGAGAATAATTTAACTATGACTAAAGACAATTAATAGATGTACTGAATATAACACAGAATAACTCTAAATTCATAAATATACATGCTAACATACAAAAATATATTAATGTTGACATACAAAACTATTGGAGATCTAGGAAGACATCAAAAGGAAAGAAAAATTGGTAGAAGATGACTGAAAAAATAAACTTTGGTCCATAAACTACGTCTACACATAAAAAGAGCATGCCAGATGCAAAGAGACCAACCTCTGAGGGTTCCATTACCATCACAGAGTTTTGGTAAAAATTGGTAAAGCTAAAATTTTTTGCAGTAGGCATTTGCTAGTTGTGATCCTGTAACCAATGAAGATGGCTATTTCCCTCCTTCCTTTCTTATCAACCAGGGCCACAATGATTAAATTTGAAACGACTAAAGAATATGAAACACCCAAACCAAATATATAAACTTGTTTCCCAATATCAACCTATAGACGTCTTGAAAAGACATATATTAATTATTCCTTTGTCGCAAACTCTTCATATTCTCATGAAATTTTTATTTAAAATTTAATTATATTTATTATATTCAATCAATATTGTTTATCATAATTTTAAACTATATACCTTCACCTTTAACCCGAAATTAAAAGCTTAATGACAAGAAAATTAAATTTAAGCCTAATTACGTAAATTGAATTTAATGCCAATTAAGAAACTTAAATAGCAATAATAATACTAATATAACCCAAATTCAAACAAATCATAATATGTAAGAATAAATAATACTACTTAATTAAATCAGTTATATATTTATTTAATCAATATAATAATTATATATAAGGAAATCAACAATAATAATCTTTCAAATCATTGATTTATAAATAATTGATTTATACATAATAATATTAAAATATGTTTTCAAAATAACAAAATGTAAAAACCAACTACACGACCTGTGCGTACGCATAAGTCTCTTACTAGTATATATCCTTAACATATCAATTACATAAGTGTTCGTCATAAGCCAAATATAAACAAAAACACTGAATTGTTGTGGTTTATGGACATGAATTGGATTAAATTGGTAAGAGTAAATATGGTGTTGCTGTAAAATTGATAGTCTATGACATAATGAGGTGATTGTGCTTATAACTCTATTTATACATGAAGGTTAAGGCTTAAATAGATGTGATGCATAGAAAAATCTAATTAAATTGTGGCTAATATTTAGATTTCTTTTGATTGATGAGAAATATGGATTACGACTTGAGTTAATGGTGGTTGATTGTTAGATAAGAATAAAGCTTAGCTAAATTAGATGAAAATACCTTCAATTGTAAAACTCAGTTTTTGCTGCATTGTTGTTGGACAACAAGTGATCATCATTGGATGGCACCTAGCTACCGCTGAATGTTGGCGAGACAATGAGCCTCTTACTTTGTGGCGTTGGGTGGTGATTACCTACCATTGGGTGGTAGTCTAAGAAATTTCTTTTATTTTATATGTAGTTTATATTGTACTAAATAGTTATCTTTGCAAGCCACAAATTATAATTATGATTGTTTGGGTATTTTTGATAATGTAGAAAAAATTGTGCTTTCGTGTGATATAGTTGTCAAATTATTTATTTCCAAAGTATTGAAGGAGATTTGTTATGTGGGACTATCCCGAATCTACTAGTGTCTAACTCACATAGATGAAGATAATTAGGTGGTGAGGGTCGAAGGGGGTTTCACATGCCAAACGATATGGTATGAAAGATAATCATACTTAGGGAGCTAGTGAAGTTAACCCTGTCATGAGACTTGATAAATCATATTGGTTTGTTCATGATACAAGTTTTGAAAGAAGAAAGAGGTGGTAAGTATGACAAGTGCAGAGTCTCATAAGCCTATTTAATACACTAATCTTCCGGAAGCAATGTCTATATGTATGTTGTTGTTTGAGCCATGTGTGCTGAGATTTGAATGAGCTGGTTAGATAGAGTTGTGGGAATTGATGTTCATAGTTGACTTTGATGAAAGTTAACTATTTTATGCTTTTTAGGTTGGTTTTTATTGAAAATGTTCATTAAATAACTTAAGAGTTTGTTTAAGCCTTTAGGGCTATTGTGTGATGGTTGAATTGGAATAAGATCATAGTAAAACTGGTTTTGGTTGAGATTGTATGCTCCACATGTATTATAGAGGTAATAAAGGAAAACTAAGAAAGACTAAGCTAAGAATTGATTTTTATTTTAGAAATATGTTTTGATAATCTTTATAACAAGTTATTATTTCTTTTATATTGAGTTTCTTCTTTAAATGCATTAACTTACCCTTGTATTTCTTCTTTGTGTTTGTTTCTTTTCTTTTCTCTAATGATCATATAATTATACGTAAGCAAAGATAGGTGCAAATGGTTGTAGTTGCACCAATGTCGAGGAAGCTCTCTGGAGGAATATAATGATAGTCAGTTTAGATATTGATTTATATATAGTCCTTATATTTTTTTTGTACCTTTAAAGTTCCTTTAAATACCTTTTTGTAATATAATTTTTTTATGTCTTGTAATTATACTTAGAATTTATTAATGGTATTATATGAATTTTGATTACTAATAAGTAATGCCTTAATAACCTACTTTATTTAAATTTTTTGGAATGTTACACCTTAAAGGCATACTTAGTGATAGATTTTCAATAAAAAAAATTAAACATAAGATATATTATTTACATAATCTTATATTAAAGAAAGAGATGAGATTTTCACTATAGAGAATGAGTTCTTGAAAAAAAAAACTCTCTAAAATCTTAAAAATGATGAAAAATATTATTTTAAAATCTCTTTTATTACTAAGAAAAACTTTACTGTGACCTATAAAAACTTATTGGCTTAAATATACATTTGGTCCCTATTTTTGTCAAAATTATTCAATTTGGTCCCTATTTTCGTTGTTTAGTCAATTTGGTCCTTATTTTTGTAATATTGCATTCAATCGAGTCCTTTTGGCAAACAGTGTTAAAATTGTCAACGACATAGTGACAACGTGGAACTGTTTGGGTTAAGTGTCAAATTTTTGCAATGATGTTGGCACAGTGAAATTTTATGGCTGTTGTAGGTTTAAAAGTAAGTGAAATTGAATTGGGGAAGAAATTAGGGTTTCAAGGAAAATTGTGGCCAACAAGAAACTTGTGCACAATCCAGTTGGTGATTTTGAATTCGTGTTTGTGAGGTATGTCATGTCACTATTCGTCTTCCTCCTCTTGCTGTAATAGTTGAGGGCAGTCAAGTTGTGGTGCGTCTCATATTTGTGGTTCCAAGGGTATGGGTTTAATCCCCATTTACTAACCTGAACCTAGTTGACGCTCCAATCTCGAATGACAACCTCCAAGTGTAATCTTGAAGTGCAATCTCCAATCTCCAATCGCAAATCACTCTCGAAGCACAATTTCCCCTCTTCACGAACCCTAATTGATGAACAAGAACCCTAATTTCCCCTTTCTCACCAACCCTAATTTTTCCCTATCTCTCGATCATTCGAATGCCCAATTCACTTTTTCACTTCGACTATATCTCGCTACAGTAAACCTTCAATTCCACCTTTTAATTTTTTTTTTCACTTAACCATTGTTTTATGTTTTACGCAATTCATTTTATTTTATTTTCCTAAAATATAACTAATGAAACACTGTACCAACGTGTGCTAACATCACTATAAAAATTTGACACGTAACCCAAACAGTTCCACGTTGTCACTATGTCGTTAACAATTTTAACACCATTTTCCAAAAGGACTCGATTGAATGCAATTTTACAAAAATAAGGACCAAATTGACCAAATAACGAAAATAAGGACCAAATTGAATAATTTTGACAAAAATAAGGACCAAATGTATATTTAAGCCAAACTTATTTAAGATCTTAAACTAATATCTATTTATAGAAAAAATTGAATAAGATTTTATATGTTATGTGATATGGAGAAATATACCAAAAAAAAACATCAAGTGTTATAGATAATTTGATATATATATATATA
>Ga0214543_1008633_pt1 | contig 16496 bp, 10 predicted proteins | sample CNSS2metaG_FD_160094 | JGI IMG/M metagenome (GOLD analysis project Ga0214543, IMG submission 160094) | Root nodule microbial communities from cowpea collected in UCLA plant growth center, Los Angeles, California, USA - CNSS2 | ecosystem: Host-associated > Plants > Roots > Nodule | place: USA... | reverse complement strand
ATATATATATATATATATATATATATTCTCATCAGATGTATGATTGGTGAATTTCTCATTAGGTGTGTGGTGACAATTTTTTGTTATGATTATGTTGTCAATCCTCAAACCATCGGCATATGGTGACGACATATGGCGACCCTTTTTTTGTTATAGTTATGTTGTCGAACCATTGACTCTGATACCACTGATGAGTTTATATATTTCTTCATATAGGATTATAGTCATTGAGATATTGTAGTTTTCTCTCTCTCTCTCTCTCTCTCTCTCTCTCTCTATATATATATATATATATATATATATATATATATATATATATATATATATATATATATGACATTGGTCTTACACATATAAGGCATTTGAAACCACTTTTAACCCAAAACATTAAGAAAATGTGTTTCTGAGTCTTTCATCTTATATAGTGTTTAACTTTATCTATTATATCCAATGCGAGACTTTGACTCACACTTGAACTATTTCCGACACACACACGCACACTATTCCCGACATACACACACACACACCATACACACCCACCCACACCCCTCACACACACCATACACACCCACCCACACCCCCACACACACCACACTCCCACACCCATGCACCCACCCACACCTCCACACAACCACCCTCCCTCCCTCCCACACCCCCACACACCACACACACACACGTGTGGATTCAGAACTTGATTTTGAACAAGAGTAGATGATCTAGTAATTGAAAATTGTCATTTATTACATGGCTTAACATCTAATGGCTTCAAGTAGACATTGTCTAGACTATGTGTCTTTTAGATACTTTGTGTATTTTCTAGTTGATTTGTTATCATCTAGATTTTGTATTTACTCTATATGGTGTTGGTGTAGATGGTTTTTTTGTGTTGGTTTGTCTTATTGTTTAAGTGATGACTTGTTTATTATGATATATACTTATAATAACTATAATTAGCTCTTAAAAAACTAGTGTTATTTGTTATTATCAAAATCATGGTTGTCTTGATAAGACTATTGAATGATGAAGATCATAATATCCTTAAGAGATTGTTTATCTATATTTCAAATCGTTTATGCCTTAATCGTTACAAATTATCTCTTTTATTATAGTTAGAATGTGATATCTTAGAAATCATTAATGTCTTGTAATTTGATGGTGTTGAGCTATAATATTTCCAACATATTTTTCTTTACATTATACAAGAATATTATTCTCATAACTTGTAAAAAATCTTGTTATTCATATTTTTATATTCATATGAATATTATTTTTCTACAACTTTCAAAATTTTATTGTTTGTATTGTTAGAGTAATGAGATCACCTTATTTAGACAAATTTATCATTTTGCATATGATGAATAAAAATGAAATAAATTTTCAAAATATAAAACTAAGCTATGCACAAGTTAAAAAGAAGAATTTTGAGAAGCTATATGAAAAAAATGTGTACATATCAAATTTCAGATAAGTTTTTACCTCATTAGAAAACTTTTTTTCCCTAAGAGTGTTTTTAGAGAATTTTATCCAAACCTTTACATTCATTTTCCTTAAACACTAAATCATTTCATTGTTTTTGTATGGTTATGTTTGTATATAAAAAAAAGTAACACATTTCACACAATTTGAGCATTGATAACTTTTGTAGGAAAATCATACTCTTTTAGAAGAAATAAAGGATATAAACAAGCAACTAATAGACACTGAGGTAGCTCTTGACAAAAGTAAAATCTTTCCGACTACTATTGAAGAACGAATTGCACTTGGTGGTGAAGGATTAACTGTCAAATTGTTTTTCAATTCAGTGACTATTAATCTAAACTCAATATCAAAGCATGATCACAAAAAGGTAAATTGATTTATGTTTAATTTTATACATAACCTTCATTTGCTTTGTTTATTTCATTTTATTAACTATAATCTTGATCATGTAGCCAACAATCAACCCACTTTGGTTGCACATTCCAAGAAGCTACCCAAATTGCTCAACTGTTATTCTAGATGAAACTCCATCAGAAACAAGGTTTGAAAATTGAATTTCTTTTTTCTATTTTTAAGATATTATATATTTTTAGTAATTTGTGTTGGGATTTTTAGGGTTTTTTAGAAAATATTTCAGTTTTAAAAATTAGTTATTATTTTAAATTAGGAATGAGATATTTTAAATACTTTATACTTGATATTTTGTTATATTTTGCTCTATATATAGGATATATCAATAAAATACAAAAATATGTTCCTCTGTATAACATATCACATATATCTCTCATATATTCCATATCTCTCATATTTTCAAAAATCCTAAAAATTTCAACAAGTGATATCAGAACCAATGGTTCAGAGTGACTGACCGCATAACCATAAAAAAAGGGGTCAAAAGTTGAAATTCTAAGTTTTTCTCTTATTGTTTTTTCATTTTGAACAGTGAGGACTTAGAGGATCTATCAATTAAAGCCAAGTTGAAGTTAAAATTCTCTCTTAGAATGCTTAGTGAACCTTTGTCACTAAAGGATATTGCAATGTCATGGGATCATTGTGTTAGAGAAACAATATGTGAATATGCACAACTTCACGGTGGTGGAACCTTCACTTCAAAATATGGAGGATGGGAGAATTATCTTGATGATAGTTAAAGAAGTTTATATATTCTTATTAATTTAACTTCAAAATTCTGAAAAATCTATGAGATATATTTGTATTCAAGTTAACTACAATGATGAAGAGTTACTTCTATCAAATATGATATAATATATAAAATGAATTGTATGAGTAGACTAATAGATAACAAACCTAATTAATTTCTTTCCAAAACAACTTTTATACATTTTTATTGAAAGTTTAGAATTTGAACATGTTCATTTGTAACAACTTTAGATTGAAAAGTTTTAAAAATTATTCTAATTTCATGTAATAACGTAATTATTACTTAATGCAATGATAGTATAGTGATAAATCTATTGACTAAATTATAAATGATTAAATTATTTATAATTTATAAAAAAAAAAAAATCTATTAGTTTTTCTCTTCATGGATCTCTATCGATGTCTTTAACTCCCATCATACTTTTTAAGTGTTTATGCATTCAACCACACTTTTAGTAAAGAATGATTGTGTCTCTCCCTACCATATCCATAGTCCACACATTGTTTAGAAGTTTGAGATTTAAGACAATTTAAATATTTATTTTTCTTTCCACCTTTTGAGACGCCTTTTAAAAATAAAATTCTAATTCAATACATACTCTAAAACTTCGGATGCATGATGATTGATAATGATTTTATCATCCCACTTGACACCGGAACATTGATTTAATGAATGGAGAGACTAATTCAAAATTTTTTAATTTAATTATTCTATAAAAGTTAATTAATTATTAAACAATAAACTAACGTAAAATTAGAAGAAAAAAACATACACTTTTAATAATATAAACAAATATACTTGTATTAATAAAATGAAAAATTATAATGAATACTTAAATAATATACTTTTATATATTAATATAATAGTTTTTTATTTTAAAAATTAACACAAAAGAAGACTCTCTCTTTTTTAATTCAAAATACATATTTCTAATATTTTGAAATTTTTTATTCCATCATTCTGAACTACTTCTTGACGTATGAATTTTTTTTCTCCACCTATTTTTCCACCATTCAAACTAGTAAATCACCAACTATTAATTTCTAGAGATTGTAAAACTTAACCAAATCACTTTAAACAATCAAATCAGAAAATGGAAAGTAATTATATTAACATGAAAATAAAATCACGTTTTTATTATGATTATGTTAGATTTTTCGTTCATATTTGTGAAACTGAATCATATATCAATATAAACGCACATTATACTTATTACATTACTCTAAAACAATTCTAAACAACAAATAATTTTAAAAATAAAAAATAACAATCAATTTAAATATCAAAATTTATAAATTAAAAATTATTATAACTAAAATAATTTTAAAAGCTATAATTAATTTGTGATGAAACAACATTAATCATCATGAGACAAATAATTTCGTAACTTTTTTGACCGTAAGCTTAAATATAATATAATGAATGATAATATAAGGTTATAACAATTTTAAAACGTAATATAAATATATATCACAATCAAATATATTATTGTAATTTTCTAAATACACACATAAATTTAATATAATATATTATTATTACTACATTTTTCAATTGAATTTTTATTAAAACAAACTAGTCTTCCTTAAAATTTCTCTTTTTAGCAACATTCTAAGTGAGTGACTGAGAGGGAATTACGGATAGACAAAGACTTTTTCTTTTTCTATGAAAATTTGTTTTTTAGGTTAAATTTGTAATTCAAAACCAAATAAGAAAAATGGATTTGGTTTATTTCGCTGGACTCGGACCTTCAACTAATTTTTGAGTGAGTCTTTTTCTAGTTTTTATGCGAAAAGTTTACTATTTTTTTCCTTTTCTTCATATGATCCATTTTCAATGTTCATCCTACAAACTCCCACGTTTGACCCTGTTATATTTGAACTTGTGCCATGTGTGATACAGAAGATTAGACAAGTGAAAATAGTGGTGAAGTTTGATATTATAAAACATTGCTATTCAGTTTATTTATGACAAGTCATGCATTGAAAGAAAGACAAGAAACACCATAAAGCAGAAAGAAAAAACACACTAACAACAACATAGGTATACTTCTGTGATCTATTGAAGCTTGAACAATGTAGAGTGCTCAGTGATCTGGGAATTTATTTTGTTGATGGGTGTCTTGTTTTTTCTCCATTTTGTTCTGTGTGTGAATATGAATCTTTTGTGTTTTGAAGTGATGGAACTGGGTTAAAGTTTGGATTTTGAAGATGTTATTTTTAAACCCATCTCTATATTTTTTCTTCCTTTTCAGATGGTTATGATTATGCTTTTAGAGGGTAGAAAACAAGAAGATGGGGTTGTTCATGTGCATTGTGTGATGGGCCAGTTTGATAGAGAAAATGAGGGTGGAATGTCTGTGAAATGCAGTTGTTAAAAATTTATGAAAATGAGTACTGGAATAGGGTTCCGAAACCATTGCCCTAGAAGAATCAAAAGAAGAATTTTGTTATTAGAAATCATATGGAAGTAGTGCATTGAGAAATCATAGCACATATTTATGCATTCCAATAAAAAAGCTTTCCACTTGAAACTTATTAACAGTGCTCTCCATTGCCCTTAACATTTGTCTTTTGAATATCTACATTATGGACTGTTTTCATGGTTTAATATGTGTTCATTTTCTAACACTAACTGCAAAATTCACTGTGTCATCATCGTTTAAAACCATCTTGGTCTATTCAGTCATTTTTCTATCTTTTAGGTTTCAAATTGTCCTTGCATTGATGATTTCAACTGTGCTTACATCTGTTTAACATGTTGAGGGAAAGCTAGTAATCAAACTCTTGAACTTTTTCATTGATTTGATGTGTTTTTTGATGTTTTTTATTAGCTTTGTTTTCTAGCCAAGAAGGTGAAACAGGTATAAACAGGTTGAAGTTGATGATAACAACTTCATCTTAAAGCACACTCTTTTGTGTGTGTTTGTGTGTGTGTTAGTGGCACTCTGTTTATACTAAAAGATTAAGGACCTAAAGAAAGGATTGATGATGCTAATGGATCAGTTGATCTCATGTATGCTGTCTTTGAAATTTGAAGTTGTAACTCTTCAACCACTTTGGTTTTCAATGATTCTTCCATTTTCCAGATTATGTATCTGTTTTGGTTCAGTACTTGTAGAAGGAAGTAGACATTTAATTTCTCTATATATAAGTGGCAGGAATAGAGAAAGAAGTTGAAAACTGAATAGATGTCTCCAGTGAAATCGAAATCAAAATCTAAGGCTGGTAAGGATCAAAGGAACGCCACTCCAACCACATATGGTACCAGTAATCATGGAACTGGTCCAACTGGTACTTCTGCTACTGCATATAATCCAGTTTCAACTGCCTCATTTCCTTCCCTGGAAACAGCATTAGTTTCTAATTTCACTCCAACCAATGGCAACACTCATTTTCAAAAGATAGATGACACATATGAGCATCCAAGTAGTCTTCAAGGGACAGTGTCTGAATGTGACTCAGTTTCTAACAATGGAAGCTGCTCTGGTGAATCAGAAGACCCTAAAGAGAAAGTGAGAAAGTCTTCCATTGGGCAGGAGGGTGTTCCGGGTTCTGACAACGACCGGAGGGAGAAGATTCGGCTGAAGAACGAGAGGAAACACCAGCGCCAGAGGGAAAGGAGAGCTCAAGAACTGCATAACCGGTGTTGTGGGTATCTGATGTCAAAGAAACTAGAATCACTTGCACAGCTCCTGGTGGCAATGGGGTTCTCTTCTGATAGAGCAACCTTGGCCTTAATGTTAAATGATGGAAAGATAGAGGAATCAGTATCATGGTTGTTTGAAGCAGGTGAAGTTCACACCAAGACCACTACTTCCAATGTTGGACTCAGGGCTAATTTGAAAATTGATGTGAGTGAGGAGCTTGTGCAAGTATCTGATATGGAGGCAAGGTACAATTGTTCCAAGCAAGAAGTTGAAAGGGTAGTTGTTGCCTGTGAAGGGGACCTTCGTAAGGCAGAAAACACTTTAAAGTCTCAGAAGCAAGAATCTTCAGTGAGCCAACTAAAGCCAGAACAGTCTGCTAAAATCAGTGGTTTGAATCTGATGAGATCACAGCGGTTGTCATCTGTTTCAGTTTCAACCCAGCAAAGGCAAAAGGTTGAAGGTGATTTCAAGTATTCCAGAGCAGCTTCTGTGTTCCCAGATCCTCAAAGCAAGAATCTGTTGTCTCTACACATGAATCATCAAATGGCTCTGCCAGTGAAAAGATGGGTTGTTTCAGGATCAAGCCCTTCTGCTACCTATGCTATGGTACCCTCCACACAAGTATCATCATCATCTCCATCTGTTAAAATAGAGGTTCAGCTTAGTTCCTTTGGGAACAAAGGGAGAATGTTCCACCAAGGAATGGATAGGGAGCCAGTAGTCATGATGCAGCAGCAGCATCCACTGTTTAGAAATGATAAGCAAGACCCTATTTCTAGGGGAAATACCTCACCTTCAGGGACACAAGGTTTGTATGCAAACAATTATCCAGCTGCTGAAAATGTAAGATCAAATGGGATGTTTCTGCAAAACCACATCAGAGGAAGTGTGGCTAATGTGAACATGGACCAGTTTTACCAAGCTTATTATAAAGAACATCCGTATGTTTTTGGACATGTAGATTCCTCACCATCTGGGGTGGGGTTATTTTGCAAGCCAATGCATCATACTTCATCACCTTGGCCTTCAATTCGATGGAGCACAACTGAACCTTCACCTTCTCTTACAGTTCCACCTTCCCTTGGACTCTTTTCTGGTCAGAGTGCAGCAACAGCATTCAGCTCACACTCACATGTGGATTGGAACAGCGGCGGCATGATGCCGGAGTTCGACTACACCAGAGTTGACTGGACTTTGGATTGCACTTCCCTGTCTTCTAAACAAGGTGGATTGAGGCTAGGAATCTCAGCATTGTCCAGAAACATTTCAGGCAACAGAATGAGCAATTCATGCATGGCAGGGCTACAAAATGTTGGCATGAGTAGGAACACTTCATCTTTTAGTGGTTTGAGAGATTGGACATCCCCTTTTGAAGGGAATGACATATTCAGTCTTCCTAGGAGCTTTGTCACCTCTCCTCCTCTCATGAGACTGTAGGACTTTTTGAGTCTTCTATAATTGCTGCAATGGCTATCTTCATGGATTGTTCTTGTTTTCCAATGAAATGCATCAATTGCTTCCTAGTGCCTTATGTTCTTTTCTGCCCTGTTGCTGAAACCAAACTCTTGTGTTGTGCCCTCTAAAACAAGACAAAGCTTCTTTCTAATTAAATCTAACTATCTTGTTTCCAACACTTTTTACAAACTACAATCACAGCAGACATGAACTGTTTTTTCAACCATTCTAGTTGTTCACCAATGGGGGTTGATCTCGCAGAAAAGATTAGTCTTTTTTTAAAATTTTCTTAAAGAAAGGTACTTTAAATAAAATTGATGTCTGGGAAAAATAATAGAAATACAAATATTACCAAAAAGAAATACAAATATTAGAATTTTATTTTGGTAACATAACATGCATAACTACCTAAGATAAACTTGATTATTTAGATTATCGAAATAAAAGGATAAATGAAAACTAGAATGGATAGAAACAATGTCTGTGAGCTCATGCAGACATAACATAAGTTCGATTCTTACGTATGAATCCAAAGAACTTGGGTACCTTTGCATTGCGTCCAAGGTGAGAAACCTCAAAGGAGAATGAGTACCCAATTCATCACTCTACGCCCCCCACCAGTTCCCAACATCACGAACCCAAACACCAGAAAAAGACCAACACTTCGGCCTTCAGCCCCTCTTTACCAAAGAATTTTCATCCCTTCCCATGTCTACAGACACCCTTCAGCCGTACTCTTAGAACTCTGCACTTCCCTCAAAGAGCTTCACCAAATCCTGCCCCTTGTCATCAAAAACGGTTTCTACGACGAGCACTTTTTCCAGACCAAACTTATCAGTTTGTTCTGCAAGTTCAGCAGCATCACTGAAGCTGCACGTGTCTTTGAGACTGTGGAGCACAAGCTCGACGTGCTTTACCACACCATGCTCAAAGGGTACGCGAAAAACTCAGCTTTACGTGATGCCCTGAAGTTTTACGGTAGGATGAGGTATGATGAGGTGAGTCCTGTGGTGTATGACTTCACCTACTTGTTGCAGCTGTGCGGTGACAGTTTGGATCTCAGGAGGGGGAGGGAGGTTCATGGGATGGTCATAACTAATGGGTTTCAGTCAAATTTGTTTGCCATGACTGCTGTGGTGAATTTGTATGCCAAGTGCAGGCAGGTCGAGGATGCTTACAAGATGTTTGAGAGAATGCCGCAGCGGGACTTGGTTTCGTGGAACACGGTGGTGGCGGGGTTCGCACAGAATGGCCTTGCCAGGAGGGCTGTGCAGCTGGTATTGCAGATGCAGGAGGCTGGCCAGAAGCCGGATTCCATCACGTTGGTCACTGTTTTGCCGGCCCTGGCGGATGTCAAGGCTTTGAGGATTGGAAAGTCTGCCCACGGTTATGCTTTCAGAGCTGGGTTTGAGTCTATGGTTAATGTTGGGACGGCGATGCTGGATATGTACTTCAAATGTGGGTCTGTGAAGAATGCAAGGTTGGTGTTTAAGGGGATGAGTAGCAGGAATGTTGTTTCGTGGAATACGATGATTAATGGTTATGAGCAGAATGGGGAATCTGAGGAAGCGTTTTCGACGTTTTTGAAGATGTTGGATGAAGGGGTGGAACCTACTAATGTTAGTATGATGGGGGCTTTGCATGCTTGTGCTAATCTGGGTGATCTAGAACGAGGGAGATTTGTTCATAGATTGTTGGAGGAAAAGAAACTTGGTTCTGACGTGTCAGTTATGAATTCTCTGATATCCATGTATTCAAAGTGTAAGAGGGTTGATATAGCAGCCTCACTGTTTGGTAACCTGAAACAAAAAACAGTAGTTACATGGAATGCCATGATATTAGGTTATGCACAGAATGGATGTATAAATGAAGCTTTAAATCTATTCTGTGAGATGCAATCTCATGACATCAAACCCGATTCCTTTACATTGGTGAGCGTAATTACTGCTCTTGCAGATTTATCAGTTACCCGGCAGGCTAAGTGGATTCATGGACTTGCTATAAGAACTTTGATGGACAAGAATGTGTTTGTTTGTACAGCACTTGTGGACACCTATGCCAAATGTGGAGCCATTCAAACTGCAAGAAGTCTTTTCGACACGATGGAAGAACGACATGTGATAACATGGAATGCAATGATTGATGGATATGGAACACATGGGCATGGAAAAGAAGCACTGGATCTCTTTGATGAAATGCAGAAGGGATCTGTTAAGCCAAATGAGATAACATTTCTCTCTGTTATAGCAGCTTGTAGTCACTCAGGTTTAGTGGAAGAAGGCCTCTACTACTTTGAAAGCATGAAGGAAAACTATGGCTTGAAACCTGCAATGGATCACTATGGTGCGATGGTTGATCTCCTTGGTCGTGCTGGAAGGCTAAATGATGCTTGGGAATTCATCCAGGATATGCCTGTCAAACCAGGAATTACTGTTTTAGGTGCAATGCTAGGTGCATGCAAAATCCATAAAAATGTAGAATTGGGTGAGAAAGTTGCAGATGAACTATTTGAGTTAGACCCAGATGAGGGAGGGTATCATGTATTGCTTGCCAACATGTATGCATCTGCTTCAATGTGGGAAAAGGTTGCTAAGGTGAGGACAGCCATGGAGAAGAAAGGGATCCAGAAAACTCCTGGGTGCAGTTTGGTTGAGTTGAGAAATGAAGTTCATACATTCTACTCAGGAAGTACTAATCATCCTGAATCCAAGAGAATCTATGCGTACCTTGAAACTCTTGGAGATGAGATCAAGGAAGCTGGGTATGTGCCTGACACCGATTCTATTCATGATGTAGAAGAAGATGTGAAGGAACAATTGGTGAGTAGCCATAGTGAGAGGCTTGCCATTGCATTTGGACTTCTGAATACAAGCCGTGGCACAACAATACACATTAGGAAGAATCTAAGAGTTTGTGGTGATTGCCATGAAGCCACCAAGTACATTTCACTTGTGACAGGAAGGGAAATAATTGTGCGTGATTTACGACGGTTCCATCATTTCAAGAATGGAAGATGTTCTTGTAAGGATTACTGGTAAATCAATAGAAACCTTTGTTATTTGTTATCATCATTCCATCATCATGGTTCCTTCTACAGGAACCTAGACTTGGGTAACTTGAGTACCTCATAGGAAGTACAAGCTCAAAATTTTGCTACCCTATAAGAATGGAATTATTTGCATCAACCTTTAACCACATCTTATTCAAGTGCCAAGTTTTAGCAGTGGTCATGCACTGTTTTCCTGAGTAGTGTCATTTTTTTTAATGCCACTATATTACTGAATTGTATATTTTTTTGAATAAATTTATAATTTGGTCCTCTTAAAATGCTATAGTGCTGTCTTGGCCTGCGAATGTCTTTTGTTCATACAAATTGGTTTCCCAAGTTATCAACATTTGCTGGAGGTGAGTTTGCTTTGTTTATCAGTGTTTCTGAAAGGGATTTTGGAGAAGTTTTCTTGTTCTATCCGAATATTTCTTTATTCTTCTTTTTGTTATGTATAATTTGTTCATCACTGGAAAATATTTCTATACTCAACAATATTTTGTTGGATAAAAATAAAATAGAAATGCATTCCTTTACGCTTACTTCAATTTGGTTACCGATATTTATTAAATGAAGTATCTAATTTATAAAATCGTAGTACATTACAAGAAAATATTTGAATAATGATAATTTTTGTGACAACAAATAATTAATCACTATATAGTGACCAATTTAAGTACTAGTTTAAAAATTAAAAATTATTGACAACTAAAATAGTTTAAAAGTTATAATTGGTCTCTAAATTGATAAGTAAAATAGTCTTTATTATGAATTGTTTGTAAGTTGTTTACTAACATTAGCTACCAAGGTTTTGACTATCAAAATAATTGATTTCTAAATTGGTCCCTAACATTAGCTACTAAAATAATTGGTCTCTTATTAGAAAATTAGTATCTAACATATTTTTTGTTACAAGAATTGGTCATTATTTAAGAATTTTCTTGTAATAGTACTTTTATGATGACAATAATTTATATTTTTTATGTTGACAACTTTAGTAATATAGTTTTAATTTGGACTCACATAATAATAGTCATATATTTATTATGCTTTTAAGAATTATTATACATTTTTCAATTTTTATATATCATGTATTTATTACATATTGTATCATATTATTTTCAAAATAAACGTATCAACGTATCAGATACATATAATATCTGATACATGTATCGTATCCGTGCATTATAGGTTCTAACCAGTGAAGTATCTCGTTTCAGTGAGAAATAAAGAGAGGAAATAAATGCAAAAAAAGAAGAGAAATACATTAAATAGAGCAAAGATAGTGGAATTTTTTTTTAAAGACATGAAAATAACTTTTTCAGATTATTTGTTTTAAAGCAAAAACATATAAATATTATTTTATTATTGTTAGTTAATAATAATATTATATTATTTATTATTGTTTTCATTAGAAATAATTTATTGATTATCATTTATTTTTATTATTTATATAAGAAAAGAAAGAGCGAAAGTTAGATTATTTTATTATCCCTTGTTATTTTATTATTAATAATAGTATTATGTTATCATTATTATCGTCAAAAATAAAACAAGACCTTTGTTTGACTAATCCGAAACTCTTGTCAAACCAAGTACATTCAACTACTCCATGTGTGGTGTCTCTTCCCATGCATGCAAGAACCAACTCAAGCACCACTCAAAGACCAATACCATGGTTTCATGCACGTAATGTTCAACTGTTTGGTTACAAAATAGTACCATGAATCGAAAGAACTTGGTACAATTTGTCTAAAGAATGAGCTTGAAACTTTTTGCTCTATGCCATTTACCATTTTGGTCCGACACAGTTAGCAATACAAACTCCAAAACTAGCACAGCAGCAACCTCTTTATGACAAGATAATTACAGTCTTACCCGTGTATATTGGCATACGCACCCTTCAGCTATACTATTAGAAAACTGCACCTCAAAGAAAGAGCTTTATCAAATCCTCCCCCTTATCATCAAAAACGGTTTCTACAATGAGCATGTGTTTCAAGCCAAGGTTATCAGATTATTCTGCAAATTTGGCAGTATCAGCGAAGCAGCTTCTGTCTTTGAACCTGTTGAGCACAAGGTCGATGTGCTTTACCACACCATGCTCAAAGGGTATGCAAAAAACTCGAGTTTGGATGAGGCCTTGTCTTTCTTCCACATGATGATGTGTGATGAGGTTAGACCAGTTGCGGGTGATTATACATGTTTGTTGGAATTGTGTGGAGGGAATTTGGACCTCAAAAGGGGTAGAGAGATTCATAGACAGTTAATAACTAATGGGTTTGGGTTCAATTTGTTTGCCATGACTGCTGTTGTGAATTTATATGCCTAGTGTGGGGAGATTGATGATGCATATAAGATGTTCGAAAAAATGCCGCCAGAAGGATTTGGTTACTTGGACAACATTGGTTTCGGGATATGCTCAGAATGGCCTTGCCAAGAGAGCGTTGCATTTGGTTTCGCAGATGCAGGAAGCTGGCCAAAAGCCTGACTCTGTCACATTGGTCAGTGTTTTACCGGCTGTTGCGGATATGAAGGCTTTGAGGATTGGAAGGTCAATCCATGGTTATGCTTTCAGGTCGGGATTTGAATCACTGGTTAATGTTTCAAATGCACTTCTTGATATGTACTTCAAATGCGGGTCTGCAAGGATTGCAAGGATGGTTTTTGAGGGGATGAGTAGAAAGAGTGTTGTTTCATGGAATACCGTGATTTGTGGTTGTGCGCAAAATGGTGAATCTGAAGAAGCCTTTGCAACTTTTCTGAAGATGTTGGAAGAAAGGGAGGTACCTACTCGTGTTACCATGATGGGAGCTTTACTTGCTTGCTCTAATTTAGGTGATCTTGAAAGAGGGAGGTTTGTTCATAAACTATTGGATCAGCTGAAACTTGATTTTGATGTGTCAGTCATGAACTCATTAATATCCATGTATTCTAAATGCAAGAGAGTTGATATAGCGGCCTCAATATTTGATCATTTGAAGGAGAAAACAAATGTCACTTGGAATGCTATGATATTAGGATATGCACAAAACGGGTGTGTAGAGGAGGCCTTGAATCTATTCTGTCTGATGCGATCTCAAGGCACTAAACTTGATTGCTTTACGTTGGTAGGGGTAATTAGTGCTATTGCAGAATTCTCAGTCAACCACCAGGCTAAGTGGATTCATGGCCTGGCAATAAGAACTTATATGGACAAGAATGTCTTTGTGTCCACTGCTCTTGTTGATATGTACGCAAAATGTGGAGCCATCAAAACTGCAAGAAAGCTTTTTGACATGATGCAGGAGAGAAATGTGATAACATGGAATGCAATGATAGATGGATATGGGACACATGGCCTAGGAAAAGAAGCTCTGGATCTCTTCAAAGAGATGCAGATGGGAGTTGTTAAGCCAAATGATATAACATTTTTGTCTGTAATCTCAGCTTGTAGTCACTCGGGATTTGTGGAAGAAGGTCTCTTCCTCTTCAAAAGCATGAAGGAAGATTATGACTTGGAGCCTAATTTGGATCACTATAGTGCCATGGTTGATCTCCTTGGTCGTGCGGGTCAGTTGGATGATGCCTGGAATTTCATCCAGGAGATGGCTGTCAAACCAGAGATTTCTGTTCTGGGTGCAATGCTAGGTGCTTGCAAAATCCATCAAAATGTAGAGTTGGGAGAGAAAGCTGCAAAAAAACTATTTGAGTTAGACCCAGATGAGGGAGGGTATCATGTGTTGCTAGCAAACATATATGCCTCTAATTCAATGTGGGATAAAGTAGCCGAGGTGAGAACAGTCATGGAGAAGAAGGGGCTTCACAAAACTCCAGGTTGCAGTTTGGTGGAGATGAGAAATGAAGTTCATGCATTCTACTCAGGAAGTACCAATCATCCTCAATCCAAAAGAATCTATGCTTTTCTTGAGACTCTTGGAGATGAGATAAAGGCTGCTGGTTATGTGCCTGAAACAAATTCAATTGGGGATGTGGAAGAAAACCTGAAAGAACAATTGCTCAGTAGCCATAGTGAGAGGCTTGCTATTGCCTATGGACTTCTAAATACAAGTCCTGGCACAACAATACACATTAGGAAGAATCTAAGAGTTTGTGGTGATTGCCATGAAGCCACTAAGTACATTTCACTTGTGACAGGAAGAGAAATTATAGTGCGTGATTTACGTAGGTTCCATCATTTCAAAAATGGAAACTGTTCTTGTGGGGATTACTGGTGAATCTTATCCTTTTATGGGATCATAGCCTACCAAAACATGTGAGTGGACATACTTAAATAAGACTCATTAGAATATTCTCTCTCTTTTTTCACTTTATTAGTAGTCATGCCACTATATTTTTGCATCATATTACATGTGGTGTGCACAGTTTTTCATCTTTTTTGCCCTGCTTTCAAATGGCCATGGCTATTTGAAGGGACAATGTTTCTAATATATCCGGCATATGGCTATCTACTATCACTGTTACGATTCTATACATTCAATTATCCTAACAATACATCACTAAAAAAATTCTCAAACATAATACATCTGTGAAACAGTCCCCAGATCATCTATACAACAAAAAACTTTCAAGGCACTGTTCAACCTCACCTCCACCACCAGAACTGTCTAAACAGGTATGTCTTTCTCATCCTTGCATTGTATGTGAGGAAGGCTCTGGCTTTGACAGGATCAGCATTTAAATATTCGAATGCATACATCTGTTTATCTTCTTCTAACCCATCGATCTCCATCACGGCCTGTAATAACGCACTTGCATCAAATGAGCATTTGCTTTGCTCCAGTGCATCAGCCAAACGTCGGATGCTTGATGCCACTGTCAACAATGCATCTTGAAGAGCATCTGAGGCACGAGGTCGTTTTGGAAGTTGTCTTACAGGCTGGATCACGGGAGGTTCTTGAAAACCATCTGGCATCTGGCCAAATTCTGGAGATGCAGTGTATGATTCGGTTCCAGCGGTCTCGCTCACCTCTTCTGAACTAGGAGAAACAAAGGAGACTGATTCATCCTCACCATTCTTCATATCCATTACATTGCTTCCATTCTTCATCTTAGCCCAACGACTAGGAGCTTGATAATTCCCACACACAATTTTAAGCTCATCGTACATCTCTATCTGCTTTCCATGGAATCCTTTTGCATCGGGATGTGCCTGTTCATTAAATAAAAGAACACCATAATAAGTATTTTACAAAAATTCACACCCATTCACGAATGGAGAAAAAAAAATGTAACATAACATACTGCAATGTATTTCTTCCAAAGCTCAGCATTGTCAAACTCGATCATCTTTTTACTTGGGTTCCACCAGAAACCTTCCTGACTTAGTATATCTTTTATTACTCTATACCTCTTCTTAATTGTTTTCAAGCGGTTGATAACTTTCTGATTATTCAAACTCAAGTTGAAGCGAGTGTTAACTGCTACACAGGCAGCCGTGTAGGCATTTTCATTGAAACATTTGTCAATTTTGTTTCCACCTTTTGCCTGAGCTGCCAGGGTTTCAATCAGACACTTATCCATCGCAACTGACCACACAACGTTCCTTCCTTTGTTTCTCATATCCCTTCTCTGTCTTTGCAAATCATAGTGTTCCATTTCTAAAGAATTCAATTCACTGTCAAATATAATAATCCATGCTTTGTCATACACTTTTCTTTTCATTCACAACACCATATATATATATATATATATATATATATATATAT
>Ga0214543_1008614_pt1 | contig 16535 bp, 13 predicted proteins | sample CNSS2metaG_FD_160094 | JGI IMG/M metagenome (GOLD analysis project Ga0214543, IMG submission 160094) | Root nodule microbial communities from cowpea collected in UCLA plant growth center, Los Angeles, California, USA - CNSS2 | ecosystem: Host-associated > Plants > Roots > Nodule | place: USA... | reverse complement strand
ATTCTTGTGAATTGATTTTAACATGAATATGGAATTGAGATAATTTAGAATGCATGAGAATGAAATGGTTGAAGTCTAATCTTGACAAATTGTAAATACACTATGTTAATTTCTTGTTGCACACCAACTGTTTCATAAAATACAAAAAGAGTTTCCATATTGTTTGTGTGAACTTTGTGTCTAATTGAGTCGTGAATTGCGAGAGTTGTCATGTGTTGCACAAGTCCCTTGGAAGAGAACGATAACATACTTATTGCTTGCTATGTGTGACCAGTGTACTTACCGTGTTGGTTTTTCACTCAATTCTCATGTATGTCACCAGTCATATATTCTATACGTGAAGATATATGATTATACAACTTTGTTTTAGTTTATAAACTTTTTAAAATTTCTATCCTAATGTGACTGCTTAAATATTATGATCTTTTTATTACAACTTGTTTTCTATCTTATGACACAATAATGATAATGACAATTTAGTTACTTGTAATGTTTTGTTATTAATAAGTTTGATAGAGCCATAGTAAATGATTCGTCACTCTTTTTGTTTATATCAGTTGATATTAAATTATTAATATCACGATTTATTAAACATTTCATATAATAGCCCGTCAAATTTCTCAATAACATAACTGGATTACCAATGTAACATGGTCAGATAATAACGTTACTGCTAAAAGTGGTGATGGAGAACAAAAATTAAGAATTTTAACTGGTCAAAATTTGAACTATGGTATGAAAAAGAATCCAAAAGGTTTCAAGAAGAAGATAGTACACCATCAATCTAATGAAACAAGTATTTTCTTTATTTGGATGCAACTTATAATATTCCGTACATGCCTTTTATTTCATCAAAACTATTTTAATTCATAGTACAATATATGCTTTGTCTCTCGTACTTTGTTTCACTCTCTTCATCTTTAATGTATATTGTAAGAAAGGGAAAGATTAATGATGGAAAAAAAAAAAAAGCTCTCTTCTTGAGATTTGGTTGAAAGCAAATTCAAGCTCAGACTAAAAAGCATGGAAGCATTGAATGAGACCAATCATTACAAGGAAGCACATTTCATATTTCAGAAAACGTGGAAAGCAATTTGCTAAAAAAGTAGATTCCGAATCTTTCTTTTTTCTCTTTTTGCCAAGCATCACTAGGCAAAGCATGCAGGTAACTAAGTCAACTAGCATGCCATGCATTATGAAATTCTTTCTACTTGTAACATCATCTAATCAAGTAAATATAAAAGCACTTATATCCCTATTTCTTACCTGAAATTCCTTGATAAATTATCAACTCCGATACTCCTGTGATAGTTTTTTCGAGAGAGAAATCACTAAATAGATACAACAACAAATAAGACCATACCTAAATCCATACCTAAATCCAAACAAGAGACTTCACATTCAACTCAAAACCTTAAGACAATAAATTTATAAGTTTATATGATACTTAACTTTTTTATCTAACATGGAACTTAGACTTATTTGATTTTCAAACAATAATTTCATGGCTAGTTGTTTTTAATGTATTCCTAGTGACCGATTAAAGTAAAATTATGAAGAAAATCATCATGTTGATACAAAGGGTAGATTTCTTTTATGTGAATAACCAGAACCAACAGGAAATTTACAGAGCAGACAGGATTTTACCACAGTAATGGAAAGTACAAACTTGATAAACCTTCAAAGCAAAATACAGATAACTCAGCCGTATGATTATGCTGAAATAACTATTAATTACTTCTCAATTATTAACCCCAAAATTTGTCTAGCAAAATTTTTCACATACAAAACAAAAAGAGGGAAAAGTGGATTGAAACAATGGCATGTATGTTCCTGAAAAAGAGTCACCAACTAAACTTTTGTATTGCCACTGTAATTTGAAAGTTGCATGCATGCTATTACTACTCTGTTGCTGTGTTCTCTGTCACCCCTTCATCATTTTCTTGCTTGTCGAGTTGGCTAAAGTTACCTTTCTGCTTGAACAACTGAGTGTGATGGTGCCTACAATAAAGACGGTGTTCATGGGCAACATAATTTGATGGGCTAATTACACATCCTCCATAAGTGCACCTGAAACAAGCCTTATGGTAAGATGTTCCATCAACAGCTACCTGATGAAAAGGAAAAGTGGATATTAATATAAGACATAATATGATGTAAAACACTAAAATTGTTGCTCAAGTTAACAACAAATGTTTCAAAAATGGATCTTTTACTCTCTCTCTCTCTCTCTCTCTCCCTCATCTTTATGTCTCACCAATTCACCCTCATAATGATAACAATAAAAAAGACATGAATTTAGACATTTGCTAGATTGGTTCTCTCTATTATGAGTATTAGAGGTTTGGCTACATTTTTTCATTTCTGCATGAGCCGAATTTTTAAGACTAAATAAGTTCTTGTACAAATTCTAGATCTAGATTTGAATAAGGAACACTATATAAGTTCATACATGGATCCAAAATTCCTTAACAAATGTCCCTCCTTCAAAAGCTGTGAATATAAGACTCCCTTTCGTAGGAGTAAAAGTTTCAATGAGGTTTGAACTCGAGACATTAGGTTCGTTCCAAGATTCTGATACTATTGTTTCATAAAAGTTAACCCATTCATACAAAGATCCAAAATTCCTTAACAGAACTAATAGCTAATACTGTAAAGCAAAGAAATTAGGTGTCCTGTGTCTTCTTTACAAGCATAAAGGTCCAACTTTGATGAAAGCATATAGAGAACTAGAATTTAAGGATTCTGGGAATTTATTATAATTTAGATCGATCAGTTTTGCTTGATATGAAGCAAAAATATTGATAAATATAGTTATGTACCTTTTCAATTGGGTAAACTGTTTTCTTGCAAGCAACACATTTTTCCTGGGTTCCAGCAAATAAATTTGAAACCTTGCTATTGGTTTGGACCTGAAAAATCCCAGAGAGAATTTACATACAAGAAGAGTCAAACAGAAATGTTTAAAAACAACTCCATTTGAGAAGACTGAATAAAATTCTAAGATGAAAAGAAATATTTTTGAAGTTAAAATGATGTGGAAAAACCTGATCAGCAGATCTTTCAAGTCTAGCAGTTCTTGGAATACCTACAAGCAAGAAATATAGAAGTTAAAGAGAAAACAAGAAGATGAATTGTAAGTATTGTGTGTGAGAAAGAGCTAAATAACAGCAACTCACCTTCAAAACTTTTCTCCAAGCTACCAGTCTTCTTAAAGAGTTGATCAAAATGAGGCTTACAATATAAAACTCCCTCAAAGGAACAATAGTTACTCAGCTGCAGGGATGAATGAAGCAAAGAGGATTAAAAATGTATCCACCAATTTGATCTTTCACAATTTCAATCTTTAGGCTTCAGACAAAAACAACCATTTGAACTGGCACTATCTCCTATTTCATGTGACCCGATTACAGATTCTAACATTCAGAATCAGAACATCTAAAATCATTGAGTCAAAAAGCATACAAATGCATGATCATACAAGAGCAAGAAATTGTAGGGTTAAAAGACAAATTTGGGATGGCAAATGACATTGAAAAGAGTGTGATTTTCTTCATTTCTTTGTTACAGAAATGGAGAAAAGGGGCAAATAGCAGCTGCATAACCCGAGCTTCAATCAATAAAAATATAAAGCCTTGATTCCATTTCTTTAGATCAATCAAGAACCTTCTACTACTCAGGATCATAAAATCCTTCTCAAAATCATGTATTTACTTCATCCTAGTCAATCATCCTCAATGTTATGACTAAACTACTCATTTTCTCTAACAATTAGATTGAAATTATGTCAAAACCCTGTGTTTTATAAATGCTAGAAATAGAACAAATTCTCTACCAGGCAATCCAAATCAAGTTTCCTTATGAAGCACTCACCATTCACTGAAGCAATAACATGAAGATTAAATCATCACTAATAGAAGAAAAGAAACCAAGTGAATAAAAGAATAACAAAAAAGATGAAAGTTTTCAAATAAAACATGTGGGGATCAAACTGAATGCATCCTTCTCACTCATACATAAAGCAAAAAACTGGAGAAAAATAAAGTTTTGATCTTGGTGAGTTGTGAAGCAAGAGAAAAAAGTGTGATCAAACCTTTAGGGTACCCTTGCAGTGGTAGCATCTGAAACAAGATTTGTGATAGATCTTGTTGTCAGCAGTGAGCTGATCCACCAAATACACTGTCTTCTCACATGCTTTGCACTTCTGGGTAGTCCCTGCAAATGATGCCATCTCAAGTTGAACAATTCAGAACCTCACTGAATGAAGAGAATACCTTTTTCTTTTGTTCTTGCTTTCCTACACTCCCAATTTCTTCTTTTCACTTTTTCCTTTTCACACTCAGAGTTGTTGTGTGTTGGTAGAATTAACAGCTCAGATTCAGACAAATTCAGAGGAGCAGTTGAAAATGCTTGTCCTCCATATGATGCACCTAATTTTCAAACTTGCTAGAGACAAAAATAAAATAAAAAGCTAAAAAGTTTCACTAGTAAATCATAACGATGAATAGAATGGTTTGGTGAGTTGTAATTTGGTGATGACGTATTTGGGCAATTAAATGACTATGGTGCCACTTATGTTATGATGTTTACACGCAGCATGTATATCAAATTCAGTAGTGACACTTTTCTTTATATTTTGTACCAAGATTCGAACATATCATGATGTTTAATGAAGTTGTCGTGTTTCCACTGACCTTCACAGTAGTGGGTGTGTGCAGCACTTATTCACTCTTTAGTTCTCTCAAAATAATAATGACAATTAGGTTATACTGCAAAATTTAAGATATTGTTATTTTAGTTTCTACAATTAATAAAAATTAAAAATTTTATAAAGCAATATAGTATTTCACTTATTTAATTTAAAATTAAAAATCCTGCACTCTTATTAAATTAAAACATTTTTACCTATTAAAAATATAAAAATAATGAAATAGAACAAATAGAACATCTATATTACAAAGTTAATAAACAAAGTCTTAATTTTTTTCACTTGGCCATTTTAAAATTTCTTTGCAACTTTTATTTCAATAGAAAATTATTATAAAATATATATTTTAATTAATATTTTATTTTATTATTATAATGTAGAGTTTTATTTAAAATTAACTATCTTATAAATTGTATGTTATAAGATCAAATGAAAATCTTTTACATGTTAACTTATGACTCCAAACATGATTCTTATAATAGAATTGCTTAATATAGGAATTTACTTTAGGTTTTTTTTCTTTCTAATTAAATATTAATGTCGCAACTTTTTTATCAATATATTTATTTTTTTCCCTTAATTTTGTGTTGTCATCTAAAATTTGATCATAATTTTTTTTTTATATCAATGATAAGTCAAGTTTGAGTTAAGGTTATATATTAAATCAAAATAGATAATATAATAATATATAAGAAGAATGATGCATAAGTTTATTATTTTAAATTTTTTTAATCAAGAGTGATATCACATTTTTTTTAAATATGATTGATTTCTGATTGATTTCTTATATATTTTTCATTTACTCTCTCATGCACACTAATACTTAACCAGTTTTATACTTTATTTTTTTTAATCTTAAAAATTCAACATATATAGGAGAGAATTGACTACTATGTTGGTCAATCAAATGAGATTTGGAGTTGCATATGTTGTTATGAAAGTGAATACTTCTTATTGATCAACCACTATCATACACATTTTTTGTACTTAAGTTTTTAAATAATTGTTTTTTTCTTCCATTAATTCAATTCACAACTACTTATTCTATAAAAAAATACTCCAAAGGTTATTAAAAATTCGATTACGTTTTCTATGGATAAAACACGCAAAAGAATAATTCCAACATGTTTTTGATATACCAAATTCTAAAATTTGAAGTAAGTTGTTGAACAAAATTACAAGATGATAAAAACAGATAGTTCAAAAATATATAATTTGGATGATCCAAATAAATCAACAAGCAAACAAAATTTGAATGAATTAATAACTATATGTTAGATTTAACACAAATAAAGTCAAATTGTAAAATTTTAGGTTGTTGGGAACATTTACATAAATTCCTATACATATTTTACACCAATATTCAATTAATAACTCTCTGGTTTAATTAAAAAATTGAATGTTTTTGCCCAAATTTTCCATTACATTTTTTTCTATAACCTTTGTTTCTATTTATAGCTCCTTTTTCTTCTTTTTTATGAAAGTACTACTTATTTCTTAATTATGAACATCTTTGTCGTGATTCACAATTTTGCTAGTTATAATAATTTTATTTTCATATTCTAAAAATGATATTAAGTTATATATATATATATATATATATATATATATATATATATATATAAAAGCTTAATTTAATTAAGTTATAATTTGTGTTAGTAACTATATCCATTACTTTAATATTTAATACATTTTTATAATTAAAAATAATGGTCTGATGGCATGTTGATGTGTATCCAAATTTAAAAAGTTATTTGTTGATGAAATTTATTTGAATTAGCCATTTTCACTGGTATTATATTTTCTGTCAAAATTCTTATCAATTGATAGAAATAAAAATTACAAAGGAATGTGAATATATGTTTGACCTGTCTTAATTTTCTTTCTTATTTTAATTTCTTACTACGAGCATTGAACATATCAGACGTAGTATTTTTTTTCGCACATCTCAAGTACTTTTGTAATATTTTAGTATTTTAAATATAATGAATATACAACTTTTAAGGTTCATATATAGTGGTTATTGATCACATTCTCAATAAGAAAAATAAGAAACAGAGTACTAACCACTAAACTAAATACACTTTTCTGTGTGTAAAAGGTGCATTTAAGCATAAATTATAACTCGTGTAAATAGCAACCAGACAACAAAATGATAAGCATTATAATAGTCTTCTACCCGAAGATCAAAGATGACAAAAATATGTGTATGTGTGAGAATTTGATAAAATTCCCGCGAATATTTAGTATTATAATATTACTATTATCAGATATTTTAATATCAGTTTATACGAATATCATATTATTTCTATTCATGAATATTCGTTGCTTGTTAAAAAAATAAAATTACAATTTTTTCTTATTAAATTATTTTATTTTAAGTTGCTGTCTACTATATTTTAATTATCTACGTTGGCTCCCAATAACTTCTTTAATTCCGCTAATAAATTTATATCTAGTATGATACTCACATATATAAAAAATATAGTATAATGTATCAAACAAATTAGCAAGATTAAGAGGATTTGGAAATTTTACATGACTAAAATATACCGTAGAAATTATTAGCTTCTGCAAGTACATGACAATAAAAAGCATGGCGAGATTTAACTTTGGTTTGGAAAACATGGTGCTTCTGCCATTTCTTTTGGTTTCGAAAAATTTAACTTTAACCCGCAGATTTAAGATTTGGAGATCTTTATTCGACATGATAGGCTGAACTCATCGTGAGCTTGCTTCCCAAAGCCCCCTGTAGTGTTTGCCAAAACCGAGAAATAAACTGTGGATCCCTATTTGATATGATGCTTGAGGGCACTCCATGTAGCCTCACAATCTCCTTGATGTACAATTGAGCCAACTTAGTCATAGACATTCTCAGGTTCATCGCCAAGAAGTGGACACTCTTAGTCAATCGATCCACTATGACCCAGATAGTGTCGTGTCCCCTAACAGTTCGTGACAAATGGGTCACAAAGTCCATCGAGATGCTGTCCCATTTCCACACCAGTATGTCTAAGGGCTGCATAATCCCACCGGGTCTCTGATGCTCCACCTTTGTCTTCTGACAGTCAGACAGGCAGACACGTACTATGTCGCCTCCTTCTTTATGTCTTGCCACCAGAAATTTTCCTTGAGGTCCTGGTACATCTTAGTCATGCCCGGATGCAAACTAAGATGACTTTTGTGTCCTTCCTCTAGGATCAACTTCTTCACCTCAACATCGTCAGGCACACACACTCTGCCCTGGAATCTCAATATGTCGTCATTACCCAAAGCAAAGTCCTTTGCCTCTTCCGACCCCAATTACTCTCTCACCTTGTTCAGACTAGCATCCAATAACTGTCTTTCTCTAACTGAGTTCAGGAAGTCACTAGATATGGTCAAATTACTACATCTAATGAATCATGATTCCAACTCCACCTGCAGTTTCATGTCTCTGAATTTTTCCAATAGTTCCACCTCTTTGATCATGAGGTGAGTGGTGTGCACCGTCTTCCTACTCAGAGCATCGGCTACTACATTCGCCTTCCCTGGATGGTACAAAAGCTCAAAATCATAATCCTTCAAGAATTCCATCCATCTTCTCTGTCTCATGTTTAACTCCTTCTGATCAAATAGGTACTTCAGACTCTTGTGATCACTAAATACCCGGAATTGAGCACTGTAGAGGTAGTGCCTCCAGATCTTCAAGGCAAACACGATAGCCGTCAACTCCAAGTCATGAGTGGGGTAGTTTCTCTCATGTACCTTGAGTTGCCTCGAAGCGTAGGCCACTACCTTCTTCTCCTGCATCAACACACAGTCCAACCCTAGATGAGAGGCATCACAATAGACCTCAAAAGGTCTTCCAATATCGGGAATCACTAGGATTGGAGCACTCGTCAACCTCCGCTTAAGCTCTTGGAAACTTTTCTCACACTTGTCCGTCCAAGTCAAAGGTTGGTCCTTCCGTGTAAGTTGCGTCAAGGGCGCCACTATCTTGAAAAATCCCTCAATAAACCTTCTATAGTACCCTGCTAAACCCACAAAGCTTCTTATCTCCGTTGCTGATTTGGGACTTTCCCACTTCATCACTGCCTCTACCTTTGCTGAGTCCACTGCTATCCCTTGGGCGAATATCACATGCCCCAAGAATTGCACTTCGTCCATCCAGAACTCACACTTGGACAATTTAGCATACAGTTGTTTCTTCCTCAGAATACCAAGCACTACCCTCAAGTGCTCGACATGCTCCTCCTGAGTCCTGGAATAGATAAGGATGTCGTCTATGAAGACTACGACAAACTTATCTAGGAACGGTCTGAATATCCAGTTCATGTAGTCCATGAACACCGCTAGAGCATTGGTCACACCAAAAGGCATAACCACACACTCACAGTGTCCGTACCGGGACCTGAAGGCCATCTTCTGCACATCATACGCCTTCACCAATATTTGGTGATAACCCGACCGCAAGTTAATCTTCGAGAACACCGATGACCCATGCAACTAATCCATCAGGTCATCTATTCTCGGGAGGGGATACTTGTTCCTGATCATCATTTTGTTTAACTGCCTGTAGTCCACACACAGGCGTGAACTCCCATCCTTTTTCTTTACCAAGAGCACTGGTGCTCCCCAAGGTGACGTATTAGGTCGTATAAACTGTTTCACCAAAAGCTCCTCAATCTAACTCTTGAGTTCCACTAACTCCGCCGGCGCCATCCGATATGGGGCCATCGACACCGGGCCGGTTTCCGGTACTAGGTCAATAGAGAATTCCACTTCTCTACTACGAGGTAAACCTGGCACTTCTGCCGGGAACACATCCTCAAATTCATGCCTGACTGGTATAACTGACGTCCTCTCCTCTTTCTCCAACTCCAAACGTGTGAAGATTATGTAACATTGTGCACCCCCTTGTAGTTCCTTCACAACCCCCTGAGATGTTAACAACTCAGGCTCCTCTGAGTTGGGGAAAAGTAGCTTCTTCTCTCGACAATCTATAAGAATGGGATTGGCAGAGAGCCAATCCATTCCCAAGATCACCTCTAACTCCTATAGAGGTAAGCAGATCAGATTTACTTTATACCTGCGTCCCTCTACCTCCACTGGACACCTAGCACACACGGACGATGTTCTGACCATACTCGATGCCGGAGTAGACACCACAAGTTCACACTGTAGCTCACACACCAGCAGACTCAACTTTTTCACACATGCATCTGACACAAATGGGTGTGTCGCTCTAGAGTCATATAACACACAACAAGCTTTTCCAACTATCATACAATGGCTTATAACGAGGTTACCTGAACCTGCTGCCTCCGCCCCGGTCATGGCGTACACTCTGCCACAGTCGCTTGAGGCTTGTTGCCTCTATGCCTCTACTGGTTCTACGCAGGAGTCTGTATTGGAGGTCGCGTCACTGCCCTAGTAAGGGTGGGGCAGTCCCTCCCAAAGTGACCTTCATTGCCACAGTTGTTGCACCTCTTGAAGCCTGCAAGCTGGGGACAGACATTTCTCTTGTGCGGTCCCCCACACTGGTAGCACTAAATCCTGTCTTGTTGGAAAGAAGACTCCCTAGACCCCTGAGACTGGAAATGGGGCCTAGTATAGGGTTTCCTCCTCTCTTCTTGCCTATGCTTGGACCCAGATGGTCCTCCCACTCTCTGCTGGGATGGGTGCTGAGTTTCCACCTCTACCTTCATCTTCTTCATGACCCTTGCCTTCTCCACCAAGGCGGAAAAGTCCTTGATGGATAGCGGGGCCACCATCAAACGGAGATCTCCACGGAGGTCGTTCTCGAACTTCCTGCATCACCACTCTTCATCCAGCGACATGGTGTAGAAACGATTGAGATGCTTGAACTTTTCTGCATACTCAGTCATAATTTTGCTTCCTTGGGTCAACTGCAAAAATGCTACCTCTTTAGCATATTTGACGCTGTCCGGGAAGTACTCGGAGAGGAACTTCCTCCTGAAGACATCCCAAGTAACTGGTTCCTGCCTCTCCTCCATAATGGACTTCATGTTGATCCACCAGTGCTCAGCCTCACCCGTGAGCATGTACACTGCGAATGCCAGTCTACTCTCCTTTGGGCACATCTTAGCATCAAATATCCTCTCCAGGTCCTTCAGCCATTGGTCTGCTGCGTCTGGACTGGTCTTGCCTCCAAATTTCACTAGGTGGTGTTTCAGAAACTCCTTCAGACTCTACTCCCTGGTCGTAGGTCATGGCTCCGAGCCAAAAGCAGGGACAACTACCCTGTTCTCCTCCAGCTAGCGGAGGGCCTCCATACGTTGTCTGTGAGCGTCCTTTGCAGCCACCCTAGCAACTTCCATCTACTACATCACTAGTTGTTGCTGCTCTAGTGCTACCGCCTGTCGCTGCATTGATGCTTCGTGTTATTGCATCATTGTCGTACTTTGCTGCGTCATAGCAGCTACCATTACTTCAATCGCTTTGGCGATATCTGGCACATCGCCCTGGGAAGATTGCGGAGTCCTACGAGATGGTGCCATAGTTCACTAGCACACAGGAAATCACTTGGTTAGGCTCGATAGGACAAGAATTAGCTAAGAACACACAAAAAGATACAGACAAAACTAAGTGGACACCAAGTCCACAGACCTAAGGAACGATCGCTCTGATACCATAAATGTAATATCCCAAATAAATAGATAAACCCATTTAATAAAAACACCACATACATAATATCCAGAGAGTACGAAGATTTGGTATATGAAGTACTCTGTACCCCAACATATCCATAAAACGTAAAAGAGGCCCCACACGGCCTAAAATAGAAAATACTAGTGAACTAATGGTACTAGATCTTGTACAGACAAGAAAAACATAGCTAATAAATTCTTCAGCGATGGGCCCCATAGTGGGCCCAATACCCGTCCAATCCATCAAGTTGTAGCATTCCAGCCATCATTACCACTGCCAAGAGTTCTCCCATCTGCTCACATCAATAAAATTGATGATCATCGCAATGGAGGAAACCACACACAATCATACAAACACGCGAAAGGGGTAAGCTAGAGCACAAAATAATTATATTATAACACACAAGGTCCAATCACATAGTCAAGCATAATTAATGGAAAACCACACAAGAGATACCAAACCATTACCACTCCAAATACTAGAAAATCAGGATACGTATAATCAAGCGCCACCACAAAATAGTGGAATTATGCTCTAGCGGTGAGGCGTCACCACGAGGCCTTCGCAGAATTACACCCTTACAAGAGGCACCACCACGTGGTCTCCATGGGATTACGTCCTGGCCGTGAGGTACCACCACATTATCCTCGTGGAATTACGTCTTGTTGTGTAGGCACCACCATGAACCCTCACCTCGAGGTTCGTGGAATTAAGTCCAATGAATGAGGCACCACCATGGACTCCCCCTAGGAGGACCCATGGAATTACGTCCATTAAGGGGCACCACCATAAGCTCTCCCTACAAGAGCTATGGAATTACATCCTACTCACACTTTGTACACGTTTCACCAACCAATCAGAAAGTTCCCTTAATACAAACATCATGCATAAACAACAATTCATACATCTCATGCTTCTCGGTTCATACAACAAGCAACCATACCAATGGGCCATTCACACTGAGCACAAAACCTGCCCCAATCTCGCTCAAACGAGAGACCCTCTCGCTCAGGCGAGTTCCTCTTCGCCTAGGCGAGAACTCGAGCCCTTGAACAACGGTCACTACGGATTCTCACTCAGGCGAGTTCATCCTCACCTAGGCGAGATCACGCCTCGCTCAAAAATAAACTTTAGTCGCCTGGGCGACAGTTTGCACGTGAAAGCCTGGGCGAGCTCTGTCAGTCTCGCCTAGGCGAGACAAGCTCGCTTGGGTGAGAAAGACAGTGTCCACCACTGTACACTTCGTAGAAACACAGAACACATGCCAAAAGAAATCATGTTCTCACTTCTATCATACAATCAACCATGAGCATACATCACACATATGATTCAGACCCAGAAGCATACAAAAATTACAGATACTATAAGCTCAAGCTCCCCTTACCTGGAAAGGGTTTAGCAAACGACTTCGACACCTGACTCAACGAACCTAACAGCTTCGAAAACGAACTCTCAAGAGGTGACAGGAGAACGAGATTTGGCTAGCTTGAAAGGGGCGTAGGATCAAACCCTAGCAGAGCTCTGGAGGAGGTATGGAGCGTGACGGCTGCGTTCTCTGTAGAGTGAAAAGAAAAGATTAGGCTAGGACAGACTTAAGGTATGTTTCCCCTCGTTTGGCCAGCCCTAGGTCAAATCAACTTTGAAGCGGTCCTTAAGGATTAGGCAGAAAATAAATGGAACTTAAATAACTAATGTGTAAACTTAAGAGAAAAAAAGGTATGCATTTTCTACAAGAAACATATCAGGTCTGAACTTAAAAAAGTAGCCATTTTCTAGAGAGAAAAAAAACTTTATTTTTCTACTATTGTCCTCAAATTATATATTTAGTCGTTTAGGTTCATATTTAAAAAAAATATATATTCATTTATAATCTTACTTGAATTGTTTACCTACATTTTAATATAAATTTGATTACATTTCCCATGATGTCAATCTTCAAATTGTCAACTTTTATAGATCTTTTATACTTCCCTTCAAAATTAAGTTTGTTATTCATCTTGTCATCTAATATTTCGATTGTCACTTTCTCTGATTATAAATCTACAAATTACAATTATCTTCAATTCTGATCGGAAGGAAATGTCCTTAAGCCTAATAGATGCTTAAAATATTTAGAATGAACTTCGCTGTAATCGTAAAATTGTTTTAATTCTCATTGGGCAGGGTGTTGCTTTTAAATGATAATTTTTAGATATAAAATATAATGTTACCATGAGATACGGACATCTATTGATCAATGATTCTTTTATTTGTCAAATCATGATTAATGGCAAAACCCTGATAACATGAATTATATCAGTAAAACTTTATATTAAATAGATATAAATTGACCCAAAAAAAATTAGGGTCAAAATAATAAAATGAATTCATTAAGAGAACACTAACATATTTAAGACTAATATACATTATTTAAAAAAAAACGAAAAATCTTCTATGTGTTCATTTTAATATAAGTTAATTTGTATTTGTAGAAAAAGTAATTAATATTTTTTCTTCTAAAAATGCTTATAGAGAAACTTATCAAAGCAAGATAACATACATATACAACTAGCATAATATAGATTAGAATTCCCATTAAAATGATTTGGCCAACACCACATTACAATTCCCTTCAATATGATTATCAGACAATTAACACTTCAGGCAAAGCCTGATTATAGAATTGCATTTAAACATCTCATAGAATCGTCACAACCAACCCCTTGGAAAACTCGGTTGAACGAGTCCTATCTGTTTCTCACACAAAAACCACGAAATTGTAATCATCACACAGCATATCTGAAATGGTTAAAAAACTAATAACTCACATGCAATTTGGTTCAAATATTTTTCCACTTATTCTAAAATGGCCAATAATAGTCCGAATTGTTGCCACCAAAGTACAACAAAACACAAAACTAACTCCCATATTCGCTTTATCAAGAAACTTCAGAATGTTACTGTTTCTGTGCTTCTTCTCGTGTAGCTCTAACATATATTTCGTAACAGCATCCTGAAACATTATAAACAAGCAAACAAGAAAATTGAAAAGACGGAACAGGAAGAGAAATTAACATGATTGTTTCAGGAGGAGTAACATACTACAGACTAGCGTATATTCAAATACACACAGATAGGTAATACGGAATATTTAGTGCATGTAGAATCGTCTATTAATAAGTGCTGTCATCATATTCACGCATGTTTCCAGTTGTGAACAATGCCAGAACGCAGTAAAAGGGGTCCATGAAAAGAAACAACTGAGAAATCAAGATTTAAACAAGCTAAAATATTTTCACAAAAATCTGAAACATTTTAGCAAATACTAGAATATTCTTTTCAATGCTAAAGTTACTTACATTTGAGGAAACGATCTACATAGAAAGGAGACATGTACACAGAATATTACTCAGGAAAGAAATACGTCCTATTGGCTCTATCATAAACAGGCCCTGTATGTAACAATGATAATATCTAAAATCCAAAAGTTACACACGCAAAGGACTAAACAGTACCATGTCCTCTTTCCAATTTCAGAAATTTTTTTCAAAATAAATCGTTTGTAATCTATCATATTCAGTAATCCAAATTTACTCCTGAAATAATCATGTTTCAGCAATCAACTGCTGAGACAATAAGGCCAATTGTAGTTCCAAATCACCGAGGGCTTTGCCTAAGCCAAAAATCAAATCTGGCTTAGACCATTTCCATCGAAGTTGCTCATGTGTTTGACCTCGGAGAAACCAATTTCAAACAGATTTGAACAATCTATTTTTCCTTTGAAGCTTACTCAAAAAAAAGACTCCCCTATGTGCATTAGGCTGGTTAATTTAATTTGGAAAACACCACTACGACCTCTTCATGTCACACAATCCCTCCTCAAACAACCAGATAAAATTAAACCATAAAAGAAAAAACTGATATCTTATCAGACAAAACTTAGATCAAATTAATTTTAAGAAATTACACGGATTATTTTTTCTAAAATTGGGCAACTTAAATCAATGGAAGCTATTGATATTGGAATAAAAAACATTCACAAGTCGTTACCTGCTTTGAGAACTTAATAGAAAGAATATAAAAACCATGATCTAAGTTTTCATCAAAATTATGGTTTTCAAAGTTCGTTTATTGGGAGTACAAGGATAAATTTAACGTTTAGAATGATGCATGAATCAGAGTAAGGCCAACAAATTTAAATGAAACAAAAGCAACATTCAAAGAAAAATCACGAGGCCCGATCAAATGATTTAGCAACTAATAGAGTTAAGATTCCAGACTGCTTCACAAGTACGTAAACTGTCACAACAAAGTCCAGTTCAAACAAGCATAAAATCTTTTAGCTCATTAACAAGCGATTTCAATCCTTAAAAGATAACAAAGTACCCCTCACAGTTCATTTTTTCACATCGAAGTCTTTCAACTTCCATTTCCAAACTCTCACTCCTTCAATCAAAATCAGAGTTTAAAGACAACATACCTGCAACAACAACAACTGTCAGAACATCTCCAATTCTTTTGAGCTTTTTTACACTCTTCTTATATGATTTGAAGGGTTTCAGAATTGAATCTTCGGCCAAGAGCTGAAACAAAACCCAAGCAGTAAAAATGAATGCACAAGCAAACAAAAAAAATCACAAAACTTGTGTCTGCTAAGCAATACAAATGTGCCAAGACCGATGGGCATGTTAACTTAAGTGAGGTTTTACATGGAATTCGCAAAAGGTCAAAAATAATATATATAAAAAGAAAAAAACGCAAATGCTTGTTTTATTTCCTTCAACGATACCACAAGTAGAAAATGCTCTACCTATTCATTGCAATACCTAAGTCAAAAGACTGATTCGTGGAGACAGATCAAAATCACATTTCAGAAATTTGCCTAATCCTAATGCCAATATTTGTTTAAAATCAGAATCTATTAAAAGAAAACCCTCCATTTTTATTCATTAACTTCATGAAGGAGGTCTTTTTAAACCGAAATTTTTTTCCCTGTTTAAATCAAAGTAATTATGAGTAGAAGTAGGTGATCTAGATGCACAAAATTACTTGATCGTGAAAAAATAATAACAAAAAAAAAAAAAAAAACCTTACAGCTTTTTCACGAGGCCCAGGTTCAACGTGGAATCGACGGCGCGGAAAAGCAGCGGAATCTTCAGTCTTCTGATTTCTCAAAATGGATTTTCAGTATAAG